>Ga0310695_10015255_pt1 | contig 10262 bp, 8 predicted proteins | sample RumenRJG_04DNA_FD_203882 | JGI IMG/M metagenome (GOLD analysis project Ga0310695, IMG submission 203882) | Bovine rumen microbial communities from Lethbridge, Alberta, Canada - RJG_04 (v2) (version 2) | ecosystem: Host-associated > Mammals > Digestive system > Stomach > Rumen | place: Canada... | reverse complement strand
CAGTTGCGCCGTGAGTCACAACTGATTTCTGGTGCGCAGTTTATGAGCGACGCTGAACACTTCCGCCGTATTGACTTCGGCCACCGTCCCTCGACTTCACAGTTTAGTACCATTCGTTTCAATATTGCCGTCCAGCCGCTTTTCCATAAGAATTTTGATCTGCTCACTCAGGCTTTTGAGGATTATCTGCTCCAGGGGTATCAGATTTATATCCTTGCCGACAGTCAGAAACAGAACGAGCGCCTGAAGGATATCTTTGCTGAAAAGGATGGCAATATCGTGTTCACCCCCGTTGATAAAACGCTTCATGAAGGGTTTGCCGACAATGATCTGCGTGTGTGCTTCTTCACAGACCATCAGATCTTTGACCGTTTCCATAAGTACAATCTCAAGAGCGACAAGGCCCGTAGTGGCAAGATGGCTCTTACCCTCAAGGAGATCCAGCAGTTTGAGGTGGGCGATTATGTGGTCCATGTTGATCATGGTGTTGGTAAGTTTGGCGGTCTTGTGCGCATGCCTCAGGGCGACGGTTATCAGGAGATGATCAAAATCCAGTACCAGCATGGCGACAGCATCTATGTTTCCATACATTCTTTATATAAGGTGTCGAAATACAAGTCGCAGGATGGGGGAGAGGGGCCTCGACTCTCTACGCTTGGTACTGGCCAATGGGAGCGCCTCAAGGAACGCACTAAGAAGCATATCAAGGATATCGCCCGCGACCTCATTAAACTCTATGCCAAGCGGCGGCGCGAAAAGGGCTTCGCCTTCAGCCACGATACCTATCTCCAGCATGAGCTCGAGGCCAGTTTCCTCTACGAAGATACGCCCGATCAGCTGAAGGCTACACAGGATGTGAAGGCCGACATGGAGCAGGCCAAGCCGATGGACCGTCTCGTCTGTGGCGATGTGGGCTTTGGCAAGACCGAGGTGGCTGTCCGCGCTGCATTTAAGGCTGCCACTGATGGTAAGCAGGTGGCTGTTCTCGTGCCTACCACTGTTCTGGCCTATCAGCATTACCGTACTTTCTCAGGACGTCTGAAGGATATGCCTGTGCGTGTCGATTATTTGACTCGTGCTCGCACGGCTAAACAGACGACTGCTGTGCTCAAAGACCTTGCCGACGGCAAGATCGATATTATTATCGGCACCCATAAACTGATAGGTAAATCTGTGAAATTCAAGGATCTGGGGCTGCTGATCATTGACGAGGAACAGAAATTTGGTGTCTCCACGAAGGAGAAACTTCGTCAGATGAAGTCTAATGTCGATACCCTTACGATGTCGGCAACGCCTATTCCCCGCACCTTGCAGTTCTCGTTGGTCGGTGCCCGCGACCTGAGTGTCATACAGACGCCGCCTCCCAACCGCTATCCCATCCAGACGGAGATCCACACCTTTGGGGCTGAGATTATTACTGATGCCATTAACTTTGAGATGTCGCGCAACGGACAGGTGTATTTCGTGAATAATCGCATCAACGATCTCACCCATATCGCAGAGATGATCCACAAGTATATCCCTGATGCCCGCGTAGCCATAGGTCATGGACAGATGAAACCTGAGGAACTGGAACAGATTATCCTCGATTTCTCTAATTACGACTACGATGTGCTGCTCTCTACCACCATCGTCGAAAACGGTATCGACATTCCTAATGCCAATACCATCATCATTAATGGTGCCCAGAATTTCGGTCTTTCTGATCTTCATCAGATGCGTGGTCGTGTGGGACGTGGCAATCGCAAGGCTTTCTGTTATCTGCTGGCACCACCTTTGGCTGCCCTTAATCCTGAGTCGCGTCGCCGCCTTGAGGCGCTCGAAAACTTCTCTGACCTTGGGTCTGGCATTAATATTGCCATGCAGGACCTCGACATCCGAGGCGCAGGCAACCTCCTCGGGTCTGAACAGTCGGGCTTTATCTCTGATCTTGGCTATGAGACCTATCAGAAAATCCTTAATCAGGCCATGGCTGAGCTTCGCAATGAAGAGCCAGAGTTCAGACCTGAGCCTCAAGCCTCTGCTGGTTCATCAGGGCTGGCTGCTGATTTTGTCGATGACTGTGCCCTCGAATCGGATATCGAGATGTACTTCCCCGATCAGTATGTTCCAAGCGATTCTGAGCGTATGCTTCTCTATCGTGAACTCGATAATCTTGCCAACCGTCATGATCTTGAAGCCTCTCTTGAAGCTTATCGCAACAGGCTGCGCGATCGCTTTGGTGCCATACCGCCCGTCGCAGAAGAACTGATCAGTGTCGTACCTCTCAGAGCCTACGGCAAGCGTCTTGGCATTGAGAAGATTATGCTCAAACAACAGAATATGTATCTCTACTTTGTCAGTATCCCTGATAGTCCCTATTATCAGAGTGAGGCTTTCGGGCGGGTGCTCGAATACATGACGCGCCATGCGCGCCGCTGCAATATCCGTGAGACTAATGGCAAGCGTTCGATGATAGTCAAAGATGTTCCCTCTGTTGCCGAGGCTCTGACAGTCTGTCAGCAGATTCTGTCAGTTTGACATGTAAAATCCTTCTGGCATCTATCTTGCATGTTATGGGGTGAACGCCACAAGGCATTCGCTAAAAAAGATAACATGTATAACAATTTAAAAATAGAATTAGGAGGTAAAAATTATGATGCCAGTAATGAGAAGTAACAGTTGGATCCCCAGTGTATTCAATGATTTGTTTGATACGGACTTTATGCCGAAGGCAAACTGCACGGCTCCCGCTATCAATGTGAAAGAAAGCGACAAGGCTTATACCGTCGAACTCGCTGCACCGGGCATGAAAAAGGAGGACTTCAATGTACATATCAATGATGAGGGCAACCTGATCATCAAGATGGAGAGCAAGAGCGAAAAGAAGGAGGAAGACAAGAATGTGCGCTACCTGCGCCGCGAGTTCTCTTACTCAAAGTTCGAGCAGACGCTGATTCTGCCGGATGACGTGAAGAAGGAGGAGATCTCTGCCAAGGTCGAGCATGGTGTTCTTACCGTTGAGCTCCCTAAGATTGTTGAAGAGAAAGTCAAAGTTTCGCGCCAGATTAGTATTGATTAGGCTATGATAGGTTGAAATGAAGAAGACCCCAGTACTTGAAAAAGTGCTGGGGTCGTTGTTTATCTACAGGGTTTACTGTTGTTTATCGAGTTCTGCAAGGTTCTCTGCAATCATCTCGTCTGTGACGGTGTAGTTCTGCAGATCGCCTTTGATGTAAGCCTCGTACGACGGCATGTCGATCAGACCGTGACCTGAGAGGTTGAAGAGGATCACCTTCTCCTCACCAGTCTCCTTGCACTTGTTTGCCTCGCGGATGGTGGCTGCGATGGCGTGGGTGCTCTCAGGTGCGGGGATGATACCCTCTGTGCGGGCAAAGAGCATACCTGCCTCGAAGGTTTCGAGCTGTGGGATATCGACACCATGCATCAGTCCGTCTTTGATGAGCTGGGAGATAATCATGCCTGCTCCGTGGTAGCGCAGACCGCCAGCATGGATGTTTGAGGGCTTGAAGTTGTGTCCGAGGGTGTACATTGGCAGCAGTGGGGTGTAACCAGCCTCGTCGCCAAAGTCGTAACGGAATTGTCCGCGCGTCAGTTTCGGACAACTGTCAGGCTCTGCTGCGATAAACTCTGTGGTCTTGCCGTCGAGCAGGTTGTGGCGCATGAAGGGGAAGGAGATACCGCCGAAGTTGGAACCACCTCCGAAGCAGCCGATCACGATATCAGGATACTCGCCAGCCATCTCCATCTGCTTCTCAGCCTCGAGGCCGATGATGGTCTGATGGAGTCCTACGTGGTTGAGCACGGAGCCCAGCGTGTATTTGCAGTTCGGGGTAGTCGTGGCGAGCTCTACAGCCTCAGAGATGGCTGTTCCCAGTGAACCGCTGTGGGTGGGATCCTTGGTGAGGATATCCTTACCAGCACGGGTTGACATCGAGGGGGAACCCTCTACGACGGCACCAAACGTACGCATAATGCTGCTGCGATAAGGCTTCTGCTGCATGGTGATCTTCACCTGATAGACGGCACAGTCGAGGCCATAGATCTTGGCGGCATAGCTGAGGGCAGCGCCCCACTGGCCTGCACCCGTCTCTGTGGTAACGTTTGTGGTGCCTTCCTGCTTGGCGTAGTAGCACTGGGGCAGGGCAGAGTTGATTTTATGGGAGCCCAGCGGGTTGGTACTCTCATTCTTGAAATAGATATGGGCTGGGGTGCCGAGTGCCTCTTCGAGGGCATAGGCGCGCACCAACGGTGTAGAACGATAGTATTTATACTTCTCGAGTACATCCTCTGGGATATCAATCCAACGATGTTCTGTATCTAACTCCTGTACACAGCACTCACGGGGGAAGATGTGAGCCAGGTCATCGACGCCCAACGGCTCTTTGGTGACAGGATGAATCGGTGGCATGGGCTTATTAGGCATATCTGCCTGAATGTTATACCACTGTGTTGGAATCTCACTCTCTTGGAGGATGAATTTTTTTTGTTTAGCCATAATTATAAAGTTTAGGATTGGTAATATCCGTGTGCAAAGGTAGTCTTTTTAATTCAGAAAGAAGAACGAATGGTTAAGAATTTGACAAATAGGTACGATTTTTTATAATGCATGTGGCAGACTGTCGAGAAATTCGCTGGGTTGCATGCCGAATTGCTTCTTAAAACAGGTCGAGAAGTAACGCGGATCGCGGAATCCTACCCGATAGGCAAGGTCGCTCACACGGATATCTGGGTTCTCGATGGCGATGCGCTTGGCCTCCTGCATGCGGATATCTCTGATGAAGGTCGAAACATTCTTGCCTGTAATGGCGCGCAATTTATTATATAAGGTGGACGAACTGGACCCCATATCGGCAGCAAGTGACTCGCGGTCGTATTCCTCGTCTTCCAAGTGGTCGAAGACGTATTGGCGGGCTTTGCTGAGGAACAGTTCCTCTGGAGTGGGGGTATTGGGCTTTTCTTGCTCAGGTGCCTCCTCGCTTTCCGATCGCTCTAAGTCGGCCTTGACGCGTTTGCGGTTCTCGATGATATTGTCGATGCGCAACTTGAGGTCTTTCAGCCTGAAAGGCTTATGCAGATACTCGTCTGCGCCTACGAGTAGCGCCTTGTGCTCGTCTTCCTCCTGGGTGCGGGCTGTAAGAAGTATGATGGGCAGGTGGTTGTAGGCAGGGTCGTCCTTCACTTCCTTGGTCAGTTCGTAGCCTCCCATCTCAGGCATCATCACGTCCGACACGATGAGGTCAAGCTCTTTCTGGTGAATGATATCGAGCGCTTCACGACCATTCTTGGCAATATAGACGCGGTACTGCGACATCAACAACTGGCGCATGAGCATGAGCAGTTCCACATTGTCCTCTACCAGCAGCAGCTTGTAACGGTCGTCTTCTGCATTGTCAGTGTCGCTGGCATCATAGTTTACATCGGGAACCTCTGCCTTGAAGTCAATGATGGGGTTCTTCGAACTGTCGAAGGTGATCTGGTGGTCTTCGTATATCTGATCAGGGGTGAAAGCCTCCTTATTGATGGGGAGGTCGATGATAAAGGTAGTGCCTTTCCCTTCCTCACTTTCACAACTGATGGTGCCTCGGTGCAGGGAAACGAGGTCTTGCGTGAGCGCAAGGCCTAGTCCTGTGCCGATTGATTTGTGCTGACGGTACTCACCATCCTGGAAACGCCTGAAGAGGTTTTTCATTTTCTCCTTGGGTATGCCGTCGCCTGTATCGCTTACATATATAATAAGGTGGTCGTAGTTCTTGTTGGTCAAGGCCTTAATAGATACCTCACCGTTCTCATGTGAATATTTGGCGGCATTCGATAGAAGATTATAGATGATTTTATCGAGTTTGTCTGTGTCTATCCACCCCATCATACTTTCCGGATGGCACTCAATCGTGAATTTCATCTTCTTTTTTGTGATGAGTGGCTCAATATAATGGGCTGTATCGCGCACATAGCGCATCACGTCACCTTGCGCTACGAGCAATTTCAGTTCCCCGGCCTGCGACTTGCTGGTCTCGAGTATCTGCTGTAGCAGGCGCACCATTCGCTGAATATTAATCTGCATGAGGTCATAGTCACGACCGTATTGTGGCTCTTCATCCCTCAATTTGTCAACGGAAGCAGAGATCACGGTAAGGGGCGTCAGCAGTTCGTGGGTGATGTTGGTGAAGACCGCACTCATCCTTAAACGCTGCCGAACTGACTTGCTCTGCAGGTAAACGACACGTCCGATGACCAATAAAAGGGTCAAAAGTATCGAAATCGTGACAATTAATAGCAGGTTTGTATTCATTTATGGTTGTTTAATTTGCGTGCAAATTTAGTTTTTTTTCCAGAAACTTGCAAGAAATCGGGAGGAAAAATACGTTTTTTAGTCGATTTTTGTTTAAAATCCGTGATTTTGTGTGTATTTTCCGTGAAATCACACATTTTAAACATTAATTAATGTAGTTTCAACAGTGGTTTCGAAATGTTGGTGTATCTTTGCACCAGAAAAAGATTTTAATGGTTAAGGTTTATGGTTGATTAATTTAGTTTTTTAAGTAAGTAAAAGGCTCGTTGTGAAACGAGCCTTTTACTTTTTTTATCCAGTATGTTGTTTAAACCATCAACTGTTCAGCAGGAATCTTTCAGCCTCGATGGCAGCTTGGCAGCCTGAGCCTGCAGCAGAGATGGCCTGACGATATACAGGGTCGGCACAGTCGCCTGCTACAAACACGCCAGGAATCTTTGTCTTGGGTGTTCCGTCGATCTTTTTCAGATAGCCTACTTCGTCCATATCGAGCCAGTCCTTGAAGATGTCTGTATTGGGCTTGTGGCCGATAGCGAGGAAGAAGCCGTCGATAGCGATATCTACGAGCTCTTCGTCGGGTTCGCCCTTGCGCTTGACGAGATGGGCGCCTTCCACGCCGTTTTCGCCAAACAGGCCTATCGTGTTGTGCTCAAAGAGAATCTCGATGTTCTCACGCTCCTTCACACGCTGTTGCATCACCTGTGAGGCGCGCAGGAATGGCTTGCGGACGATCAGATATACTTTCTTGGCGAGACCTGACAGGTAGAGGGCATCCTCGCAGGCTGTGTCGCCACCGCCAACAACGGCTACCGTCTTCTTACGATAGAAGAAGCCGTCGCAGGTGGCACAGGCCGATACGCCCTGACCGTTGTATTTGCGCTCATCGTCGAGCCCCAGATACTTAGCCGAGGCTCCTGTGGCAATGATAACGGTGTCGGCTGCTATCTCCGTACCGTCGTCGGCTGTGCAGACATAAGGTGCCTTCGAGAAGTCCACCTTATCAATCGTGCCCATACGCACGTCTGTACCAAAGCGCTGGGCCTGTTCGAGCAGGTCCATCATCATCTGGTTACCATCTACTCCCTGAGGATAGCCGGGAAAGTTCTCTACTTCGGTGGTCTGCGTGAGCTGACCGCCAGGTTGCATGCCGCTGTACTCGATGGGGTTGAGATTAGCGCGGCTAGCGTAAATGGCAGCGGTGTACCCTGCGGGCCCGCTGCCAATAATCAGACATTTTGTTCTTTCCATGATAGGAATGTTCAATCAAAGAAGTGCTTCTATCTGTTTAGCGATATTGTCAATGCTCTCAGTAGGCTCGAAACGAGCGACGACCTGTCCCTTCTTGTTGATCAGGAACTTGGTGAAGTTCCACTTGATGTCGGGCTTCTGCTTATAGTCGGGATCCTCTTTCGACAGCATGTCGTCGAGAATCGGTGCGATCTTGTGGTTCATGTCCCAGCCTGCAAAGCCTTTCTGCTCCTGCAAGAACTTGTATAAGGGGTCGGCATCCTCTCCATTCACCTTGATCTTCTTGAAACGGGGGAACTCTGTGCCGAAGTTCAGTTTGCAGAACTCATGGATGCTCTCGTCAGTACCAGGGGCCTGCTGACCAAACTGGTTGCAAGGGAAGTCGAGAATCTCGAAACCCTGAGCGTGGTACTTCTTGTAAAGTGCCTCGAGCTCGTCATATTGAGGGGTAAATCCACACTTGGTTGCTGTGTTCACAATCAGCAACACCTCATTGGCGTATTCTTTCAGGGATACGTCCTTGCCTTTTCTGTCTTTGACAGTAAACTCGTAAATGGTTTTCATTCTTTAATTATAAATGAGTTAAGTTGTTTTGGCGCAAAGATACAAAAAAAAAGTGAAACCAACCATGTTTTCACTTTTTTTACTAAAAATAAAAGATGCGTCCAGGCATATGCAACTACCGTGAACGCATCTTCTATAAATCTTGCGGTTATTATCTTACTTCTTCGCAGCCTTACCGTAGCGGCTCATGAACTTATCGACACGACCTGCGGTGTCAACGAGCTTGCTCTTACCAGTGTAGAACGGGTGAGAGGTGCTAGAGATTTCGACTTTTACCACTGGGTAAGTTTCGCCTTCGAACTCTACGGTGTCATTAGTCTTTGCGGTAGATTTCGTAAGGAACATATCGCCGTTGGACATATCCTTGAATACGACGGGGCGATAGTTTTCTGGATGAATACCTTTTTTCATTTTGAGTTTAAATATTAATTGTATAATTACTGATTTCGCATAAAGCGGGTGCAAAGGTACGAATATTTTTTGTAATCCGCAAATTTTTTGCTGCTTTTTCTTTGTGCGCTCGGAATTTTGTGGTATATTTGCACACATAAAACAACTATTTATGAAGAGAATCCTGTTTCTGGTGTCATGTCTGCTGCTTACTTACAGTCTCTGCGCAGTCCGTCCCGCTCTGAAGGGCAGCACCTATGCCGTCGGCTTCTATAATCTCGAAAATCTCTTTGATACGTGTCACGATGCGGGTAAGAACGACTATGAGTTCTTGCCTGATGGCACTTATCAGTGGACCAGCGAGAAGTATGTCAACAAGTTGCACAACATGGCGCGAGTGCTGTCTGAGATGGGTTCTTATAAACAGCTGGCAGGCTGTGCGGCCATAGGTGTGGCTGAGGTCGAGAATGCCAAGTGCCTCACCGATCTGTGTAATGAGGCTCCCTTGAAAGCCAGGAATTTCCAGTTCGTACATGTCGAAGGGCCCGATCAGCGGGGCATCGATTGTGCTTTGTTGTACGATCCGGCTCTTTTCGCCGTCCGTAACGTCGCGCTCGTACCTTATATATATAGATTACCTCAGGATTCCATGAGAGCCTCGCGCGGATTCCTGGTCGTTAGCGGCACCTTGGCTGATGAGCACGTGACGATCGTCGTCTGTCATCTGCCATCGCGCGGAGCCTCTGCCTATTACCGCGAAGAGGGTGGGCGCCAGCTGAAGGTGGTGAAGGACTCGCTGCTCAAGGATGATCCGCAGGTGAAACTGCTGATCATGGGCGATATGAACGATGATCCGCAGGATGTCTCGATGGCTCAGTATCTGGGAGCGAAGCGCTGGCAGCACGAAGTAGGGCCGACCGACCTCTTTAACCCGTTCTGGAACGTGCTGGCCTCGGGTGTGGGCACCTTGAGTTTCCAGGGGGCGTGGAATCTCTTCGACCAGATTATCCTGTCGTCGTCGCTCATCAATCCCCAGCAAGGTGGCTTGGGCTATCATACCTGCGAGGTGTTCCGCCGTGACTATATGATCCAGCAGGATGGCCAGTATCGTGGCACCACCCTGCGTACGCATGCCGGTGGCCGCTGGCTCAATGGGTTCAGCGATCATCTGCCTACAATTGTTTATCTCAAAAAGTAAATACCAATGATTATCATCGGAATCGCTGGCGGTTCGGGTTCGGGCAAGACCACCGTCGTGAAGCGTATTGCCAAAGCGCTGCCGCCACACTGTGCAGCCATCATACCTTTAGACTCGTATTACAACGACACCTCAGACCTGACTCCCGAGGAGCGGAAGCAGATTAACTTTGACCACCCTGATGCCTTCGACTGGAAACTCCTGACCGATCATATCAAAAGACTGAAGAACGGTGAGGCTATCGAGCAGCCTACCTATTCGTATGTGATCTCCAATCGCCTGCCAGAGACGGTTCATGTCGATCCTAAGCCCGTGATTATCCTTGAGGGAATCATGACGCTCCACTACAAGAAACTGCGCGACATGATGGACCTGAAGATCTATGTGGATACCGACAGCGACGTGCGACTCATCCGTAACATCCGTCGCGATGTGGTGGAGCGCGGACGTACCGTCGAGATGGTGCTCGACCACTACGAGAACGACGTGAAACCCATGCACGAGCAGTTTATCGAGCCCACCAAGAAGTTTGCCGACCTCGTGATCCCCTGGGGGCGCGAGAACAAGCGC
>Ga0310695_10015254_pt1 | contig 10262 bp, 10 predicted proteins | sample RumenRJG_04DNA_FD_203882 | JGI IMG/M metagenome (GOLD analysis project Ga0310695, IMG submission 203882) | Bovine rumen microbial communities from Lethbridge, Alberta, Canada - RJG_04 (v2) (version 2) | ecosystem: Host-associated > Mammals > Digestive system > Stomach > Rumen | place: Canada... | reverse complement strand
AAACAAATCATACATGCTCGAGTTCACACCAAACCTCACCTTCAAAAACACATACAGGAGAGTGGACATCGACACGCTCACACTCATGCCCGACTATATCGCCGACAGGGTGGAGAAGTACAACCGTCTCCGCAACGGAGGACTCAAAGGCGACGAACTCGCCAAAGCCATGGGATTCGCCTCAAGAGGCAGCCTCTCCGTTTGGGCCAAAAAGTACATCAAAAACAACACCAAACCTTCTGAGCCCACCGCCTCCACTGCTCCTTCCGCCTCTTCTGTTCCTGCCGCCTCCACTGCTCCTGCCGTCTCTTCTGTTCCCGCCAATCCTTCCGATTCTTCTGAACCCACTGCACCTTCTGAACCTCAACCTCAACCCTCTCCCGACCCTAAAGACCCTAAGAACCCTAAGGACTCTAATAACCCTAAAGACTCTCCAGACTCTCAACCTCAACCCTCTCCATCATCTCCTCCCGAACCTCAACTCACTCTCGACCTTAAAGACCCTAAGAACCCTAATGACTCTCAACCCACCTCTTCTCCATCTGACACCTCCACCAGTCCCAAAAAACCTCGTATAAACCCCTTTGATATCCTATATCCTCTATAATCTTTTGAAATCATCCTCCTTTGAGTCCTGTGCCCGTCCTTTCCACAGGCGGTGTAATCACCAGTAAATGACTCCCCTCCCATCTAAGGGGGAAGACTTCGGAAAAGCTACGGCTCTATCGACTCCCCGCCCCTTTAAGGGGAGGGGTGGCCATCGGTCGGGGTGGGGTATCTCATCGCGCTTATGCGAGCTTGCTCGGGATTGGGGTGGTTGTAGGCTAAAAACCTAAAAGCTCAATACGGTGTGCCCATTCATGTTTATGATCAAATAATCACCTATGAATAAGCTGACTGTATCTTATACCAGCCCTTATGGAACAAAGAAATACACATACTATGATAATGGGCTATGTGTATCATCAATGGAAACCCATGATTATGGTGAAGATGAAAAGAGAGAATATGAGTTTGGTTTAGAAGAAAAGGACAGCATTGCTAAACGAATAACCTATGAAACTTCTGGAAACAGGAAGGCGGTTGAAATACTGATCCGACACATTGAGTATAATAAACAAACTAATACATAATAAGATACGCCTAACGCACAACAAAGATAAAACGACAAAGTTCTATAGAACTCATAAATCAAAGCTACCACAGATCTTTTGCTCGATATTTAAGGTTCTCCTTTACTGTTTGTTCCTTTACTGAAAAGTTACGTTATTTTCAGAAAAAAACAAAAAAAGTAAAGTGTGAACTCTTCAAGTTCGAAAGAAAAAGATTATCTTTGCAACCGACTATCGGCATATTGTCGTTTACGACACTGATTCGTTAGAAATTAGAACCTCGGTGGAGGTGCCGATATGACATTGTGGTTAGAATATTAAGCGTTTGCTGTTTATTCAATAACGTTCGGGAAACTTGGCGGTGGAAAGAACAAGAAATCAGAATAAGAGCAGATGCTCACGATGGTGGGCACTGCTACATCTGATTTCTTAGGTTTCCGCCAAGTACCTCCGAACAAGATGTGGTTAAGAGTGTCCACTTCTCGTTTTTCGATAGGTACTTGGCAGAAATTATTGTTAATTGATTCTTATTCAGCTTGCTCTTTGATATGATGATGGTTCCATATCATCAGGAAAATTATGTTCATACTTAATTGCAAAAGAAACATATATAATGGGCAAGATCCTTGATTACATAGCATCTGAGACGCAAGGTAAGCGGTTTGCGTCATTCAAGTATTGCTATGACAATACTGCTACTCCAATTATTGAGTATGATCCCGCAGAGGAACACTATATCAACATGAAGGAGTATGCCGAGAGTGTTCATGTCCCCCAAATGCGTGACATGACTGCAAGGGCTGAACTTTGCCGTCAAGGACCACCACTTTTCAAATTTTTTCTAGATGGTTCAAGGAGGGTGTATAAGGTGGATGATATTCAGTACGACAAGAAAGTGTTTCCGGTAGTGAGTGGACAGGTATCAGTGGCTTGTTGCAGTCGTGAAATGAATGATGATTACACTTTTCGCTCTTTCAAACATTTAGATGAAGAAACCTATTCTGTATTGTGTCTGCCTGTCGTAGCGAATGGTGAAGGTATCGACAATAGCGTATTCTTCGGCAATTTGAAGAACAAGTTGAATGAACAGCCTCTATTGAAGAGGTCGGATATAGAGATTGGTAAAGTGCTTTGGTACTTGACGCGCCTTGAAGGACGCGAAACCTTAGAAAATAAAGGAGTAGCAAGGATTCAAGACGAGATGGTGGATTGTGAAAAGAAGATTGTTGCCCGACTAATGAATCGACATCTGCTGACTCATGAAAGTTATTTGATAAAGGATGGATCTATTCAGTATAAGTCCATGAAGATGGGAGATTACAAGGAATTGGCTCGTATTCGTAACAACTATCGACATGTGGTAGGAGTATCGAAGCGTTTCAATCCAAATTTAATGAAAGATAATCGAGGTCAAAGTAGTGCAGGAGCTATTGCAAGTCTGCCGCTTTATCATCGTACCCCTGCTTTCCTTTGGAGTCCAGGTCCTGAATGGGGTAACGTGAATTTCGCTATTTGGTATGTCAGGGTACGTGACATCAAATACACAACGACTCCCTTTTCTGGAGTGTTGAAAATAGAAAAGATGCTGATGACTGGAACTGAGAATGACAATGGCTTAATGACTGATGAAATTGATACAATAACGGCCAACATCATTAACGAACGTAATCCTGTTTGTTATGGCAACGATGCACGTTGGGCGAACCACTTATATCCAGTATATATGACTGAATGTTATTGCAAAAGTCGTTTCAGAAGTGATATTCAATTTATTAATCTGTTCTAATAAGTATGGAAACTATAGGACGTATCATAGCAACCGAGAAACAACCCTCAACAATTGAGGAGTTTACTTTTTGGACTCGCAAGGATTTGAAATTGAAACCTTTTGATGTGGTCGTAGTTGAACACATACAAAATGCTAATGGTGAAGAGTCGAAGACTTTTGGGGTAGTTGAAGAAATCTCACACATGACCGACTCACCAAGCGCTTTAGCTGGTTATATTTCCAGTGATTTTGGTGATGTGGAATCAAAGTCATACACTGAGCGAATAGGCATGAACTATGTAAAATGCAAGGTTGTAGGAAACGATAAGGGAATTTATATTCCTGTGCAAGAAGGTCGAAAAGTTTACTTGGCCGATGAAGAGCAGATTATGGAGGCGTTAGGGTTGAAAGACGTAAAAAACCCCTTGCCTGCTGGCTATATTGAAATGTATGATGGTGCAAACCAAAAGAAACTCCCTGTTTTCTTCAACTCCCATTTTTTAATAGGCCCAGAAGGTGCTCACCTTAATATATCCGGCATCTCAGGTTTGGCTTCAAAGACTTCCTATGCAATGTTTTTGATGAAAGCGATTCAGAATTATGCAATTAAAGGCAATGAGTCGGTGGCTTTTATCATGATGAACGTCAAAGGAACAGATCTCTTGAAAATTGACCAAAAGAACGAACGCAAAAAAGAACTTGAACTTATCAAGCCTATATATGATCTGCTCGGGATTGAAATGAAGCCTTTTGAGCAAGTGAAGTACTATTACCCATTTGCCAAAGAATATACAGCATACACTTACGAAAAAGAATCGGTGCTGAAAGATAGACTGGCAAATAAGACGGCAGCTCAATTCAAATATCTGTTTGAAACCGATGAGGATAAAGAGTGTCTTGATTTGTTGTTCGCTAATGTTGATGACCCAAATGAAACCATTGAGAGCATCGTGAATTTCATTATGGCTAATAGTGGCAGCTTCAATGGAGTTGAGACTTGGGAAGATTTTCAGAACGAGGTGCATAGTTACACACAAACAGATAAGAAAAATGCTTCGAAAGAAATATCGGTGATGAGTTGGCGTAAATTCTACCGCCTGTTCAATAAGAGTTTCCAAAAATGCAGGCAGATGTTTACAAACCAACTTGGTGATGGAGTGCGCCTACGCGACGAAATAACTAACATCAACAAGAACGATGTGATGGTGATAGATATAGCAAAACTCGATGAGGAATCACAGGGTTTTGTATTCGGAGACGTAATGCGAGCTGTTTATAACCTAAAACTCGGAGCGTCTAAGCGGCATGATGAAGAAATACCAGAACGCATCATCATTTTCATTGACGAGTTGAACAAATATGCGTCATCTGATGTACCAAAGTCCTCCCCAATACTTCATCAATTACTTGATATTACGGAGCGTGGTCGCTCACTTGGCATAGTCTTATTCGGAGCAGAGCAGTTCGTTAGTGACATCCACCGTCGAGTTAAAGGCAATTGTGCTACTCAAGCTTTTGGACGGACCAATGCAATAGAGATTACACGAGAAGATTTCCGTTTTGTCCCAAGTGTATATAAAACAATGCTCACACGAATGCGTCAGGGGGAGTATATCATTCAGAACCCTGTGTTCCGTTCGATGCTTCACATCAATTTCCCATTACCTATCTACAAATATTATAACGATTAACAAGAAATGGCAAAAATAGGCAAATACGTTATCGACTCCTTAACGCGAAGCATGTATGAGGATAGCCGATGTATTTATCGCGAATATATCCAAAATGCGGCAGACCAGATAGACTTGGCACGAGAGCAACATTTAGATGATAACGATTATTACGAAATCCATGTCCGTATTTTCCGAAACCAAAAAAAAATAGAAATAGAAGATACGGCCACTGGAGTTAGTGTGAGCAATCGAGAAACACTAAAAGACGTTGCCACATCACAAAAAAAGCGTGGAAAGCAAAAGGGATTTCGTGGCATTGGTCGATTAGGCGGTTTGGGATATTGTTCTACGCTTACGTTTGAAACATCTTATATGGGCGAGAATGTGAAGACATTGATGCATTGGGATGCAGCAAAGATGAATCGTATTGTGGATGACGAGATGGACGAAAGCGAAGCAGGTAATGTTATAGATGACTGTACTTCGTTTGAGGAACAGCTAGAAGCTGTTGACAGTCATTATTTCAAAGTCATTTTAGAGAATGTGACGGATGATCGATTGCTCGATGTCAACAACATTCGTGACTATCTTTCTATGGTTGCTCCGGTTGACTATCCTACTCAGTTTGGTGTTTTCTCATCTCAAATAAAACGGTACATTCAATGTAACAATATTGTGTTAGATGTTTACAATCTCTATGTAGGTGATGAATATGGCGAAGAACAAATATACAAAGGATACACAACAAAAATCAAAGATGTTCGCAATGGTGACTATGATATTAAAAGCATAAAAATATTCGATCGAAAAGATTCAAATGGCAATCTCATTTATTGGGGGTGGTATTCAATCTCTGAACTACGAGGACAGATACCAGCTAATAATATCGCTTACGGAATCCGTTTACGTTGTAAAAACATTCAAGTGGGTGACGAACGTACATGCAGGAACTTCTTTTTGTCAGAAGGTGACAAACGTTTTTCCCAATATTTCTTTGGAGAATTACATGTGGAAACACCTGATTTAATGCCCGATGCTAGACGCGACTATCTTCGTGAGTGTGAATACAGAAGCATCTTTGAGAGAATGGTTAGGAGTGATTTTGGCACTTTGAAGGACCTCTGTAACGAAGCATCTAACATACGTGGAATTATCAAAAGAATAACTGAAGCAGACAAAGGAACACAAGACATTGAGAAGAAACGTGAATCAGGTTCATTTCTTTCACAAAAAGAAATAGAGGATGATAATGAAAAATATGAACGTTACAAGGAGAAGAAAAAGAAAGCCATAAACCAACTCGAAAAGAAAAAACAAGAAACAAATCGCAACAATTCCCCTCTCGGTTTTATTTATGATACAATGCCAGAACCTAATCCTGTTTTATCGTCAGTGACGAATGGCTCGATAGGTTCTTATAATAATGCGTTTTCAGACATTCCAGCCTCGCTTTGCGAAAGCGATAAACCTACAGCAGAAGATGATCCTCAGCCTAAATTACGAACAGACGATAATATCTACAAGAAGTTTGGTATAAAAGAAAAGAACGTTATTAATATTGTATACAATGCCATCTATAATGCAATAGCTGATGAGGTCATGCGGGAAGGACTTATTAAGAAGATTGAAAAAGAACTGACGAAATGAATCGTAGGGTCTTACTATTAGAACCTAATTACAAAAATAAGTTCCCACCTATCGGCCTTATGAAGTTGGCAACGTATTTCAAAATGCGTGGGGATGATGTGGTTTTCTACAAAGGAGACCTCACTGAATTCGTTATACGTCAGGTTACTGAGGAGTGTGTGACGCAACTTACAAAAGTAGACGATGCCATTGATTGGAAACGACGATTTGACAGAATCGCCACTTACATACGATATCGACGTAAGACTGATCTGGAACAAATCGGCATTGACGATTCCGAACATGCTATCTTTATATACCCTTGGGTAGAGCACTTCAAAAAGTTCTATCATAGTGGCGAATACAGAAATCATCCTCGTTGGGACTGGGTAGGTGTGACCACGCTCTTCACTTTTTATTGGGATATTACCATCGAGACCATTGAGTTTGCAAAGACTATGGTTAAAGACAAAAGGAATCTGATGGTGGGTGGTGTATTGGCCTCAATACAACCAAAGGAGATTGAGGAAGCAACTGGAGTAAAGCCACATTGCGGAACATTACACACTGCGGCTGTTGATGGGAAGGGTGGTGACATAGATGAAGACAATCCATATGTCATAGATGAGTTACCGCTTGATTATTCCATTCTTGACGAGATAGACTATGAATATCCAGATGGTGGTTCTTATTATAGTTATAGCACTCGTGGTTGCATACGTAAGTGTGGTTTTTGTGCCGTGTGGACGCTCGAGCCGAAATATCAAGAGTACATTCCGCTTCACAATCGTATAGCACGCACCCGTAGACTCTATGGGGAACAGCAGAATCTTCTACTGATGGATAACAATGTGCTGGCCTCGCCAAGATTGAAAGAGATTATTGAGGACATCAAATCGTGTGGATTTACAAAAGGAGCAAAGTATGTTGAACCCAATCTCTATGCAATTTCCATTCGCAACTTGCGTCTTCATATGAATGACCGAGCCTATATCCGTAAATGTTATAAACTTTTACAAGCTATCAACAATTATAAAGGTATGAGCGAGAAGATGCGCACGGAGATTTATGCCTTGCGAGAAAAACATGGATTCCTTCATCCTGAGACTTGTAAGCGAGAAGAACTGATATCAACATACAAGGACTTTGCGCCATATTTCGATATAAAATATAAAAGGCTAAAAGGTCGTCTCCGCTATGTGGACTTTAATCAAGGCGTTGATGCACGGTTGTTCGATGAAGAGAAAGTTTCCTTATTGGAAGAAATCCCTGTATGTCCTCTTCGTGTTGCTTTCGATGATATAAAGACAGAACTTAAATACAAAACAGCAATCGAGATTAGCATAAAGCATGGAATGCGTGATTTCTCTAACTATCTTCTTTACAATTTCAAGGACAAGCCCATAGATCTCTATCATAGGTTAAGCATAAACGTTCAGATGTGCGAGACGATGGATGTTAGTATCTATTCGTTTCCAATGAAGTATCACCCTATTCGTGGGGAACATAGTCATGATCGTGATTACATAGGCGAGCATTGGAATAGAAAATACATTCGTGCTATCCAAGCTATCCTTAATGCTACGAAAGGAAAGATTGGTCGTGGTGTGTCGTTCTTTGAAAAGGCTTTCGGCCGCAATGAGGACGAATACATGGAACTTCTGATGATGCCTGAGACTTTTTTGTTGTTCCGTTTCTTTTTTGAGGATTTAGGCTATACACAAAAATGGAAGGACGCTATGTCAGAATTGACAAAAGAGGAACGTGAAGAACTTATGCCAATAATCTTTAGAAATGATTTTAATCATATTGAAGAGTTAACAGATAACCCCAAATACTTACATATATTGAGCTTTTATAAGGACTACAGAAAAGAGATAGCCGATTCCAATTCTGAATTATTCAAGTTGAAGAAAGAATTTGATAAAAGGAAGAAGATGTTTTGACAATACTCTAAATGGTTTTAAAAGTATATCGTTGTATTATATGCCTCTCTTTTTACGACTATCAGGTGACGCCAGGTGGAAGTTGACCTCCATAAGACTTGAAATCTACGAATAGGTGGTAGTGAGATTTGTCATACACAAATTTGTTGCGACTATTCAGTAGTGGCATGTGATAATTCCGTACGCTTCACTGTATCTTATATCACCCTTTATTTGCCTTTTTTACCCACCATACTCAAAAAATAATAAATAAAATTTTGCCAGTTGAAATAAAATGTCTAAATTTGCACGCTGTTTGGGTATAGACCAAATATGAAAGTTCCCCGACAAGGATTAAAAGGCAAGAAAATAATAAAATTATAATAGGTATATGTCAAGAGTTTGTCAGATTACAGGTATTAAGTCAGTGGTTGGAAACAACGTTTCTCACTCACTTCGCAGAACAAAGAGACGCTTCAATGTGAATCTCTTTACTAAGAAATTCTACTATGTAGAAGAAGATTGTTGGATAGTTTTGAATGTCAGTGGTGCAGGTCTCCGTCTCATCAACAAGATTGGTCTCGATGCAGCCCTCAAAAGAGCGGTCGACAAGGGTTTCATGCAGTGGAAAGATGTTCAAGTAATCGCATAATATAATAGGAGTACAACATTATGGCAAAGAAAGCTAAAGGCAACAGAGTACAGGTTATCCTCGAATGCACAGAAATGAAGGAAAGCGGTCTGCCTGGAACATCACGCTACATCACTACTAAGAACCGCAAGAATCACCCCGAGCGACTCGAGCTCAAGAAGTATAACCCCATCCTTAAGAAATACACTGTTCATAAGGAAATTAAATAAGATTCGTATATGGCAAAGAAAACAGTGGCAACCCTCCAGAATAAGGACGGTCGCTCTTTCAGCAAAGTTATCAGAATGTACAAGTCGCCTAAGACTGGCGCTTACGCATTCGAAGAGAAAATGGTTCCATCTGAAGGTGTTAAAGATTATCTCAAGAAATAATACGCCTCAACGAATGTACTATAGCATAGCCTCTCCGACATGAAGCGGAGGGGCTTTCTTTTTCTAGTCAACACATCTATTACCTCTTTTTTCTGTGAGCCAACTGACTGACTTTTCTTATCCAAAATGAGAAATCTTCTCGTTTTTAAGTGACTTTCCTTTATAGAAAGAAATATTTCTTTGTCAGATTGGCTGTTAAATTCTTTTAATTATATAAATTTGCATTTTATAGCAAACTAGTAACAAATCAACACGATATATGGGATTATTCGATTTTTTCAGTAAAAAGAAGAAAGAAACCCTTGACAATGGGTTGTCGAAGACTAAAGAGAGTGTTTTTGGGAAAATAGCCCGTGCCATCGCTGGTAAGTCCAAGGTCGACGAGGAAGTACTAGATAACCTCGAGGAAGTGCTCGTCTCATCAGATGTGGGCGTAGATACCACTCTTGAGATTATTGACAGGCTCGAGAAGCGTGTGGCGCGCGACAAGTACGTCAGCACAGATGAACTCAATAACATCCTCTACGACGAAATGACGGCATTGCTCGCCGATAACGACAACAGCGAAAAAGATGGATTCGACCTGGAATCTGCACAGAAACCTTTTGTGGTTCTGGTGGTGGGTGTCAATGGAGTGGGCAAGACTACAACCATCGGCAAACTGGCTCACCTTTTTAAGCAGCAAGGACTAAATGTGTGCCTTGGTGCCGCTGACACTTTCAGGGCTGCCGCTGTCGATCAACTCTGTATTTGGGGAGAAAGGGTAGGGGTACCTGTCATCAAGCAGAAGATGGGCTCTGACCCTGCCTCTGTGGCTTTCGACACGCTGTCGTATGCCGTGAAAAACAACATGGATGTGGTGCTCATAGATACAGCAGGACGCCTGCACAACAGGGTCGGACTGATGAACGAGTTGACCAAAATTAAGAATGTACTCAAAAAGGTCGTTGCGGATGCTCCCAACGAAGTACTGCTTGTCTTGGATGGCTCTACAGGACAGAATGCCTTCGAGCAGGCCAAGCAATTCACCAAGGCTACTGAGGTGTCTTCGCTTGCCGTCACCAAACTCGACGGAACGGCGAAAGGAGGCGTGGTCATCGGCATATCACACCAATTCCAGATACCAGTCAAGTAC
>Ga0310695_10015249_pt1 | contig 10264 bp, 5 predicted proteins | sample RumenRJG_04DNA_FD_203882 | JGI IMG/M metagenome (GOLD analysis project Ga0310695, IMG submission 203882) | Bovine rumen microbial communities from Lethbridge, Alberta, Canada - RJG_04 (v2) (version 2) | ecosystem: Host-associated > Mammals > Digestive system > Stomach > Rumen | place: Canada... | reverse complement strand
GGTGCATTTATTTCCGAGCCGACACCTCCCGTAAAAGACGGCTGGACTTTCAACGGCTGGTACACAGATGCAGAATATACAACGCTGTTTGATTTCAATACACCGATTACAGAGAATATAACTCTCTATGCAGGCTGGACACAGCAGGAAATTGAATATCATACTGTTACATTCTATGACGAATTTGCAGGCAGACCAAACAAAATATCTGTTGAACATGGTACTGTAATTTCCGATCCGCCGATGCCGACTTATGACGGCTGGACTTTCAATGGCTGGTACATTGATGAGGAATATACAACACTGTTTGATTTGAATACACCTATCACAGCGAATACAAAGCTCTATGCAAAGTGGACAGAGGGACAAAGCGAACTTATCAATGTATCCACTGTTTCGGCAGAGGAAATCGTACTTGGCAACACACTGACAGTCAATGCGTTGGCAACAGACGGTACAGGTGACTATACGTATGCCGTATATTACAAAAAGACCTCTGATAAAAAGTGGACAACAAAACAGAATTTCACAGACAATGCACAAGTTACAATAAAGCCTGCACACGCAACAACTTATGATATTTGTGCAAAAGTCATGGACAGCAGCGGTACGATTGTCAAGAAATATTTCACTTTGAATGTTACCGCAAAGTTGGAAAATACTTCCGAAATTTCCGCAGCTGCAATTTATCTCGGTGATACAGTAACACTCAATGCGTCGGCAACAGGCGGTACAGGCACTTATACATACGGTGTATATTACAAAAAGACCTCTGACGCAAAGTGGATAACAAAGCAGAATTTCACAGACAATGCACAGATAACCATAGAACCCACAGCAGCAGCAACTTATGATATTTGTGTAAAGGTCAAGGACGAAAGCGGCAAAATTGTTAAAAAGTATTTCAAAGCAACGGTTACGGAAAAGTTGGAAAACATTTCCGAAATTTCTGCAGCAGCAATTTATCTTGGCGATACATTAACAGTTAATGCAGCGGCAACGGGCGGTACAGGCACTTATACATACAGTGTATATTACAAAAAGACTTCCGACACAAAGTGGACAACCGCACAGAAATTTACCGATAATGCACAATTGGACATCAAATTTGCCGAAGCAGCAAATTATGATGTTTGCGTGAAAGTAAAGGATAGCAGCGGAACTATTGTAAAGAAATATTTTGCTTTGAGTGTTACCGCAAAACTTGAAAATATTTCCGAAATTTCCGCAAAGGAAATTGAACTTGGAAATACATTAACAGTTAATGCGGCAGCAGCGGGCGGTACAGGCACTTATACATACGGTGTATATTACAAAAAGACTTCCGACACCAAATGGGCAACTGCACAGAAATTTGCCGATAATGCACAATTGGATATCGAATTTGCGGAAGCAGCAAATTATGATGTTTGCGTGAAGGTAAAGGACAGCAGCGGTACTATTGCCAAAAAGTATTTCACGGTAAGCGTGAATGCCGCTGATGAAAAGCCTAAAAATACTCCTGATTTTTCCATCAATATCACACGTTCGGGCAATATAATTACCATTGAAATTTCAGCAAACGGTGATTCGGATTCTTCTGAGTATGCGATTTATTACAAAAAGAATTTCGATACAAACTGGATCAGAAAACAGGATTATTCCACCAACAGTACTGTTTCGGTAACTCCGCAAACGTCTGAAAAATATGATATTTATGTAAAAGCCAAAGACAGTTTGAACAATATTTCAGAGAAGTATTTTAAGTTTATAGCTTGATGAATCAATATTCATCAAAACAAACATAAGAAAAATACAGGCAATAAAAGATGATTGGAACTGCAAACCGACAGGCAGATAATTTTTAAATTTGCCATAAGTTCTAAACACCTTTAATAAAGGGCAGGGGAAATATTTATATTTCCTCTGCCTTTTTTGCTGTATATAGGAGAATTCGGAATGTGAATATTTATCAGTTTTACTATGAATTTTAATTTCATATATCAGTAACCCGAGTAAGCGTAACTTCGATATTTTTTATACTGTTGCGTGTTACATCGTACTCTTCATCATAAGCAGCGTAAGATTCAACCCATTCACCGTCTGCACGAACCTTTGCCGATTCACAGAGTTTTTTCATATCTCTCCAGATATTTGTACGGCTGACAGGCTTGCCTGTTCGTGTGATAAAGATCCGATTTGATTTTCTTTTCTGCTGCGTATTTCATTTGTTGTTGAAATGACAGAGAACATGATTTAAAATATAATCAACGTGAGTTCGATGTAACTGAAAAATATTCTGACAATTATGAAATTAAGTATGTCATTCCGAACGCAGTGAGGAATCTTCAAAAGATTCTTCGTCGCTGTCGCTCCTCAGAATGACAGTATAATCATTTTTCGTTTTCATCGAACTCACGTTAAAAATGATATTTAATGTCAATTACAAGGAACTTTGAACTACTGAATTTGTTCTAACATTTCGCTTTAATTTTGTCAATAGCTTTTTTGAAAATGACAAAGTTCATTCATATATTTTATTTTCGGATTTTCATAGAGGAACAAAAAAATATAGCAAGGAATTAAAAATCAGAGCGAGATGGAAGTCAAGTTGAAATATGCAGAACGAAATATCAAGTCATAGTGTTTTGCAAAGTACGACAGACGGTTTTATTCGTTGCTCATACTCACAAAAACATTTATCCCCAAAAAACTCTCCGCCATATCAACGATACGGTCGGAGAGTTGTTTTATTTTCTGACGAAATGAATTATTATAAGCTGTTATGATTTCGGTACAAGTTTTATCTCAACTGCTTCCATACGCAGACTTTGACCTGTTGTTCCGGCAGTCTGACCATTCTTTACCCAGCCGGTCCAGCCCATATCTTCGCAATGAGCTCTGTAAACTACGTCATACGACTCGGCATAATCTCCGGTGAGCTTGATTTCCAGAGCCTCCATACGCAGTCCCTGTCCTTCTGTTCCTGCAAGTTCTCCCGAGTTGTGCCAGCCCTGCCAGCCCTGATTCTGAACATAGGCTCTATACTGTACTGCACTGCTTCCGTCCTTATTCTTCAGATCAATTTTAATGCCTTCCATTCTCAAACTGCGACCTGTTGTTCCGGCAGTTGTTGCATTGGTGCCGTTTGAAGTGACGCTGTTTTGCCAGCCGATGTCTTGAACATGAACTCTGTATGAAATACAGGCGGAGAAAGATTTTTCGTTTATGACGGAAGGTGATTCTCCGTTCATGATCTGGGTTGCCGTTGTGGGAAATGATAATTCGCTGCCTGCCTTGAAAAGAAGCATTTTGCAGCTCGGAGCATCTTTATTGTAGCTCACACAGCTCCAGTATTCGGTTTCTATCCTGTTTCTCCATTCATTCCATGAATGAATATTGTAGACTTCCTTTGAAGTAGAATCGTTATTCCTGCTTGATGCATCGAAGGTTTTCATGTAGATATGCATCTCCTTAGACGGAGCTCCGCCTTTGTGAGCAACCTTATCTCCCGATGAATAGGCAACATCAGAGATAGGAAAATAACAGTTGCTGCCGTAATTTGTATTGATTCCCATTGAATTCAAGTACGCATTAAAGCTCATGCCTTTGCTGTATGCCAGCTTGCGTATCTTTTCAATCTGGCTCGGACTTATTTCACTCTTGTTTGCTGCATTTTTAACTGATTTTAAAGTTTCGTCCTTGACACTGTTAAATCTGTTCTCAAACTCACTGTAAAAATAGTAATCCGCATAGTTCGGCATACCACAACTCATACTATCCGTTACAAGTGTTGGCGAAATGACAACGCCGTCACCGTTTCCGTTCATATCCACAAATACATTACGGTTATGATCTTTAGCGTACATAAATGCAGTATAATGACTGATAACACTGCTCTCTTTGTCAGCATTCAATGCCATATCTATCAAATAGATTAATTCCGAATCAATCAAATCCACATCATGGCAGGCATTATTGTAGTCTGCACGAGCATCGGCAGACAATGATGCCACCTGCTCAGGTGTAAACTGTGCAACCTCTCTTGCTGCCATCAGGCATTCCATAGCTGTGCTGAACGAATTGAAATATTCGTTCATAACATAATTTGCAAAAGGTGCTGCCGCATCATACGCATCACCGCTGAACATAGCATTGTTACAAGCAAGCTTATATGCAGTCATAAAACCGTCTCTTGCCTTCATATCACTGGTTGCTAACATAAGTTCTTCACCCGAAAGTGCTTTTGACGATTGAATCACCTTAAATATCAGGTTGGAGTTTGTTGACCAATCTCCCGATTTTCCGATACGGCTGGCAATATATGCGAGTTTTTCCTCATTGCTGATATTTTTATTTTGCTTCGTGTTAATGAGCAAATTGAGCTGATCCGTTGTAGTTTTCATGGAACTGAGCCTTGCTCCGTTACTGCCCAGCAAAATAGCATTTTCCACTGTAGTACAGATTTTCTCAGTATTGCTGTCCATACCTTTTTTAATCTCATTGAATTGCTCATCCATGCGGTCACGCAAATCACTGATATCTTTCTGCACATCTGCAATAGTAGGTCCGCCGTCATCTACTTCCATGAAATATCCAAGTATGCCATTCAAGAGAGGAGCAACTACCGCTCCGCCGGGCATATATGTATTTATGGCAGATATGCCTGTATCCTTAACGATGGAAAGTGCCTTCATTGCTGCTTTTTTTTCAGTGTCTGACATATCTGAAATATCCGAGCTTGCGGCAGATACACTTATACTCATGGCAGGTGTTGCAGTTATTGTAGCTCCTGCGATTGTAAATGCCAGTATTGCAGCCATAGCCATAGGTACAAAGCCTTTTCCTCCTGCAACGTCTTCCAACATTTCATCGGGGATTTCAATGTCATAGTCATCAAGAACCTGCTCCAATTCGTCCTCGGTCTTGCAGGCAAGCACTTTTGACTTTTGTTCCTCCGTCAGCGTATCAAGAAATGTGTTGATGTTCATATTTTCCATTTTGAAAAGCCTCCTAACATGATTTTTAATATTTATTGCACTTCAGCATATTTTACTGAGCTTCTTTTGGAGATTTCTCTTTGTTTCTCCTGTGTCTATATATTAGCACAGAACAGAAAAAAGTTCAATTTACAGTTTATCAATATTCTGTAAAGTTTTTTATGCTTGGGCTGTCAAATGTAAAATAACTTACGAATTGCCATAAAATTGTAAATATCGGGTATTAAATATCTGTTCTCTGCCTGTTGACAAGCTCTGCAAAGATACCGCCCTTTGCCATAAGCTGCTCAAAACTTCCTTCTTCTGCAATACTGCCGTTATCAAGCACCAATATCCTGTCGCAGTGTCTGATAGTTGAAAGCCTGTGTGCAATCACAATACGGGTGCAGCCCATTTTATCGAGTGCGTCGCTGACTTTTCGCTGAGTGATGTTGTCAAGGGCACTTGTCGCTTCATCAAAAATCAGTATTTTCGGCTTGGATACGACAGCCCTTGCAATCAGAATACGCTGTTTCTGACCGCCCGAAATACCGCCCTGTCCTGCCGAAACAAGCGTGTGCATACCCATCGGCATATTCCGTATATCATCGGCAATATCCGCAATTTCAGCGGCTTTCCATGCATCGTCAAGGGTAGCCTGCGGTGCAGCTATAGTGATGTTGGAAAAAATATCGCCTTGAAACAGTTCACCGTTTTGCATGACCGTTCCGATTTTGTTACGCAGACTGCTGAGTTCAAGGAAGTTCAACGCATTTCCGTCATAAAAGATTTCGCCATGTTCGGGTGTACGCAGACCGAGCAACAGTTTTATCAGCGTAGATTTGCCGCAGCCTGTCCTGCCGACAATTGCTACATATTCTTTCGGGCGAATTTTCAATGAAATGTTTTTCAAAATGTATGGTGAATGGTCGTTGTATCTGAAAGAAACATTACTTAACTCAACAGAACCTGTCAAATCGGTCACAATTTGCCTGCCGCCTGTTGTTTCAGGCTCTGTCTGCAAAAATACGTCAAGCATTTTCAGTGTCGGATTGATTTTTCCGACTGACAGAAAAGAATCCGACAGAAGTTTGATTGCACCGAGAACTGTACCGAATGCCACTGAAAATGCGATATATGATGACGGTTCAACACTGTTATCCGCTGCAATGTTATACAGCATAATACTTGAAATCAGACTGATTGCCGTAGTGAGTACACTGTTGAGCCTTATAAAAAGAGGCGGTGAAAAGGTCAATCGTCTGCTTTCGGAATATTCACCGAGCCATTTTGCAAAAAAACGCTTTTCCGCACCCGAAAGCCGTATTTTTTGAATGCCGTTGATGACGCTGTAACGGATTTTGGCTTCTTTGGCGGTTTGGATAATCTGCTTATTGCTGATTTTGGTTTGTATCACTGCGGAGAGTACACCGAAACCGATAGCAATAAGCAATATCATCAGCGTTGGAAAACCGAGCGGCTGTGCTATCCGGAATATCTGCACGATATACAACAGAGATGCCAATGCAGTCAGTCCCGTTCCTGCCGTTGCCGAGATAAGCAGTTCACACAGTTCATCAACCGCAGTTGAAAAGCCTGCCAGTTCGCCCGGACTGATCCTTTCAAAAAAATCTGATGGCAGGCTCAATATCCGCATCATCAGTGCAGCATGAACAGTTAAGGAAGTTTTGTCCCGTATTCTCTGTATCAGCGAACCGACTACTGTTCTGACAAGATAAACGGAAAGCACGGTACACAACAAAAAAACGCCTGTCGAGGTCAGCAACAAAATGCTGCCGCTTGCCGTCACTTCATCGGCAAGAACCCTCACCGCCTGCGGTATAAGCAGACCGACAGCCGTCATCATCAATGCCGAAAAAGTCAGATAAAGCCAATCTTTTGCACGCATACAATCTTTGATATAGCATAGGAAATCGATTGCTGTCAATTTTCTATTCGGTAACGGCGTATAAAAGCAATAGGCTTCATTTTCAAATAAATCGGCTGTTTGGCGGTTTACGGAAATCAGCTTTCCCGAGTGGCTGCGAAAGCTGTAGTGCATACCGAATTTATCGGGCAGCAGGACAACGGGCATACCGTTTTCTTTTATGTGTGTCAGTAATACACTGTGTCCGTCTTTATACCAGTTTCCGTCAAGAATGACTTTCCGCTTCATAATTCCGCAGCAATGCAGGCAGTAATTCAACTGTTCCTTGCTGTCGGTAATATTCTCGGGTATTTTCACAGGTTTCAAATGAAAATATTTTAATATCTCGTCAATCGCACTTTCGGTGATAATGCTTTCGTCAAGAAGTTCATCTGCCGTTTGCTGCCCATAGACGATGCCTGCCGCACGGAGAAAGGTGTTTTCAAGAAGCTGTTGGTCAGATTCCTTTCGTTCTTTTATCTGCTTTTCAAACCAATTCATGCCCAACCTCCCATTATTCGCTTGTTACAAGCTCAGTATATGTACCGCCAAGCTGTATCAATTCTTCATGTGTTCCTCTTTCGGCAATACTGCCGTTTTTGAGTACAATTATCTCATCACAGTCACGGATCGCAGACAGTCTGTGTGCAATAATAATACAGGTAATACCTCGGTCGGTGATTGCGTTTACCACATCATACTCTGTTTTTGCGTCCAATGCACTGGTTGCCTCGTCTAAAATCAAAACAGACGGATCTGCCGCCAATGCTCTTGCAATTTCAAGACGCTGCCGCTGACCTCCCGAAAGATTCAGTCCGTCAGCCGTCAGCCCTGACAGGTATCCGCCCTCACGAGTAATTATGTCCTCATGTATTTGTGCATCTTTGGCAGCAAGTATCATTTCAAAATCTTCAACCGATTTATCCCACATCGTGATATTATTCTTTATTGTTCCCTCAAACAACATAATATCTTGGTCAACAACAGCCACCGAGCCTGTCATAACATCACGGTCAATTTCATGTCTGTGTTTGCCGTCAAACAGGATTTCACCCTCCCAAGGCTCATAAAGTCCTGAAATCAGCTTTGACAAGGTAGATTTGCCACATCCTGATGTTCCTACTATTGCAACTCTGCTGCCTGCTTTGACTGACAAAGAAAAATCTTTGATAATCGGTTCGGAAAGTTTGGAATATCCAAAGGTGATATGTTTCAGCTCAATATTTCCTTTCAGCTTATACACTTCTTCCTGTATTCCGTCATGAGTGCAAACAATGTTTTTGTCGGAAGGATATGCCATAATATCCTCTACCCGTTCATATTGTGTACGCATCGTCTGCATCTGCTTTCTTATATCCGAAAGAGAAAATACGGGCGACATCAGCACATTGAACAATCCTTGAAACATCCACATTGTTCCGAGTGTAAAGCTGCCTTGCATGACAAAATAAATTCCCGTCATCATAACGAGAAAATAAGCAATGCTTGACAGTAATTCGGGTATCCGGCTCAAAAAAGTTTCGGTTCTTTCCAGCCGCACCTTTTGGGTATTGACAGCCGCCTGCAAACCTGCCCATTTTTCAAAATACGAAGTTTCCGCACCGCTGATTTTTATGGTTTCAATCATGCTTAAACCCGAAAGTGTCGCAGATGACAGCTTTTCCCTGCTGCACTCCATCATGCGAACGGTATTTTGATGAGTACGGGCAATCAGCCTTGACAGAAACAGATTGACAATCAACACACTTATGCTGATGGCAGTCAATGTCAGGCTTTGTTTCAGCATTAAAATAACACAGAGCACTGTTGTCACCGTATTTGCGGCAAGAGGAACGATAAAATTTATCAGTGAAGCCGTCAGGCTTTCCGGCATATCCATTCGGACAAATACATCACTTGTCATTCTTTGAGAGAAAAACTCAATCGGCAGCTGCATCATTTTCCACATATAAGTGGAACAGCCGATAATTGACAGCTTGCCTTTTACTTTAATGCTGTAAATCGTTTGAATCCACGCTGCTGTGAGCTGCAATACTGCGAGAATCACCAATGCAGCCGTAAACCCGAGCAATAACTTACTGTTATTGCCGTCTGACAGATTGTCTATAAAAAATCCCGACAGGACAGGGGACAGCACGGCAAAAAGTGCAAGAATGACGGAAGCAGTCGTCATAACAGCAATATCCGGATTGCCGATTTTGATTTGTTTTTTTACAGCCTGAAAAACGCTTTGCTGTTTTCCGTCGGGCTGAAAGTTCTCTCCCGGAACGATATTGATTGTTATACCCGAAAAGGCACGGTCAAATTCTTCTTCATCGACTCTGACAGCACCTTTTGCAGGATCGTTAATATAGGCATACTTTCCCTTAAAGCCGTTCAGCACGACAAAATGATCTAAATTCCAATGTATGATACAGGGAAATATACCTTTTTTTCTGATGCTTTCGGGACTTCGCCTGTATTTGCCGACTTCAAAGCCGTATGCTCTTGCAGCTTTGACAATATTGACCGCACTCGATCCGTCACGGGACACACCGCAGTCTGTCCGTGCTTTTTCAAGAGTTACCCATTTTCCGTAATACGCTGCCACCATTGCCAACGAAGCTGCTCCACATTCGAGGGCTTCCAACTGCAAAATCACGGGTGATTTTGCAATCCCTTTTGTGACAGGACTTTTTATCTTTGCACTTCTCATAGTCTTATACTCCAAATAACAGTTCATACGGGCGAGAGGACTTAACGACCACACTGACAGGATAATTGCCATCGGATACCGGTACTTCGGCATAGCCGACAATCATTCCAAAATCATTTTTATCTGTTTCGGAGATAGTTTCGTCTTTACCGTTAATGGTAAATCTCATTCCATTATTCAATTGATATTTTTCGTTATTTGTAAGCATGACCGTTGCTTGACCGTCTTCAACAACAGCATAGCCGTCGGTCATTATATCAATGTTTCCAATCAGGCTCCAGATAAAAATCCCTGTCAAAAGAGAGAGAATTGCACCAAGCAGCAGCCAGACCATAGGCTTTGATACACGCAGATAATCTGTAAGCTGATCGGGCTGTGATATTCTGTCAAGTGATTTTTTTCTAAATAATAAAGGCTCTTTATCCATATGATCACCCCCAAAACAAAAGATACTAAATTGTGTACTTTCTGATAATAATTCCGTAATGTCTCACTGTCCATTTTTATTTTACCACAACATCATAGCTGTGTCAATTTACAAAAATGAGTTCCGAATCCAAAACAGCTTAACTCCAAAAGTCAGAATATCATCAAGACAGATATGTACGGTAATCCAACAATATTTTGGCAATAAAAAAGAGAGCAATTTTGAAATTTTGCTCTCGAAATACATTACCGAAATAT
>Ga0310695_10015247_pt1 | contig 10264 bp, 12 predicted proteins | sample RumenRJG_04DNA_FD_203882 | JGI IMG/M metagenome (GOLD analysis project Ga0310695, IMG submission 203882) | Bovine rumen microbial communities from Lethbridge, Alberta, Canada - RJG_04 (v2) (version 2) | ecosystem: Host-associated > Mammals > Digestive system > Stomach > Rumen | place: Canada... | reverse complement strand
ATTAATTTTTCATTAATTAAACCATTCGCTCGGCCCACAGGGACGCTTTTACCAAGGTCGAAGACCGACTAAAAGAATTGTCATTAATTCTTGGACAAGCCAAGTGACCAGAGGTCGAGCGGACGATGGGGGGGGGGAGTGAGGAACGAGCGGGGAAGAATGAAAAAATGCAATAAAAATGAAGATTTTTGCATGGAAATCACAAAATATCAGAAATAATTATTATCTTTGCGCGCAAAGATATGACAATTGAAGAAAGTTTATGTGTAAGTTGGAAGATATATTGAAGACGGAGCTTAGGATGCCGTTGACGGATATTCAGACAGAGAAAGGCATTAGTAGTGAGCGCATAGCGTTTAACACTGATGTGATGTTTGCAGTGGCTAAAAAGATGGAAATGCCCCTGGACAAGACTGCTGACCTGATGAGGCAGAAGGGCATGTTTAAGACACTGCACAGAGCTTACGCTATTCGTCATAAGGAGGGAGTAGTAGGCGTATCGAAATTGATATCAAAATCGCTACAAGAGGCATGAAACTGTTTCATGGAACAACCAAGGAATTTACTATTCCTGATCCAATGAAAGGAAGGAAGGGTACAGACTTTGGAGTAGGGTTCTACTTGACCGACAACGAAAGAATGGCAGACGACTGGCTGAAGGGTGAGGAGAACAAACATGTGAATGAATATGAGTTGACGCTGTCTGAAATTCCGTCGTGTAAATTGCATATACGCCGATATGAGAAGGCTACCATAGAATGGGCTAAGTTTGTGTATAACAACCGACGCGTGAAGAAGACAAGCGGCAATTATGATATTATTATAGGTCCGCTAGCTGACAATGCTCTGAACAAATGGTTTGCAAAGATTGATAAGAACCAGATAACCTGGGAGGAACTGGCGGATAAGATTGAGTTTAAGAAATATAGGTCGTTGCAATTTTGCTTTAAGACTGCTAAATCAGTAAAATTATTAGAGTATGCCAACCGAAAGTAACAAGGAAATATTGCTGAAGATACAGATGAACAGTATGCTTGAGTATCTGACGAAGACACTGAAGTATAGCTATGGGGATGCGTTTAATACGGTGGTTGGCTCGAAAACATATCACCGCCTATTAAACAGTACGCTTTACTTGAATCAGGGTACTCTGTATGTGCTGGATGACTTTAAGAAGGAATTAGAGAGTTATTAATTAAGACGTGATAATGATAATGCTGGTTGGCGAGAGCTGACCAGCATTTTTTTGTGTTTTGGGCAGTGAGGCTTAATAGCTTGCGCACCCTGCATTCTTTTAGTCGCTACACTTTGTAAAAGCGGCAAAGCCGAGCGACAAGAAAATCGATTTAGAAAATTATAGGGACCTAAAGGTCCGGAAATTGAAGGAGTGCCCTATCGGGCAGCGCTCGGCCGAAGGACGCTTGCTACCAAAGGGACGCAAGAAATCGAGCAGAATCTGGTCAAATCGAATGCGGATAGCACGGATGTGACACAAGAGGAGAGGTGATAACAAAAGTCTGATTATGTAGTAAAAAAGTAGTAACTACAAATGACTGCAAAGTGTTTGTTATATTAGCATAGTCCAAAATATAAACCGCATTTTATTAAGGATTTCTTATTTTTTTTTGTACCTTTGCAGCCGAAAAATAAACCCTCACTGACTGACCGAGGGTACAACGACAGGAAACACTATGAAAAAGAGTATTTTAAGGTTTATGATGATGGCCCTGATGGGCTGTGTGTGTACCACCTTCACGGCCTGTGGCGGTGATGATGACGATAATGTGCCCGGACAGGATGTTTCAGGTACGATGAAGTACTTTGAGCCGTGCTTTGACTGGGGAGCTAACGCCGGTCATGTTAAAGCCTACATGTCTGGATGGGAATTGGTGGAGGGTAGCAACGATTACGCATTGCTCTACACCAACAACAAGAATACTGTGACTGTAGAATATGGTTTCTTTGGAGGCAACAAAGGGCTGAGTATGGTGGTGGTCGACTACATCACTGCCAATGCGAACTACATCAAATCTGAAATCGAGCGTCGGTATAACATGACGCTAGCAAAGGATGGAGAGGAAAGCCAAAATGGTGAAACGACATATTACGGCTATGGTGTGATTGGTGACAGAACCATTGCGGTACTAGTACATAGCACTAGTGACACTGTCAGGGTGATTTATGGTATTCCTGACTAATACCGTTATGAGCAAGGAACTATCTGCCTCTGTAACTACTCTGGAGTGGGAATATCTACAGTGAAGGATTTGGAACGTGGAGTAGGCAATCCGTCGATTGATACACTGAGGAAAATCCTTGATGTGGTTGGACTGGAAATGGTTCTTCAGTTGAAACAGACTGTGAAATAGTGTAGGCTATGAGAAAGGTATATGTATATTACGGTGATGTTTTTGCCGGCGAACTAATCGAACTGGCCAGGGGGAGTTATGAGTTTATTTATGACGATGACTTCATGTCGGACAGAAGTACGCCCCCAGTATCGGTGAATCTGCCCAAAAGTCAAAAGGTATACCGTTCTGATTATATTTTTCCTGTATTCACTAATATGCTGCCGGAAGGAGCTAACCGTAGGGCACTTTGCAGGGTGAATAAGGTGGATGAAAAGGACTTCTTCGGAATGCTTGAGATGATATGTGGTATGGATGCAATAGGAAAGGTTGTGCTTAAAAGAACTAAAGAATGAAAGCAATAGATGTATGTCCATCGACGCTGGCACCTGGTTTCTGGATGATAAGATGAAGAGGAGCTATAAACGGGTAATTGAGGAAAGAAGGGTAAGATTTATAAGGAAGTCGGAGTAAGGCATGAAGGTCTGGAAATTTGGAGTGCGCTGACGCGCAGCGCTCGGCCGAAGGATACTTGCTACCAAAGGGACGCAAGAAATCGAGCAAAATCTGATCAAAATCGAACAAATATTTTTATGAACATATAATTCTTGGACTAGCCAAGCGACCAAAGGTCGAGCGGCCATTAATTGGAACATTAATTTATCATTAATTGATTCGCCTAAAGGCGAAGGAGTATATTGGTCGCCTATCGGCTCAAAATTAGAAGAAAATTAAAATAGAAAATTATAAGGACCTAAAGGTCCGGAAATAAAGTCACACAGAAAGCACGGAAAGCACAGAAAGGAGAATCGTAGACGATTCTGGAAATAGGAGTCGCCCAAGGGCGAGAAATCGAACAAAATCGAAACAAATCGAACAAATAAAATGAAAAAAAACAAAAAAAACAATTTTTTCCATGGTAAGAACGATAACAAGAAAGCATTTAAAACGTTGATGCCAGTATATTTTAAACATTAATTATATGTTCATAAGAGGAAAATCGATGATGTAAAGATCAAGATGTTTTTTGTTTTTTTTCTTATTTTTAATGTGGTAATAATGGTTTAGTCGCGAAAAAGTTGTATATTCGCAGCGTGAATCTAAAACTATAAGACGTATGGGAAAGTTTGAATTGATGGCATTGCCGTATGCGATGGACGCATTGGAGCCGGTGATAAGCAAGCAGACGCTGGAGTTTCATCATGGGAAGCATCTGGCGGGGTATGTGAATAATCTGAATGGGCTTTTAGAGGGGAGTCCGTTGGCGGGATTACCCTTGGAGGAAATCGTGTGTAAGGCTGAGGGCGGTATGCTGAATAATGCGGGGCAGATTCTGAATCATAATCTGTATTTCGAACAGTTTACGGGTGAGCCGACAAAGTCAGCTCCTACTGGACCGTTGGGTGAAGCTATCGTGCGTGACTTCGGGTCGTTTGAGGCATTCAAGGAGGCGTTTCAGAAGGCGGGCGCTACGCTGTTTGGTAGTGGTTGGGTATGGCTGTCTTCAGATAAGGATGGAAAACTCCTGATTACGCAGGAGACGAATGCGGCGAACCCGGTGCAGAAGGGTTTGAAGCCGCTGCTGACCTTCGACGTGTGGGAGCATGCTTACTATCTGGACTATCAGAACCGCAGGCCTGACCACCTGGCTGCGCTCTGGCAGATAATCAATTGGAGCGTGATAGAGAAGCGCTACGAGTGAGGGATTATCCTGATAAAATGACGCCAGCGCAGGCGAGTAGATTTCGCGATGATGTGCTAAACATCGTCGCTCAGATTCCTTATGGCCGGGTGACCACGTACGGCCATATTGCCGCCTTGGCAGGCTGGCCGAGTCATTCCCGGATGGTAGGCCGCACACTTCGCTACACCCCAGGTGCAGAATCCCTTCCTTGTCATCGGGTGGTGAATAAGGAAGGGCGTACGGCACCTGGGTGGAGTCGTCAGCGCACGCTCTTAGAAGAAGAGGGCGTCCAGTTTAAGTCTAATGGGCATGTGGATATGGCGCGGCATCTGTGGGAGCCGGAGTGATAGGTATTCAGCGTATGCATGAGATGAAAAAGTGGGAGTTACTCAAACTCCCACTGCATCCCAACAAACTGTTGTTGCAACTGCTGCATCTGTATATCCACTGATGCAGCAGGCTTTAAATGAGCGACCTTAAGAGTAAAGTCTGCGTTAATTCCTTCCATTGTAAAGCCTTCCTTCGTGGTCAATAGACGCTTGAGATAGCGCTTCCGTTCCTCAATCATTTTCTGGATGTTATCGTCGGTGAGACTCTTTAGCGGAGCATATTTGTCATAAAGTCGTGCCCTTTTGTGTTTGGAAAGAAACGCATTTACAAACAGTGCATTCAACTGCACATCAGTCTCTACAGCCCAAGGAGACAGTTCGATAGACAGAGTCTGCAGATGTGGGGTGTGAGTCACAAATACTCCTGTGGCCGACTCATCGTACTTGAACAGCACACATGCCTCTTCGCCTTTCTCCTCATCACATTCTAATGAGTAAAAATCATACTGCACATCGTCTAGACTCACATCTTCCGATACGTCTTGAACATAGTCCACTGCGTCCCAGATCTTAAAAGACTTTGGAACACCGGCAATAGTCAATTTTGAATATCTCATAAGACAAATGCTTTTTCTGCCGCAAAAATACAATAAAAGCCAAAATATCCCATAGTTTATTCTTAAATTTTGCATTTTTTCGATTTTTTGATGTAACATTTCGGTTTAATTCCTACTTATAGGTAGAAAGTCGAACTAAGATGATATAGAAAATGAGAATTCAATACATGAGTGATCTCCATATGGAGCTGTGGGACAATTGGCGGTATGTCAAGGCTGCGATTGAGCGAGTGCAGATGAAAGTAGGCTTTCAATCTGCCGAGCGTGAGCAGGCTCGCCCGAAGGGCAAGGTGAATGGGTTTGATGTTGTGGGCGATGTATTGGTACTTGCAGGCGACACGTTCTACCTGCTGGATGCCAACGCCCCTCAGAAACGTTTTTGGAATTGGGCATCGAAGAACTTCCGGCAGGTGTTGCTGGTGCCTGGTAACCATGAGTTCTATGGTGATGGTGACGTAATGGCAAGAGGTGATAGTTGGCAATGGATGATACGTGAGAATGTGGGCTATTATTACAACAAGGTGGTGCGAATAGATGATACGGACTTCATCCTGACTACCCTATGGTCGAGAATACCAGAGCCGGATATGTACCTTGTTCAGCGAGGAATGAACGACTTCCGACAGATAATGTACAAAGGCAGGCGCTTCACACCCGATGATTTCAATCAGGAGCATGAGAAATGCCTGAAGTTCTTAAAGCAGGCAGTAGAAGAGAGTACTGCCAGACATATCGTTGTGGTTACTCATCATCTGCCATCATTGAAGGTAGTTGCTGCCCAGCACATTGGTTCTGTCCTAAACGGAGCCTTTGCCACAGAACTTGGCAACTATATTGCCGAAAGTCGAATAGATGCATGGATTTATGGTCATTCGCACACGAATATCGACACTACGATAGGCAATACTCGAATAGTTTGCAATCAATTAGGCTACGTGTACTACAATGAGCATCTCACAAATGGATTTAAACCGAATATAGTAATAGAATTATGAAGAAGAGAAGAAGAAACCCGATCACAGTGATACGATTATAGAGAATGACATGGAACATATGATAAAGCATATCGAAAGTGAGCAGCCTTTAATAACCAACAAAAGTATTAACCGCGCATTGATGCGCACTGGCGACTCGTATTTTTTACAGGTTTTTCATTAGTTTCCTTTGCCTTTCGCTAATTTATGCGTATTTTTGCAATCAAATAGCATTAATACGATGACAGCAAAGGAGATAATCGCGTATATGGAGTCGCTGCAGAATGAGGAGCAGCGACGGGTGCTCATGGGGTTCTTTAAAACGGGGCCTGGTGAGTATGGCGAGGGCGATGAGTTCCTGGGACTGAAGGTGCCGCAGACGAGGGAGGTGGTCCGGGATGTGTGGAAGGACTATCCTTTGGACGAGGTGCCGGAGTTACTGATGTCGAAATGGCATGAGGTGAGGCTCTGCGGATTGCTGATACTGGTGGCGAAATTTGAGAGACTGGCAACTAAACGCCTTGAGAATGATGAGAAGGCTATCCGTGGGCGCGATGAAATTCTGGCGATGTACCTGAAATATGCGGAACGGGCGAATAACTGGGACCTGGTGGATTTGTCCGTGCATAAGATCTTGGGGCATTGGCTGTTGTTACCGACAAATTTGGGAGACCCCCTCTCATCCCCCTGCTTAGGGGGAGGCCCAGGCCTACACAAGGATTTTAAATTGAAGGTGCTGGATGAGCTGGCGCAGAGCCCCTGCTTGTGGAAACAGCGGATGAGCATCGTGTGCTCATGGAAGACGTCGCAGATGGGTGATCCGTCGTGGTGTCTGAGGTATGCAGAGATTCATCTACACCATCCGCACGACTTGATGCACAAGGCGGTGGGGTGGATGCTCAGGGAGATGGGCAAGCGGTGCTCGATGGAGCTCCTACGTGAATTTCTGCGTCAGCATGCCCATGAGATGCCTCGAACGATGCTTCGCTATGCCATAGAGAAGATGCCGGAGGAGGAACGACAGGGGTGGATGAGAAAGCCTTCCTTCGCGGCAGAACCGCGAAACACTGTGGGAGCAGGGCTAATAAAGAATAAAAGGGTGTTGCGTTTTGCGGGCGTCCCTGTGTCTGACTTTGTGGAGATAATTCTGAAGGGTGATGATGAGGCGATGTACTACCTGTTGCACGACCGTTTGAAGCATCAGTTTCAGGAACGTTACGAGGTCTGCAAAAACTATCTCTGCGATGATTACGAGGATGTTATCGATGACTTCTTCCTCTATCTTCGTGAGAGTGGTAGCTATCCTTATGAGCTGCTGAAGGGCATCAAGAAGAGGGAGTCTTTTGAGACGTGGCTGCTTAATACTTTTCGCAACTATCTGAGTAATCGGGCTGAGGCTGAAGGGAGGGTGATATCTTCGCAGCCGAACTGCGAAGCACACTGGAGTGTTTTGAAGCCGAACTGCGAAGCACACTGGAGTGTTTTGAAGCCGAACTGCGAAGCACACTGGAGTGTTTTGAAGCCAAACTGCGAAGCACATGCAATGATGGCGGGAGAAGGAGGTGTTAGCAATGAGGAAAAGATTCGTGTCGTATCGGAATTGATTGCCTACGCCCATCAGGTGTTCTATCCCCGTGGTCGTTTTATCTTCCTGCGCTCCCTGTTGACCATGCTCAACAAACAGAAGGCGGTGCCCAATAGGGAGATGGCTGAGGCGCTGGATATGTCGGATCTGGCCTATCGCGTTGCCGTCTATCGTATGAAACAGAACGTGCGACATTTCCGTGAGCGTTTGCTTAAGGGTGAAGCACTCAGACTCGATGATGAGCACCGGCAGATGGCTGATAACATCAATAGTGACTTTATGCATCTCTATCCGATGCTTTTCCGTATTTACTTGGAATGTATCGAAACACTCAAGACCAGGAAGGCTGTGAAGGATCTTCGCCAACAGTATCTTGAAGAGCGAGGCTATGCTGTCCATGAACCAGATGCTGACAGACCAACTCGTGTCAGGATTCCTTCTTTCTGGGAGAAACTGAACCGTTGGATGAATACATAAATGAGCATGACGATGACTTCTTATCTGAATACAGAGAATATGGAACGTAGCAGGGATGGGGTGGAGTATCATCCCTTGCGGCCTTTTCTGCCAGAGAAGGCGAAGGTGCTGTTCCTGGGCAGTTTTCCGCCACAGCGCAAGCGGTGGTGCATGGATTTCTATTACCCGAACTTTATCAATGACCACTGGCGCATTGAGGGTCAGATATTCTATGGCGACAAGAACCATTTCGTGGACCTCGAGGCGAAGCGATTCAGGATAGATGAGATCGTGGCATTCTGCGAGGAGAAGGGGCTGGCATTCTATGACACCTCAACGGCTGTCCGGCGGTTGCAGGACAATGCCTCCGACAAGTTCCTTGAGGTGGTGGAGCCAACTGATATCCCGGCGCTCTTGAAACGGCTACCCCATCTCCGTGCCATCGTGACGACAGGGGAGAAGGCCACGGAGACGATATGCAGGACGATGGGGATGGCGGAGACCCCGAAAGTAAACACGTATGTCAGGGTTTCGAACACGGATGGCACGAATCTGACGAATGGAGGCGGTCTGCTATTGTACAGGCTGCCCAGCAGTTCGCGTGCTTATCCCTTGTCGTTTGACAAGAAGGTGGAGGCTTATCGTCGATTCTTTGACTTCATAAATATTTAATTCCCTACTCCTCTGTCAGGGGAGCCTGCTTCAGTTGTTCGAGGGCGCGGCACAGCTGGTCGGGGCAGGAGGTGCCTTTGCTGCCGCAGCGGATGCCGTTGATGCGGGGGATGACATCGTCGATTTTCTGGCCACGGACCAGTTGGCTGATGCCTTGCAGGTTGCCGTTGCATCCGCCAAGGAAGAAGACCTGCTGGATGATGTCGTTCTCGTCGGCCGTTACGTCGATTAACTGTGAACAGGTGCCGTGGGTCTGGTACTGTATGTGCTTTGTTTTCATTGTAGATCCTGTTTTTTGATGTTTAGACTGCAAATATAGCGAATCTTTTCCGAAAATTCGCCTGGAAAAGCATTTTTTCTTCTTTCAGCATGTAATATTTGGATAATTCAATTCTTATTCCTAAATTTGCAGTCGAAGAAAAAGTTTGAAACTATGAATATGATTAGCGATACAATCAAGTATATCGGTGTGGATGACCTGGACATCGATTTGTTTGAGAGTCAGTATGTGGTGCCCGAGGGCATGAGTTATAACTCTTATCTCATCGACGATGAGAAGATTGCCATTATGGATACGGCCGACCGCAAAAAGGGTGAGGAGTGGAAAGCGAACCTGACGGAGGCCCTGAACGGCCGTCAGCCGGATTATCTGGTGGTTCACCATATGGAGCCCGACCACTCGGCACTGGTTGCCTGGACGCTGGAGACGTATCCCGGTGTGCAGCTGGTGTGCAGTGCGCAGGCCGTGAAGATGCTGGCCAACTTCTTTGAGGGTGTGGATTTCACGGGTCGTGTGCTGACCGTCAAGGAGGGCGATACATTGTCGCTAGGTAAGCATACGCTGCAGTTTATCGGTGCCGCGATGATACACTGGCCCGAGGTGATTATGACTTACGACACCACGGACAAGGTGCTGTTCAGTGCTGACGGATTCGGTAAGTTTGGCGCGCTGGTGAACGATGATCCTAACGACTGGGCTTGCGAGGCACGTCGCTATTATTTCAATATCTGCGGTAAATACGGCTCGCAGGTGCAGAGTGTGCTGAAGAAGGCGGCAGGTCTGGACATCCAGGCTATCTGTCCGCTGCACGGTCCGGTGCTGAAGGGTGAGGCCCTGGCTGAGGCTGTGCGCCTGTATGATATCTGGAGCAAGTACGAGCCCGAGAGCGAGGGCATCCTGATAGCTTATGCCAGCATTCATGGGGGGACGGCCGCTGCAGCAGAGCGTTTTGGCGAGATTCTCAGGGAGAAAGGTGCCAAGAAGGTGGTGGTGAGCGACCTGAGCCGTTCGGACATGGCCGAGGTCATCGAGGATGCGTTCCGCTATCCCACCGTTGTGGTGGCCGCCTCGAGCTATGATGCAGGTGTGTTCCCCGTGATGCACGACTTCCTGTATCATCTGCAGATCAAGAACTACCAGAAACGCAGGTTCGGTATCATAGAGAACGGCAGTTGGGCACCCACGGCCGGCAAGACCATGCGCACGATGATTGAGGCCCTGAAGGACTGTGAGATTGTGGAGCCCATGGTGACCATCCGTTCACGCATGAAGGCTGGCGATGAGGCCCTGCTGGAGCAGTTGGCCGACAGTCTGCTGAA
>Ga0310695_10015246_pt1 | contig 10265 bp, 17 predicted proteins | sample RumenRJG_04DNA_FD_203882 | JGI IMG/M metagenome (GOLD analysis project Ga0310695, IMG submission 203882) | Bovine rumen microbial communities from Lethbridge, Alberta, Canada - RJG_04 (v2) (version 2) | ecosystem: Host-associated > Mammals > Digestive system > Stomach > Rumen | place: Canada... | reverse complement strand
CCCAAACAAAGCTCCGCGATACGTTTGGTTTTTCCGAGAATATACGCGCGCGAGCTTAATCCGCGCGCTTAATTCACTGCATATGCGCGCGACTTTACGCGTGCGGGCGGGAAGAGGTGGACCTACTTACTGCCCGGATGCTCTTATATACCATGCGGTAAGTAATTGAAGCCCGCTGGCAACCGCCAGGGCGGTAGAGGAGCCGCCCTGGACGGTGGGGCCAGCCATCCAGCACCAGGGGCGTTGTTCGGCGATCTACGTTCGGGCTTGCGGCGGTGGACCCGATGCGGAATTTGCGGAATGGATTTCCCTTACAGTCCCACGAAGGAAGCAAAGGAGGTAATGGGAAAGCGATCCCGCATTTTCCGCACCGTGGGCGTGCTGGCTACCCCAGGAATTCGTCAAGCTCGGACTTGCCCGCCGCCGTCCCCTTCAGCCAGCGCATGATGTGGCTGAACAGCGTGCCCTGTTCGGCGACGAGCTGGTGGCGCTGGCGGAACACCTTGCCCTCGAGGTCGAGGTCGCGGAAGCCGGATTCGGGGTCCACCACGCCGGCCTCGATCTCCTGCTCGAGCTCCGCGATGCGGCCCTCGTTCCACTTGTAGTGCTCGAACTGCGCCATCACGAACTCGCGCTGCGCCGGGTCGAGCGAGTTGGCCTGCACGGCCAGGGCGTCCTCGAGGTCCTTCGTCTTGCTCATATGCGTATCACGTTCCCTTCCTCGTCGAACCGCACCCGCGGCTCCTGTACCTTCTTCCCGTTCATCGCGCCGATGCCGAGCGCCTGGTGGACCTCCGTGTGGCAGTCGTGGCATAGCGCCTGCAGCCGCTCGGGGTTGAGCGAGACCTCGGGGTCGCCCATGTTCTCGGGCGTGAGCGGGGTGGTGTGGTGGACCACTTCGGCGGGAACCAGCTCGCCTCGCGCCGCGCACCGCTCGCACAGGCCGTGGGCGCGGTCCATCACGTAGCCGCGCACGTCCTGCCAGGCCCGAGATTTGTAGAACGGCTTGGCGAACGGGGTGTTGCGCCATGTGGCGGTCTTGGTCATACGGTCACCTCGTCAGGCGCCAGCTCGCGGTAGAACCACATGCCCTCGCGCCCGTGCTTCACGCTCGGGACGAGCTTGCACCTCAGCGTCGCCTCGTAGGTCGGGTCGTACAACGTGGACACCGCTTTGCCTCCCCAATCGTACAGCGTCGTGGGGTTCGAGTGAGATTCCAGCATCAAGTCCTCGAGCGCCATGTCGAACTCGTACAGCCTTCCCTCGTGCTCGAAGCTCACGGACACCGTCTTGCCTATCGCGAGCGACAGCGCCTCCTGCGGGTTCTTCAGGGGAGTCCCGCAGTACTCGCATGCCGGTCCCTTGGCGGGGGCCCCGCAGTTGGGGCAGTTCGTCTTAGTCACGGTGCGCGTACACCTCCAAGTATGTCGCCATCAGCAAGACGAAGCACGCTGCGGCGTACGATTTGGTGGACACGTCGACCAGACCGACGATGTCCTCGACGCATCCTGCGACGAACAACCCGAGGGCGATGTTCACGATCACCGTCGTGACGATTTCTCCGCGTCTTCCCATGGCTACCACTCCTGCGCGTAGTTCGACGGGCCGCCGAGCTTGGCCGTCCTCTTGAAGTCGCCGCACCACATGTACGGCTCGCATGCCGGAAACGCCGATACGAGGCAGCCGTCCTCGTCCATGCCAATGGCGCTTATTGCGTGGCGGCGGCATTCCAGGATGCCGTCCTCGCCTTCGATAGCGACGCTGTAGTCGCATTCCCCGCAAGTCTTCATCATGCCTCCAGTATCCTGTCGTGAACGTGCCCGCATGCTACCGACGGGACGACGTGGACCTCCACGCCGGCCTCGCGGCACCGCTCGCAGAACCAGTAGTCCTCGCCGAGCTCGGGCGCGTGCCTGTACGCGAACCACGGCGCGTCGATGAGGTTGAACACGCTCGTTCGCACGAGGGCGCATCCGAGGCCGTTGCCCTTCACCTCGATGACGCTGATTCCGCGCGCCGCCCTGTCCCGCAGCACGTCGGCGAAGTAGCCGCCGCCGTAGCCCATGTCGCCGAGGGGAATCGCGCAGGTGCGGCCGTCGTCGGAGAGGCCGCGGACGTAGTAGCCCGTCGCCACGTCCACTGCCGCCTCGCGCAGCCTGACGAGCGCGTCTGGCGGTAGGATGATGTCCGAGTCCACCATGAACAGATAGTCGTATTCGCCCTCGAGCGCCATGCGCGCCATCTCGTTGCGTGCGCGGTCCGCGAACCATCCGTTGACGGCGGCGTACGTCACCTCGTCTCCGCCCCAGTCGAGGTTCGCGCTCGACGCCCAGCACAGCGACTTGACGTTGCCGCTGAACGACGGTATTGCCAGCAGGACCCTAGCCATGCTTCGCCAGCCTCTTCTCGTGGCGAGCCATTGCCTCGTCCCAGGTCATCCTACGGTACTCGCAGACTTCGGGCTCGTCGCGCCACTTGTTCGCCTTGATGCCCGCGAAGTGCTTGATTCGCATGATCTGCGGCGGGTCGGTGAACCGCGTCGCGTTGTAGTTGCTCGGCATGTCGTGGATGTGGCCCTGGCACAGGAAGCTGAACACGTCCTGCTCGATATTCGGATAGCGGCGCCAGTTGAGGGCGTGGATCACTTCAGCAGCCTTGCCGTCGCGCAGTTTCTCGAGATTGTAGAGCGCCACGCCCGTGTTGCAGTAGAGCATGTTCTTGTAGCACGAAGCCCGTTCCCGCGACGCCGAGAAGTAGCAGTCGTCTACGGGCATGTCCCATGCAGCCGAAACATCGCGCAGGCAGACGGTGTCCACGTCGAGCGACATGATACGGTCCACGTCGGCGAGCTCGGGCATGAGCGCGAGCGCCGCGCGCATGAGCGCGAGGTAGCTGAACGGGCTACCCATGTTGGGGGAATCCTTCGGAAAGTACTCCTGGCCGCTGACGTCAACAACCTCGCAGAGGTCTGGAAGCCAGTAGTCGTACCCGCCCTCGGTGAGCAGCCAGATTTTGTCCACGTCGCTGTTTGCCACGAGCGACTTTACGGCGGTCTGCATGTCGCCGTACAGGTTGGTGGACCCGGAGTAGAGTGCGTGCTTCATAATTGCCTCCTAACGTGCCAGCTTGTTGTTCATCTCGTACGCGAGGGCGAGCGTCTTTCGCACGACCTCGAGGTCGAACTTCTTCCCGCCGCATTTCACGACGGTGGTGCCGTACATCGGGTAGTCCAGGTCGATGAGGTTGTAATTCGGAACGTGCGAGTTTGATGCGATGCATGTATAGGAACCTGATTTGCCAGTCGTCGTGCCGTAGGCGAGTCGGACGGAGTCGTCGAATTGCGTGTATTTGGTAAAGCTCGGATGGGTCTGTGTCATAGAACCCCCTCGTACTCGTCCTTGTGCCGCAGGTACGCGACGTACGCGCACAGCTCGGCCATGAACCCGTCGATGCGGTGGACCGCCTTGCCCTCCATCTTCACGAACTTGATGTTCGCGTTGTTGTCGCTCTTGACCTGCACGTTCATGCGGCACCATTCGTTTATCGGATGATGGCCGTCAACGACGACGTTGTCGGCGAACTGAGCCCTCAGCTCCTTGCCCGGCATCGATAGCGTCTGCGGACCCTGGCGCACGGCCTCGCACAAGTCCTTGCCCGTGTAGGATTTCAGCTGCTCCTCGTCGGTCCCGAGGATGTGCCAGGGGTCGTAGCCCACCGAGAACGTGTACACGTCGTAGTTCTGCTTGATTTCCTCGAGCCATTCAACGAACACGCGCTTGGGGACCGTGTTGCCCGGAACGGTGCGCAGGAGTCCGCGCTCCTCCCACAGGCTGTACGGGACGTCGTCGCGCTCCTTGCGGTAGCCGTCGCCCTTGCGAAGGGCCTCTTCTGGTATCCAGTACATCGACAGCTCGTATATCTTCGGGTCGTCGCGGCGCTTCATCAGGAACTTGCCAGCACTGAGGTCGGTGGTGTCAGACGCGTCGAAGCCTCCTATGCCGTAGCGGAATCCGATGTCGCTGTACTTGCCGCTCGGCGGCAGCTCGGGCAGCTCCTCGGTGTTCACCGCCTCGTCGAACGTAAGCCACGCCGCCGCCCTCGACTCGGGCATGTTGAAGTCCTTGGTCATGACGGTGGGGAGGAACGACGGGTCCTGCATCGCCTTGTTGACGACGTCCTTCATGTATTCCCAGGACTTGACAGTGCCGAGACCGGGGTTCGGTTTCACCCAGCACTTCTCGTCGAGCCATTCCGACCTGTCGTCGAGCTCGTAGATAAGCGGGAGCAGGCGGTCGTCCTCGATCTTGCCGTCGAGTATCTTGCAGGCGTAATCGTACTGGTCGTCGAACAGGTTCTCGCGCTCGAAGCCGTTGGTCGTGATGGCGAGCAGGAGCGGCTGCCTGCGCGACGACATGCCCTGCTTGATGAGGTCGTACTGGTCGCGGTTCGTGTTCGCGTGCATCTCGTCAAACAGGCAGAAATGGACGTTCAGGCCGTCGAGGTTGCGCGTCTGGTTCGTGAGGACCGTGATGTATCCGCTGTTGCGGTCGAAGATGATGCCGTCCTGGTCGCGGTCGGGGACGGTGCCCTTCCTGAGCTTCGAGTTGAGCTCCTTCGAGCGCCTGACCATCTTGAGGGCGATGCCGTACGCGAGCGACGCCTGGGCCTTCGAGTTTGCCACGTTATAGATTTGGGGAGCGCCCTCGCCGTCGGCCATGAGCATGTACAGCTCGATGGCGGCGCCGAGGCTCGACTTTCCGTTCTTGCGCGCCCAGACGACCAGGATTTCCTGGAACTGCCGCAGGCCGTCGTCGTCGACGAACCCGAACGCGATTTCGATTACGAGCTTCTCGTAGGGCTCGAGCACGAGCAGCTTGCCCGTCTCGGGAGAGCAGCAGAAGCGCTCAATGAACGCGACGGGGCGCTCGGCTTTCTCGATGTCGAAGTGCCAGCGCTTGTAGCCGCCCTCGAAGCGTGGCAGCATCATGTCGGCGAGCTGCCTTATCCGCTTGCAGACGTTTATCTTGCCCGCCTTGACGTCGAGCAGGTACTTCTCGGCTGCTGATATGCGGCGCTTACTCTTCGCCAAGGGCCTTCTCCCAATGCTCGCATTCCTCGGCCCACGGCGAGTACATCTGGAAGACGTTCGCCTCGCAATCGACGATGCGGTTGCCGTCGGGGTCCACCGACTCGGCGGATTTGTGGGCGCAGGTGTCGCAGCTCTTCTCTTTCATGGCTAGTCTCCCAACTGCTCGAAAAGCTCGGCCGATATGCGGCTGTTCGCCGTGGCGAGCTGGTTGAGCTCGTACGTGAGGGTGGACCTCTCGGCCTGCTTCATGCGCAGCTCGTCCCTCGTCACCGTGTCCTTCGAGTCGAGCATCTTGAGCTTCGACTCGATCTCGGCCATCCGCGCCTTGTTCCGCTTGTAGGTCGAGAACTGCGAGAGCACCAGCTCCCTCTGCGCGTCGTTGAGGGCCCCGGCCCTCGCCTCGACTGCCTGTTCCAGCTTGCTCTTAGCCAAGCGCCACGCTCCCAAATCCGCCCAAATACGCCCGAACTCGCCGAAAGCCGCCCGTTTTCGCGTCTCGGTTATTGTCCCAAAAATGGGACGTAAATTCGTAAAGCAAGTGTACCACGATTCGTACAGCTAGGTGCAGATGAGCAAAATCCTCGACAAGATACTCGGCAGGGACAGCGGTCCGAAGGCGTCCGCGGTCGAGACCGTTGGCTCGAGACCTTATACGACCAGCTGGAACGGGTCCATGTACCAGCAGGTCCTAGTCCGCTCGGTCATCGAACGGTTCGCGGTAGCGTGCTCGAAGCTCAAGCCGGAAATCAAGGGCAGCGCCAGATCCAGCGTGAAGCGGGCAATCGAGACGTCGCCCAACGAGTTTCAGACGTGGCCGCAGTTCCTTTACAGGTGCGCGACGCTCTACATGAACAACACGACGGTGTGCGTAGTGCCCGAGTACAAGCCCGGCACGCGGGTTCAGATAGGCTTCTATCCCGTGCCGTTGGCGTACGCCGAAGTCGTGGACCATGCGGGCGAGTACTGGCTGAGGTGGACCACTCCCGATTCTGACATTCGGGCCATCGAGCTCAAGAAGGTCGCGGTGGTCACGCGCTTCCAGTACCAGTCCGACTGGTTCGGCGACGGGAACATCCTGGCGAACACCCTCTCGATGCTGAAGGCCCAGGAGGAGGCGCAGAAGCAGTCGATAAACGACTCGGCGCAGATACGCTTCATCGGCCAGCTGCAGGGCCAGGTCCGCGAGGAGGACATGTTCGAGAAGCGCGACCGCTTCTACGAGAACAACCTCTCGGACAACAACGAGACCTCGCTCATGCTCTACGACAACACGTTCACGTCGATCGAGCAGCTCAAGGCGCAGAACTGGACCATCCCGTCCGACGAGATGGAGCGCATCGAGAACAACGTCTTCGACTACTTCGGCACGAACAGGCGAATCCTCCAGAACAACTACGACGAGAACGCCTGGGACGCATTCTACGAGGGATGCATCGAGCCGTTCGCCCTCATGCTCGGAGAGGCGCTGTCGCAGGCGACCTTCACCATGCGCGAGCGCCCGGCGAACCGCATCATGTTCAGCTCGAACAGGCTCGAGTACGCGGCCGCTTCGTCCAAGAGGAACATCAACAAGGACATGTGCGACCGCGGAATCATGACGCTCAACGAGGCGCGCGAAATCCTGCAGCTCCCGCCGATAGACGACGGCGACGTGTTCATCCTCCGCGGCGAATACAAGGTCGGCCACACCTTCGAGGAAATCTTCGAGGCCCAGCAGGCCGCTGCGGCAGCCAAGGCGGGCAGCCGAATAGATAACTCCGAGCAAGACATAGACGGCAAGGACGGCGACACAATCCGACCGGACTCGGACGGCTACGGCTCTCCGGGCGACACCGACACGGGCGACGTCACGTCCCAGAACCAGGACAGGTGGTCCGAAAATGCCAGCTAAACCAGAAGAGAGACAGTACCGCATGATGAGCGCCCCGCTCGCCCCCGTCCTGGACACCGTGACGGCGGTGGACGAGTCGGGCAACGAGTACGAGGCCCCCGCGAACCGCTTCGGGTCCACCCATTACGTCGAGGGCTACGCAACGACGTTCGAGGACCCGTACACGCTGTTCGAGGGGCGCGACGGATGGAAGTACGTCGAAATCATCGACCGCGCGGCGCTCGAAGGCTGCGACATGAGCGACGTCATATTCCAGTACGACCACGAGGGCCGCGTGTACGCGCGGAACACGAACAACACGCTGCACTTCGAGGCCAACGACCACGGCCTCTTCATCGCAGCGGACCTTTCCAAGACCAGCCTCGCTCGCCAGATGTACGAGGACATCGCCGTCGGCAACGTCACGCGAATGAGCTGGGCCTTCATCCCGTCCGAGGAGCAGTACACCGAGGACAGGGAGAACAAGGTTTTCACCACGCGGATTACGCGTGTGAAGAAGATGTTCGACGTCAGCGCGGTTAGCTACCCCGCCGACCCGAACACGGAAATCAGCGCACGGAACCTCGTTAACGGAGAGATCGAGGCACGCCGGCTTCGGGAGTCGAAGCAGCGCGAGCTGGAGCGCAAGCGCACGGAGATGGCGCTGCGCGCCAAGCGAATGTCTATCCGCTAAAGAGGAAGGAGAAGTCATGGACTTCACCGCAATGGACGCTCGGGCCTACCGCGGCCTGAACGCCGACCAGTACGAGGAGCGCCGCTCGCTCGTGCTGTCCCTGGCAGAGGAGCTGCCCGAGGACGCAACCGAGGAGCAGATTCGCTCCATCGACGCCGAGATGGACTACATCAAGGCCGAGGACGCACGCCGCGACGCGATGGCAGAGCTGCGCAACCACAAGGCAGCAGAGGTCATCGGCGGCGCAGGCAAGGTAGTCGGCGAGACCAAGGCAGAGCGCAAGTCCGCTCCCGCCCTGCTCCGCACCGACAACTCCCTGGGCGCACGCGCGTGGGCCGAGATGAAGAAGCGCGGCTACAGCCGCGACAACGGCCGCTTCGAGCTCTCCGGCGTCAACTTCCGCGCATACGACGACACCCAGACCGTCGCCGAGCTTGATGGCGAGAACTCGCCGAACTACTTCGACGAGACCCTGACGCTGGTGGACCCGACCATCCGCGAGGGCTACCGCCGTCCGCTGACCATCTGGAACCTGTTCAACCACGAGACGACCGAGAAGGACTCCATCGCGTGGTACACCGAGGGCGAGTTCGACGGCTCCGCCGCCATGACCGCCGAAGCGGGCGCGTTCAGCCAGATTCACGTCAACGACCCGGTCCGCCACTCGACCGAGCTCAAGAAGGTCACGGCCATCTGGAAGCAGTCCGACGAGATCCTGACCGACGCACCGCGCTTCGTGAGCCATGTCAACGCCCGCGCTGGCTACAACCTCGACATCGTGGTCGAGGACCAGCTCGTCGCAGGCAACGGCAACGGCAACAACATCACGGGCATCATGAACGCCGCGGGCATCGGCTCCGCATCCGCGAGCGCCTTCGACATGGACTTCATCGAGTCCCTGCTCGACGAGCGCACCAAGATTCGCAAGGCCACCCCGAACTTCAACGTCGACACGCTGCTGCTCGCCGACGAGGACTACGACGCCCTCATGAAGCTGCGCAACAACGCCGACCAGTACGTCCTGGGCGGACCGACCGGATTCGTGTACGGCAACGGCGTGACCATCGGCCGCAACCTGTGGAACACCATCACCATCGTCCCGACCCCCGCTCTGACCAGCGGAACCTCGCTGCTCGGCGCTTTCAAGGCGGGCGCGACGGTGTACTCGCACACCACGGGACGCCGCTTCGACGTCGGCTACGACGGCACGGACTTCAGCCACGGCCTCGTGAGCTTCCGCGCATACCAGCGCTTCGCCCTCGCGGTGGAGTACCCGGCTGCGTTCACGAAGTACACGGTCGGCAGCGGCCTGAGCGCTTAGTAAGGAGACCCTATGAACGTCAAGGCGCTCGTGGACTTCCACGACAACCTGCGCAACGTGAACCGCAAGGCGGGCGAGGAATTCGTCGTCACCAAGGAGCGGTTCGACGAGATCAACCGCATCGGCGACGAGAAGATCGGCGCTCCGATCGTCGAGGAGGTCGTGCGCACGGTAGAGGCCAAGGGCGCCGAGACGCCCGAGTCGCGCGCGGCCAAGGCACCGGCCAAGCGCCGTGCGAGGAAGGCGTAGCCGAGTGGCGCTCATCGACGACATAAGGGCGAGCTTGAGGGTGTCCACCACGGCGCTAGACGCCGAGGTGAGCATGCTCATCGACTCTGCGCTCTTCGACATGGAGAGGGCGGGAGTGAATCCTGCCCTCCTGGCCGTCGACGACGAGTCGGGCGACCTGCCGAACATGTTCGTCAAGCAGGCGGTCACGTGCTGGTGCAAGGCCAACTTCGGCTACGACGTGTCCGAGGCGTACCGCTTCGAGGCCGCGTACGACCGAATCTTGAACGCGCTGCTCAACTCGGCGAACAACATCGCCGCGATGGAGGAGGCCGAGGGTGGCGAGGCAGTGGACCAACCAGAACTGGGTTCCGTACAGGAAGGGAACGAGGGGACGGACGGAGCGCAAGACCAGGAGTCCCTGGACGGGGGCGAATAGCATGCGCTGGAACGAGACATGCACGCTCGTCGACAAGTCCTACGTGCCCGACGTGGAAGGCGTTCCCCAGCCCGCCGAGACCAGGACCGTGGTCTTCTGCAACCCCCGCACCGTCGGCGCGCACACGTGGTCGTCGATGTACGAGATCGGAATCTCGGCTGACGCGCAGATACAAGTGCGCACCTGTGACTACGAGGGGCAGCGCGACGTTCTCTACCGAGACAAATGGTTCTCGGTTGAGATAGTCCAGGAGAAGGGCGACTTCTCGGTCCTGACCCTGCGGCACCAGAAATCGGACACCGATGACTTCCCTGATTGGGATGACGGAGAAACGGGAGGGGAGGAAGACGATGGGCGTCCGTAACGTCACATGCGACCTTGATGGCTTCGCGATGGCACTTGCCGAGCTCGTCGGCGACATCCCCGATTCGTGTAGGGATGCAGCCAACAAGGCGGTCACCCAATCGGTTCGCGCAGGAGCGAAAACCGTGCAGGGTGAGGCGTCAAGGGGCGGCATCCACGAATGGTCCGGCGAGTACGTTAGCGGATTCTCGTCGCACGTCACGCCTGGAGCGTACGTCGTCGGCGAGATAGGCAACAAGAACAAGCCAGGACTGGTCCACC
>Ga0310695_10015243_pt1 | contig 10265 bp, 8 predicted proteins | sample RumenRJG_04DNA_FD_203882 | JGI IMG/M metagenome (GOLD analysis project Ga0310695, IMG submission 203882) | Bovine rumen microbial communities from Lethbridge, Alberta, Canada - RJG_04 (v2) (version 2) | ecosystem: Host-associated > Mammals > Digestive system > Stomach > Rumen | place: Canada... | reverse complement strand
GCCCGGAGGCAATAAGACTTTCTTTTATGTTCTGAAAAACTTCATCTCCAAGTTCCCAAAGGCAATCAGTAAAGCGCTCGTCTCCGCCACAGAGATAAGTAGTCATTTTTTCAAAAAAAATCCACATCGTATCAGTCAAGAATTTTTCAATTTGGATTTCTGTATCAAATTCTTTTCCGAAGTCAGCAAGTTTTTCCGTAACAAAAAGTTTTTTCTCGACAGGAAGATTTTCGAATGTCTTCAGAATATGATTCCTCAAAATCAAGCGATTCCGTTCGATTTTGAGGATATTTGATACAAATTGTTCGTTCAATGATTTCAGGATTTTAGATTTTTTCTCAGAGATTTCATTCATTTTGCGCCTCCAACGGGAAAATATATAGCTTTTCCTCGGAGACGTAAAAAATCAGGCGAAAACTTTCTTGCCAGTGAAATAAACTGTTATTCCCAGTGTGAGAAGTTCAGTCACTGGAGCCGTAAGCCAGATTCCGTTCAGGCCCCAGAGAGCGGAGAATACAAAGATTGTAATAAGAAGGATTACAATTCCGCGTGCGCTTGAAATTATCGCAGACTCTTTTGCCATTCCGCAGGAAGTAAAATACATCGAGCCAATCATGTTGAAGCCCTGGAGCAGAAAAACCGGTACAAAGAGTTTGAGACCGTGTGTTACCATGCCGATAACCGCTCCTTCCTTTACGAAGATTCTGGCATAGACTTCCGCTCCAAAGAAAAGTCCTGCCGCAAAAATCACGCCGAGAGCAAAAATAAAGCGGTTGGTGATTTTCCGAAGATGGCGGCAAAGTTTTACTTCTTTTGCACCAAAACAAAAGCTCACGAGCGGGCACATACCTTCGCCAAATCCGATTGTAATCATGCTGAAAATAAAGATTGAGTAGCCCAAAATCGTAAAGGCCGCAACACCGTCCTGACCTGAATATTTAAGAAAAACAAAATTGTAGCAGTACATGCTGATGCAGCCCGCAAGTTCCCCGATGAACTCAGAGCTTCCGTTCAGAAAAGTCTTTAAGATTTCTTCCTTGTTCCAACTGAATCTTCCGAACTTCAAGCTGCATTCAGCTTGATTTGATTTTCCGGGTTTCAAAAAATACAGCGCGCAGAGAATCACTGAAAGCAAAAGCGTTCCAAGCGAAGCGTATGCAATTCCTTTGATTCCAAAACCGAGCCTTGCCGCAAAAACATAATCCAGGACTGCGTTCAAAATTACAGTCAGAATATTAATCATCATGTAAACCTGTGGCTTCCCGTCTGCCCGCAAAAACATTCCGAAAACCGAATCAAGTACCATAAGCGGACAGGAAATCAAAAAAACCGAATAATAATCCTTAAAAAGCGGGCAAAGCACTGCCGGCACCTCAAGCAGTTTCATCACATGATTAAAGAAAAGTCCAAAAAGCAGGGAAATTCCAACAGTTACCAGCAGAGCCAGAATCATGCTCTGGTTGAAAATCTCATTCGCTTTTTTGTGATTTCCGCCACCATTTTCAATCCCAGAAAGCACGCTGCCACCCACGCCAATCATCAGTCCGACCGCAAGATACAAATAAAGCACTGGAAGGCCCAGATTCACCGCCGCAAGCCCGCCAGAACCGATATAGTTCCCGGTAAAAAAGCCGTCGGTAATCGTTATCAGGCAGGAAAGAAGCATTCCGATTGTACTTGGGATTGCGAACTGCAGGATGCTCCCTGTTTTGTGATTTTTGATTTCTTGAATATCCATTTTTTCACCTCTTGCAAGGGAGTATAAGGGCACTCCCCACATAAATACTTCTGAAAACGTGCTCTTTTATAATTAGCACAAATTCAGAAGTATTTTTCTTCCATTGATGCCAGAATCAAGCCATGAACGACAAAATTATTATCAAGGGACTGAGGCAGAACAACCTCAAAAACATCAGCATCGAGATTCCAAAGAACAAGCTCGTCGTATTTACAGGTGTTTCAGGCAGCGGAAAATCCAGCATTGTTTTTGACACGATTGCTGCGGAAAGCCAGAGGCAGATGAACGAGACTTACCCGGCTTTTGTTCGCACAAGGCTTCCAAAGCACGAAAAGCCGCACGCAGATTATATAGACAACCTTACGGCAAGCGTCATAATTGACCAGAGCAGGCTTGGCGGCAACATGCGCTCAACCGTGGGAACAATCACGGATATGTATTCGCTCTTACGCCTGCTTTTCAGCCGGATCGGACTTCCGCAGGTTGGTGCGGCATCATGTTTTTCTTTTAACAATCCAAACGGAATGTGTCCAAAGTGTTCCGGCATCGGAAAAATAATGAAGCTTGATTTGAACAAGGCCGTGGACAAAGAAAAGTCATGGAATGAAGGAATGGTTCTGCTCCCTGCTTTTGCTCCGGGGAAATGGTATTACAAACAGTACACTTCGAGCGGGAAATGGGATTTGAACAAGAAATTCAAGGACTACAGCGAGCAGGAAAGAAATCTGCTTTTGTACGGAATTCCGGGTAACAGCAAGGTAGAAGGAATCGCGAATCACTTTGAACGGCTGTGCCTTATGAAAAACCCTGAGGACGAAACCGAAGTGAATTCTGCACGCTTTACGGCTTTTACTTCCGAAGAAACTTGCCCTCTTTGCGGCGGAAAGCGGCTCAACGAAAGGGCACTTTCAAGCAAAATTGCAGGCTATAATATTTACGAGCTTTGCGAAATGGACTTCTCAAAGCTGCGCAAAGTTCTTGCCGGGGTAAACGATGAGAGAGTCAGCACCGTAACGGACGCTCTGATTGCAAGCCTTGACCGCCTGATAGAAATCGGTCTTCACTACCTGAACATGAACCGCGAATCAATGACTTTGAGCGGCGGTGAATCCCAGAGACTCAAACTCGTGCGCTACATGGGAAGCTCGCTAACAGGCATGACTTACATTTTTGACGAGCCTTCAACAGGAATGCACCCGCGCGATGTTTACAGAATGTCGCGGCTTTTAAAGAGCCTTCGCGACAAGGGAAACACGGTTCTTGTGGTAGAGCACGACAAGGACATAATTCAGATTGCGGACGAAATCATTGACGTCGGCCCGTTTGCAGGCAAAAACGGCGGACAGATTCTTTTTCAGGGCAGCTACGAAAAACTTCTTTTGAGTGGAACAAAAACCGGCAACGCGATGAAAGAAATTGTTATTCCAAAGAAAAATCCGCGCGAACCAAAAGGCTGGATTCCTGTACGAGACGCAAATCTCCACAATCTAAAGAATGTCAGCGTGGATATTCCGCTCGGTGTGCTTACCTGTGTTACCGGCGTTGCAGGAAGCGGAAAATCAACGTTGATTACAAAGATATTCGCCAAACAGAACGAAGACAAGGTTGTGCTGATTGACCAGACTGCAATCACTGCGACCGGCCGTTCAACCGCTTGTACGTATCTTGGATTCTTTGACGAAATCCGTAAGCTTTTTGGCGAGGCAAACAACGTAGATTCCGGGCTTTTTTCGTTCAACGGAAAGGGAAAGTGCCCGGTCTGCAAGGGGCGCGGCGTAATTGTGACAGAGCTGATTTTCATGGATCCGATTATAACGAATTGCGAAGAGTGCGAAGGAAAACGTTACAGCAAAAAGGCTCTGGACAAATTCTACAACGGCAAGAACATCGTACAGATTCTTGATATGAGCGTCGAGGATGCTTTGGAATTTTTTGAGGATTGTCTTTCACGCGACCGCGAAAACAGGTCAATCAAAAAGATAATTGAAAATCTTCTCGCTCTCATGGAAACAGGACTTCCGTACCTGAGTCTGGGGCAGCCGCTTTCAACTTTGAGTGGTGGCGAACGTCAGCGCGTAAAGCTTGCAAAGAATCTTCATAGAGCTGGAAGCATTTTTATTCTTGATGAACCGACTACAGGACTTCACGCAAGCGATATAAAGCCTGTGATGGAGCTTCTGGAACGCTTTGTTGACCGCGGAAATACGGTGATTGTAATCGAGCACAACACCGACGTTATGAAGCTCGCCGATTACATCATTGACGTTGGCCCAGACGGCGGAACATCAGGCGGCGAAATTGTCTTTTGCGGCACACCAGCCCAAATGATAAAATCAGCCGATACAATCACTGCGGAGTATTTGAGGAAATAATCGCAATGAACGAACTTGTTTTCAGCAATAAATTATTATTTTATCTTCCAGCCAATGATTCCCTTGCCGTCACTGGAGAACACAACGCCGATTTTGTGCATCTGTTTTCCGCTCACGGCGAATCGTTCTGAATATCCGTTGGCATCAATCTGAGCGAGGGCATTTTCTGCAACAGTGTCATAGTCCTGACCTTTATCCATTTTCAGTTCAAAAATGAACACAGAATCTTTTGTAGTGACAATAACATCGCTACGCCCCGCCACATTCTGCAACTCCGAGATCACATTGTAGCCTGTCATTCGGAACATAAGGTGAGTGACCGACTCATAGTAATTCTCGCACATATCTTTCTTTACGATTGTCGGAAGGTCTGCTATGGCAGATTTTATAAGGGAAAGTATCTGATTAATATTATTGTTACGCAAAGCCACACGGAGATTGTTTATTTCCAGACCGATGTCGTCATAAGGCACGGTCACGAATTTTTTGAGCAGGACCTTCAAAAAACCGTTCTCTATTTCCTTGTTTGGGAAATCCAATGTGTACAGGCCACTCTCTCGCTCATAATCCTTTATCGTAAGATAACCGCTCTGATAAACTACAGGTAGCATATTTTTACTGTCTGGGTCATAATTCTTGAACTGATCTTCGGTCGCAAGCCGTCCGTTCACAAGATTCGTAAGTTCAACCGGCTGATTCTGCAAAGTCTTTACCAGAAAAGACGGAGTTCCGCTCTCAAACCAGTACGCGCCGAAATTTTTTGCGCTGAAACATTTTAAAAGGCAGAATGGATTATAAACACCCTCAACATTATACGAAAAATGGTAACCGTCATACATTCTCGCAAGTTTTTCTTTTGTTTCTGCAAACGTCATCTCCTGCTCTTCTGCAAGAGCCGCAATCTCTGGCTCAAAGTATTTTTCTAATTCAGACTCAGAAATTCCACACAGAGAAGAATATGCCCTGTCCAGGCTGATGTCATTCATCTGGTTCAATCCGCTGAAAATGTTCACATGGCTAACCTTCGTAATGCCGGTGATGAACAAGAATCGGATATATTTGTCGCAGTCTTTGAGCGGGCTGTAGAATGCTCGGAGTTCCTGACGATTCTGCTCCTCATATTCAGTATAAAGTGCATCAAGAATCGGTTTGTCGTATTCATCAATTAAGATTACAACCTGCTTGCCGATCTTTTCATAAGCAGTCGTAATGATATTATTCAAACGAGGTGCTGCTCGTGGGTCTGTAACTTCAATTCCATATTCTTTTTCATATTTTGAAAGTATTAAATTTTCCTGTGATTTCAAACAATCCAAATCAGGGTAATTATCCGCTCCAAAGCTGATTTTGATTACAGGATACTCAATCCAGTCCTTTTCAAGAGTTTCAATTTCAAGCCCCTCAAAAAGTTCCTTTTTGCCGAGAAAAAATGCTTCAAAAGTCGAAAGCAAAAGGCTCTTGCCGAAACGACGGGGACGGCTCAAAAAGAACGGCGTGCTGAGCCTAGCAAGTTTGTAGACAAAGCCAGTCTTGTCAACATAGACATAACCGCCCCTTCTGAGTTTTTCAAAATCCTGAATGCCGATTGGCAAAAATCTTTCTTCCATACGAGTATTATAGCACAAGTCAAAAGATTACGCTATTTGCACGAATCACTCGCCTTCGTATTTCAAAATACGGCAATGCTTACGTGTAAGTATTGCCGTACTCGTATGTAATTATTATTGTACTTTTATGTTAAAGCAAATAACTCCTCTTCGGCCAATCGATGTACTAATTTGCTATGGGAACACTTTCGCGCTCAAGGTCTTCTTTGAGGGTAAGGACTTGCTCCAGAGAAAGTCCTGTACCTTGTGCAATTTGCTCTGGCGTACCAAGATTCATACGAATAAAATTCTTCGCATTGGCGATAGCGGTCTCTTTTTTGCCCTAGGCAATTCCGATAGCCTTAGCTTCGGCAGCTCGTTCTTTTCCATATTCTTCTACAATCCTGCACATAGTTGTCTCTCCTTCCCCTTCGAGCATAGCTCTTCGGGAGACTCGCTTAAAACTCACCTCGTGAGTTTTACCCCGCCAGCGGGGGCGCTCCCTATGCTTGTGATAGCGAACTTTATCTGCTAGCTCGCTGTAATTCATTTCATCGGCATTTGGTGTGTTAAAGTCATGCATCAGTTTGCCGAGCGCGTCAAGAAAGGAGTTTGTTTTGTGTAAGCAAACGAAACGTTTCGTAATAGGAATGAAAACGATTTGTATTAGCAAACAAAATGATTTGTATTAGCAAACAAAATGATTTGTATAAGCAATCAAAATGATTTTAGTGTATAAACGAAACGATTCTAGTGTATAAACAAAAAGATTATACGAGTCGAGTTTTCGGGTGCAGATCAAAAAGTTCTTTTCCAAGTTTTCTGATTTCAGAAACAGCTTCTGTAATATGCTCTTCGCTCGCGCTCAATGTGACGATATTGTTCAGACGCTGATAGCAATTTTCTGGTTTGATTTTAAAGCTCTCAATTGCTTTTTGGGTTCTCTTTCGGCTCGGAAAATACTGATTGTTAAGAGCGTACAAGGCCTGAAGAAAATGATCCAGGAATTCTTCAACAACCTGATGAAAAAACAAGACTTCATGGCGCAATTCAGCACGCCCCAAGTCTTCTTCATCAAGAATACGCCATGATTCATTTTTGAACCATGCTTGGAAAAACTCTGCAGGATGTTTTTTTACAAGATTGATTATATTTGTCCATGCAGAATCACTTTCCCACAGGACATTCAGAGTCTCAACGCTTGCCAGTCGGCCTACAGGATAAAACCTTCCGTCTTTTTCCAGATGCTTTCCAGCAAGAACTTCTTCCAAATAGTTTTTCATTTCCGTGACCGTAAAATACATAGGCATTACATCAATACCTTCGCACATAAAGATATCGCCGTAGCCCCAAATACCGCCAGCACAAACTTTCATCTGAAGACTGTCGTAAGAGCCATTTAAACTTTCGTAAAACTTAAGCCTTTCTTCTTTTTCTGGAACTTTGTCACAGATTACGAACATATCTATGTCACTTTTTCCTGGAACAAGCGGTGCATTAAGATCGCCTGTCTGACCTATTCCGCGAATTCCAGGAATTTTTGAAAGCATCTCTGTGAGTTTATCCCTAAAATTGTTTGCATTCATATTTTTGATGCCAGCCTTTGCAAGCGAAGCTCACTGAAAATTGTAGTGAAACTTAGCCTTTTACGTATACCTTGCAGAAATGCTGGATATAGCCTTCGATTTTCTTCATTGCTTCGCCTGCGCACTCTGGCTGTCTGTCTACTTTGGCAACCAAAAGCATAATCGGTGATATAAGCTGCGCCGCAAGAAGATCTGGGTCGTCTCTTTCAATAAGACCATTATTCATCATACCGTTAATGATTTTCGAATATATTTGCTGAACTTCATCAAGCTGATGTTTTGTGGTGATTTTGGCAAGATATTCATTTCGGAACTGTTCCTGAACAAGGAACATTCTGATTTTTCTTATAACTGGATCATTCATTGAAAATGAGACTTTTTTAAGAGCCATCTGAACAAATTCGTCTTTGGTCTCTGGGATTTTCCCGATATCCATCTCAGAACCAAAATATTCTGCGTAACGAAGCTCCGCCTCCTTAATCAGAGAATTCATAATATCTTCTTTGCCTGTGAAGTGCTTGTAAAGTGACGGCCCCTTGATTCCAACATGCTTTGCAATCAAATCCACGCCTGTTCCATCATATCCTCTCTGTGCAAACAGTGATAAAGCCTCTTCCAATATTCTGTCTTTTGTTGACATTGTATCCTCCTGTTAATTGGTAAAAACCATTATCTATACTATAGCTATGGCATATTAGCACGTCAAGAGGAAAAACGCATAATGCTTAAAAATTTTCACTAGCCGAAGTAAAAAAGTCCAAGAAGTCTGTTTTTCACACAATCGGAATACAGATGTCCAGCTCCATGTAAAGCGTCTCATCGTCCATCTTGCGGTAAATGTCAAAGCCGCTGCGGTTATCTACCTTGTTGCCAGTTTGAGTGAGCCATGAGCAGAAAAAGCTTTGAATCGCACTGTAAATCATCTGTGGAAAGCCCTTGTAGTGATACACCGCAAATTTTCCGCCCTCAAGAATCATTGTGTTAGGCGCGGTTAAAGTTCCTGCCCTACTTGTGATTCCTGCTGCGGCGGTTTTCTGCACTTCAAGACGCGGATCATTCTTGTCTACGGTCATGCAAACTTCGTAAAGACATTCATCGGGATTTGTGATTGAAGGGTCGTTAATCGTACGCTCAATAAAAATTGTCTGGGGCCTAACAAAATCTTTGTAATGCTCCATAAACTCGCACCAATCGTCTTTCAGATTGTGATAATTTCCCTTGCGTCGTTCGTAGAGCACAAAATAATCCGGCAGATATTCCACGCTGATTTTCTTGCAGCATTCCTCAAAGCTTTCAAGCTTGTTTTCTATACCGTGATAAAACGGATGTGCAAGTGATTCTCCGACAATATCACGCCGAAACTGAGCCGGAGTTTTTTCAAAATAATCACGGAAAAGCGTTGCATAGTTTGAGGCGGAATAACCGTATTCTCCGCCAATTTCAGTAATGCTACGCCCCTGCTCCACTTTGAGCCGCCACGCGCTTTGTTCAATCTTTGTGCGTTTAATAAAACTGTAAATGCTTTCGTCGGTTTCAGCTTTAAACAGCCGGCTTAAATAAAATTTTGAATATCCACAAAAGTCTGCAATTTGTTCAACAGAAAGCTCTTCATCGATGTGCGAGAAAATAAAATCAATCGCCTTGTTGATAATCTGATTCTCAATCATTTTTCAGTATTAATGATTTATAAATTTGAAGGCATATTTTTTCAGTTCGCTAATCCTTTTTCGAACTCCAGAAACTGACATTCCAACCTGTTCGGCGGTTTCTTCCAATGTCATGCCGTCAACAAAATGCAGGGTGGCTATAAGAGAATCTTTTTTATCCCGCCCCGCAAAAATACTTTCAAGAATTATGCCAGCCTCGATTTTGTCACGCTCAACATCAGAAAAATCACTTGCAATCGTTTCAGAAATAACATCAAAGTCTGGACCAGAGCGAAGACGGTCAGAGCGAATTTTATTAAGGCAAACTCTTGTTGCAGTAACATAAAAAAGACTCGCGCAAAGTTCCTTGATTTTGCATTTGCTCTCAATGATACGAAGAAAAACATCCTGCATGGCATCCAACGCTTTATCTTCATCCTTTAGGATGGCACGGCACCGTCTTAAAACCATAGGACCATATTTTTGATAAATCTCAGAAAAATCTATGCTCGAAACAGATTTGCCCATTTTTTCCTCCGACTCATTTTCCTTACTAATCAGATTATGGGAAAAATTAAATTTTGAAAATAGTTTTTAGATAAGATGCAGTGTTTTAAAGATGAAATGCATGATTTTATACATAAAATACAACTTTTGTAATAAAATACGTTTTCAGGCTATCATTTCCTTCAAAACATGGGCATATTTTCGACTGACAAGCACCTCTTCACCATTTTGCATTCTTACATAAAGACGGCTGTTAAGGGCGGGACGCACTGACAGAATCTTATTTACATTTACAAGATGAGATTTTGAGACTCGGATTATCCCTGCCTGCTGAGAAAATTCCTCAATCTGATACAAACGCAATTTTACGTTGTAAATTTCTTCTGTAGTGTACGCAAAAACCTGCTCAGCATCGGCCTCAAAATAAAGGATTTCCGTGAGAGGCAGTTTTATGCAATGGTCATAGTCACCAAATGCTTCGATTTTGGTTTTTACCTCTTCAAATTCTGAAGGTTGCATAACCACAGCCTCGGCAACATTTTTTGTATCCAGTCCATTGAAAACGAAAATCGCGATATAAAAGAAAATCGTGGCCACAGTATAGCCCAAAGTATTCATGTCATAGCCAGGAATAATATTGAAGAACTGACTGATATGGAACAAACAGACCATGGAAATCGCCAAAGTGATGAAAACAAGCTTTTTACGCTTGCATGGGATTTTTTCCTGGATAATGGAAATAATCAAGAGCCTCATACCGATGACGACATACGAAAGACACAAAAGATCATATAAATAATGCCACACACCATCGGTATGGACTATATGCG
>Ga0310695_10015242_pt1 | contig 10266 bp, 17 predicted proteins | sample RumenRJG_04DNA_FD_203882 | JGI IMG/M metagenome (GOLD analysis project Ga0310695, IMG submission 203882) | Bovine rumen microbial communities from Lethbridge, Alberta, Canada - RJG_04 (v2) (version 2) | ecosystem: Host-associated > Mammals > Digestive system > Stomach > Rumen | place: Canada... | reverse complement strand
TCGTGGTCTCGACCGGCGACTTCTGCTTCGGGAACAGGACGAAGGCGTTTTCGATATGCCCGCGCCTCAACGGCCGCAAGCGCATTATCCTCGGAAACCACGACAGGCTGAAGTTCATGGACTACTACGAGATGGGGTTCGAGCGCGTCTACGACCATCCGATAGTCGTGCGGGACTTCATCATCATGTCGCACGAGCCGCTGCAGTGGGTGAAGGACGGCTCGGTATGGCTTTCCGTCTACGCGCACGTCCACGACCAGGAGATGTACAAAGACTACACTGCTAACACTTTCTGCTCTTCGGCGGAGCGCATAGACTACACGCCGATCGAGCTCGACGAAATCATAAGAAGATGCCAGTCCGTGCAGGACGGCGGCGAGGAGGCAAGGTAATGGGAATGACGCTGAAGGAATTCAGGGAGAAACTCAAGGGCTCGAAAATCAAGCCTGACACGGAGATCGTGCTCCATGTCGAAGACGGCGACTTTCCGGTGTCGGCGCTCGAATACGACAGACGCGAGAAGAAACTTCGCGTGTGCACCGACGAGTGGGAGAAGAAGAGCCAGTACCGCGTCAGGTACGTCATATACAAGGACCATCGCGGCATCGTGGCCGCCGACGAGTACCGGGCGTTCGCGTCGAGCGACGAAGAATTGATTATCGGCGTCGACGAGCTGAAGGACAAGATACTCGCGCTGAACGGGATTGCCGGCGCCAAGAACGAGAAAAGCGGATCCGTTGAAATGGAGATCCCCGACTGGGACTACGCCGCTAAAGACGGCGCCGTCGTCCGGAAGGAGACGAAGAAAAAGCACTACTTCTCGTGCAAGCTGATCGAGATGCTGAAGATCGTCGACGACGAAAACGACGTGTACATGCGCGTCTGGCACGACGGGGAGTCCTGCTGATGAAATGCTGCGCCGTATCGCTGACAGGCGACCCCATAACGGCGGGGCACCGCGACGTCATAAAGCGCGCGCACAGGATGTTCGGCCGCGTCGTAGTGCTGCTCGCGCCGGATTCGCACAAGAAAGGCGCGCTGCTAGACTACGCCGACAGGAAGACCCTTGTCGAAAAGGCGCTGTCGGAAGACGGCCTTGTTGATTTCGACGTATATCCCATAGAAGGCGCGGTCGTCGACTGCGCAAAGAAACACGGCGCGGACGTCATAGCGCGGGGCCTGCGCAACGAACAGGACCTCGTCTACGAGACGGACATGTCGGCCGTAAACCGCATGCTCGCGCCCGACGTGGAGACGGTCTACCTGCCGTGCAAGCCGGAGCTGTCGTACATATCGTCCAGCGCCGTACGGGAACTCGCAAGACTCGGCAAGTTTCAAACTGCAGCCATGTTTTCGTCTGTCGACGCCGCTATGCTCATGAAGCTGCGCCTGACGAAGACGGTCGCGCTGACTGGCGGAATCGCGTGCGGGAAGTCTGCGGCGCAGAAGGTGTTCGAACGGCGCGGATGGCTCGGCGTGGACTGTGACGAGCTGAACCGCGAACTGCTTGCCGATTCCGACTACCGTTCGCGGCTGGCGCGCGAATGCGCGAAGTTCGGATACTGCGGCGTATTGGCGGACGGCGGCGTAGACCGGGAAAAGCTGGCCGATGCCGTCTTCAGGTCCGCCGATCTGAGAAAGGCCGTCGAGAAGCTGGCGTTTCCCGCGATAGCCGAGAAGCTCAGCAAGAAGCTTTCATACTACAGCCGCGGACAGGCGCTCCGCGCCGTAGTGCAGGTTCCGCTTCTGTTCGACCCGGACGCGGAGCCGTTTCCGTTCAAGTTCGACAAGACCGTGTGCGTCCTGTCAGGCAGGGACGACCAGCTCCGTCGCATGCGGGAAACGCGCGGGTATTCGGAAGACGAAACCGAAAGGCGGCTAGCATGTCAGGTACCGCCCGAGGCGAAGGCCGAAAAATGCGACTACGTCCTGCGCAACGACGGAACGCTAGAAGATTTCGAAGCCGCTGTCGACAGCCTCGCCGAGAAAATCGAAAATTCGATCTGACAACGGGCAATGGGATACAGACGCAAGACTTCTATAAACCCGGCAAACGGCGCAATAGAAAAAGTCATAGCCGAAGGTTTCGTCGGCGACAGGCCGTGGGCTGTCCTGGAGTGCGTGCCGCAGACGTTCGGCATGGAGCATTACGCCGTGGCGAACAACGCGTTTCTGTCTTGTCAGATGCCGGCTAAAATCCTACGCGTAAGCTGCGCCGACTTCGGAGTGAAGTCCTACGTTTCGCTGTTCGTCGCCGACTGGAAAGGCCTTTACTTCGAGCTGGCCGGCATGAAGGCGCCTGACGGGCACGAGTATTGCCCGCGGTTCGGCATTTCAACAACGGGCATATGGACCGACAGCCCCGGCGACGACGGCGAACTGTACGTCGAAACAATGCTGTGCGGCGAAAACTGCCGGAACTTGGCGCGGTTTAATCAAATCGCTAGCGATTTCGTAGAAGCGCTGTCGCCCGTACTGCTTCGTATGGCGACGGCCGGGGCGGTCGCGGCGGAAGGAGAAAATGCATGACAGACCTGGTGGACTTGAACGGTTTCGACAGGCCGAAAGACTTATGCGACTACGTAAAGTCGCTTGACGGCCGGGGCATGCCGTATGAATACGTTGACGAACATACCGTCATGACGTTCGGAGACGAAGCCGAGTACGCGGAATGGCTTGAGCGTTCATGCGGTCCGGACGGGTTTTTCGAAAAACCGGAAAACAGGCGGAAGCTGAAGTCTATGATCGACGCCATGACATGCGACGAAGTGGACAGGCTGCTCGACGAACTGGAAACGGACGAAATGCTATGAAGAAAGACGAAGGCGTATGCGAGACGTGCGGCTGCGTCGCGCCGCTTACGAAACATCATCTCGTGCCCGTCCACGTGTGCAGGACGGCGAAGCATGGCAAGGAGTTGAAGACCGACGACGCCAACGTGGTCTGGATATGCCGCACATGCCACGACTTCCTGCATGCGACGTGGACCGACCAGGAGCTGCGTGACCTGTATTCGACCAAGGAGAAGCTGATGGCCGCGCCTGAGTTCGCGAAGTTCGTGGCGTGGCGCCGGAAGCATTCCGAGTTCAAAGGCAGTTCGAAGATGGGCAACAGGCGGCATAGATGACGGAAGGCGAGTCTTACATGTGGCTTCGCTGGCTGAATTCGAAATTCCGCCATGGCGAAGCCTTTATCCGGATGCGCGGCATTCTTGGCCTTTCCGGAGGTATACTCCTTTACGGCCAGGATATTCGCCATGGCATCAGCTGGCCGACCGTCGATTTCTGCGTATTCGGCGCCGATCCGCACGTATCTTCCCTCAAGTATATGTCGATATTCGAAATGGCGCAGCCCGGCTGGAAATATTACGACGACATGCAGGTGTTCATCGAGAACAACCGGTGGATGAAGTCGTACGCCGGATGCGCGTCGAGGGAAGAGCTGATATTGCGGATTTCCGCGAACGGAGACGACCCTGACGGGCTGCTGCTTACGCCCGCGTGCGCCGGCTGATTCGGTTTCGGCAATTTCCGAGGCATAATCTTTTCATGTCTAAATATAAACAGACGGACGCGGAAGCGATGGCCGAGCTTCGGGAATGGTGCCGGCCGCTCGGGCTGGAGGTCAGATGCGACAGCCTGTACGTGACGATATTCTGGATGAACCCGGAAGACGGCGAAAAATGCGTAGTCGCGTCGGAGCAGAGGCCGTCGCTCGGCAACGGCAGGCGCGTGTCGGTCGCTGCGACGTGCCGTAAGCTCGTAAAGAACAGGCTGATGCGGAACGGGCAATGGCCGCGCTATCTGACGTGGAGCAGGAAGACGAAGCGCTTCAGGCGCGGATGCCTCGAAGTGGAGGCGTCGGAGACGGCGACTATCGCTCTTCCGGACGCGAAGTCCCCGGCCGAGCTGGAGATCAGGCTCGCGGCTGACGGCTGGACAGGCAATCCGTTCGGCTCCAGCAAGGGACTGCTGGAAGAGCCGGTTATCCAGGCCGGGCTAGCCCGGCCTGTCGCGCGGACGAAGATCTGATCAGATTTCGAATTCCGACTTGTCCAGGAACTTTTCTCGAGAAACGTCTTCAGTCAGGCCTTGAGTTTTTCGAAGCCAGCTATGTCTTTTGGTATATCAAGGCTGTCGTTGAAGCAGCGTATAGGCATGTCCGCGGTTTTTTTAAAGTCGGTGCCGGACTTCCCGAGCCGGCTATCTCCTTGGCCCGCCGCAGAAAGTCCGTATGCCTGTATATATAATATAAAGGTCGGGCCGTGCCGTCTAGGTAAATAGCTGTGTAAGGTTTTTAAACGCAAAGACGAAAACGGATATATGCTAGACTTCGACGTAGACGTGGTATTGACTTACGTGGACATGCGCGATCCCGTATGGAAAAAGAACTTCGACTAGACGAGGGAGAGGCTGCAGGCCGAAGGAGAACTGCCGGGCTATTCCAACTCGTTCGACTCCGACCGGTACGAGGCGGGCGGGCTTCTAGACCTGACGCTGTTCAGCGTGCGCGAGTTCATGTCGTGGGCGCGTAAGGTCTTTCTAGTCGTGTCCAATCCGGAGCAGGTCCCGGAGTACGCAAAAGAATACGGCGTCGAGGTAGTGCTGCACGAGCAGATAATCCCGAAGAAATACCTGCCTACATTCAACAGCTGCGCGATCGAGCTGTTCCTCCATTGCATACCCGGGCTCGCCGACAGGTTCGTCTACGTCAACGACGACTCGCCTATACTGAAAACGACGAGCAAGGCGACGTTCTTCGACGTCGACGGGCTGCCCGTCAACAACTACCACTTCAAGCAACTGAAGCGCGACAGATCGAGGCTCGGCGTGCTCTATCCGATCTACAAGAACTCCTTCAGGATCGCTATGCGCGCGGCCGGCGCGAAGTTCTACCGCAACAGGAAGACGGCGCTGGTGCCGTGCCACCACCCCAAGCCGATGCTGAGGTCGGCGTGCCTCGGCCTGTGGAAGAAGGCGACGGCCGAGCTCCGGGACAGCATAACGCCGTTCAGGTCCGAGAAGTCGGTGTCCAACTACGCCTTCTGCAACTACATGCTGCTGACCGGCTAGACGCACGACAGGGAGATACTGAACAGCCTTAAGCTGGACGCCGAGTCCCTGTTCGGCGCCGACTTCGCGTCGGTCAACGACTCCGCCTCGGTAGACGTAGACGGGGCGAAGAAGCTGCTAAAGGCGGACTGCCCTGAAAGCGTGCGTACCATGTTCTGCCATGCGCTGTCCATATCTTGCAACAACAGGCGCAGGCTGCTGCAGAACGCCGCATTCATGTACGCCGGTATTCCGCAGCCAATGACATTCAGGGCCGTCACGCCCGCGCATCCGCAGGACCCGGACTCGTACGGGCCGCTGCTCCTCGAGATGCAGAAGGAGTACGGCTTTGACGTCCGGACGCTGTGGAGCGGCGTCGGCGTCAAGGCCGTCAAGAAATGCTGCACGCTCTCGCATATGCTCGCGGCGTACTTCGCGAAGGCCAACGGCTGGCCGTACGCGCTGGTGTTCGAGGACGACGCGTGGCCCATGCTCGGCGCCGCGGAGACGTACAATGCCGTGCTCGAGGCCGGAGGCGCCGGCGCGGGGTTCGTCAAGTGCGGGTTCAACGGGCGCCTGGACGGGCCGGAGGCCGACGTCAAGGTCGTTCCGTACAGGAACACGGCAGGGTCGCACGCGTACGTCATATTCCAGAAGTTCTACGACGGCTTCATAAAGCGGGCGCTCGCCGAGTTCGCGCCGGCCGACTACGTGGTGACGGACGAAGTCCAGGACGCGTTCACGCTGAACAGGCCCGCGTTCATCCAGTTCAACAGCTCGCTCTACAGCGACCAGGCCGTGAACATCTCGTCGAAGACCAGTGGCCAGGCCGTGTACATAGACAACCACGTGTACGGCGGCGAATGCCCGGCTGGATACGCCCGCTTCGAAGACGTGCTGAAGTACATGGGCGAAATAGACGCGACGCTGGCGAAACGCGCGAAGGAGAGCTGACATGGCTGCCGTCTCATATGAAGACGTCGGACGGAAACTGCTGCGGATGTTCGACATAATATGCGTGGTGATGACCACCAGGCCGAAGATAAAAAACTACGCGCTTCGGACGCTATAGAAGCTGGGCGTCCTGACTACGGAGAACGTCGTCGGCGGAAAAGTCCACATCCAGTACGACATGCCGAATGTCGCGCGCCGGATAGTCAAGCAGAACATTAAAAAAATGAACCGCTGCAACCGGCGCGACGACGTATTCTGGTGCACGCTCAACCATTACTACGCGCTCGCCGCCGCGTACCATTTCGGCGCGGAACACGCGCTGGTGCTGGAAGACGACGCGATAATAATGAAAAACCCCGACGAAACGATGAAATATCTGGATGGCGTCCCGGACGGATACGACATGGTGAATTTCGGATGCCTGCCGACGGGCGGGCCAGGCGGCGTTTAGAATTTTAAAGCGATGCTTTCCGCGCGGAACGGGACCGATCTATACGCCAGGCTGGAAAACGGAAGGGCTTCGCACGCGTTCGGCATGTCCAGGAAATTCATGGCGGAAAAGCTGAGCAAGATAGAAAACAGAATGACGGGCGCGGACGACGCCGAACTGCTCGTGATCGACCAGTGGTTCAACCACAGGTATTTTCCGGACTGCAGCATGTGGTTTTCCAGAAAGCCCGTCTTCGTCCAGCGGTGGGATAAAGACAGCAAATGCGACAGCAAAATCTACGACATGTTCTACGACATGTACAGCTGCAGCAGCGACGAATACGGCATAAACGAGGATTGACGAAAACGCGTTGCATAACATGCTTTTCCAACAAGTTTAACTACGGCCAGCGTCCGCGAGCATACGCGCCGCAGAAGTTCGTCAAGCTAATTTCGGGCATAGCGTGCGCCTGCTTGATCCGCGAAATCAGCAGGCGCCGCCGGTTTATTGATAGTCTCTAGACCAGTCTACCCCGGTCTGCAATATATTCCGCTTATGCCTTTCAGGGACGTCGTGGATTATCCTGTGAAAAATCGCTCCGTGTAGTTCCGACCATCTGACGGGATATCCGGCGCCGCCGTGCCTGGGGTTCCGCGGATCGGCGGGGTGCTTTTTTAAAACAGGCAGAAGCTCGTCCATTTTCTTCTGTACGGCCGCATACCATTTTTCGGTAAAGGGTGTCTGCGGCCTGCAGATGAACCAGCCGCATCCCAGAAGCTGTTTTATGTCGACGTAGTTTTTATAGTCTTTGATCGGCGTCCCCCGGATGATTTCACGTACGCCGATTGCCCATATGTCCTCGTCGGCGTCCATCGCGTCAAAGCATTTTATCCAGTTGCCGCCGTCCTTGAAGAACTTTATGTCTCCGTATCCGCCTCCGTAGAAATGCATGAAATAACTTCGCAGGTAGTCCGACTTGTGGACGCATGACAGATACTGGTATCCTTCGTGAAGAGGATGCCCGGGAAGGATTCTGGACATTATGCCGTCATGGTCCAGCAGCTCTACCGGGACGCCTATAAATTCGTGCATGGTGGCAAGACCGGCTATTCTGTTGGGCGTCATAGTCGAAGCCGGTCCGTTGGTCCAAAAAGAATATATTTTTCGATTTATGGCCATAGTAAATATTATTTACTATAAATTTAACGTAAAACAACTAAGGCGCCTTCAAATGAAAATAGCCGTGTTATTTATATGCCATATCGTTAACAACGAATCCATGTCCAGGTTTAATATGCTGAAAACGGCATGCGATAAACTTGGATTTAACATATACTGGGCGATAGATTGCGCCGCTGATCGAACTTCTACATTACCGCCCGGCGTCAATTTTTACAGTTTTTCATGTAAAAGATATGAAGCGGAAATGCCGTTCGCAATATATAGACAAAGTCGTTTATAGTATTTAAATGCAACTGCCGCGGCGACGTTTTTGTTTTGGAAAGATCATGCCGGACAATATGAAAAAATATGGATAGTCGAATATGACGTATGCCTGGCCGGAAGATGGGATAAGTTCTTTAAAAAATACTCTGACGAAAGCATAGACTACGCCGTTAATAGATTTACAATGCCCGGTTCCGACCTAGGCATATGGAATAAATGGTATCATTATTCGCATGTAAAAAAAGACCTTATGGACAAATTTAGAGTCAAAGGCGTTTTGGTAAAGACCGAGCAATGCCTATGCATGCTGTCCGATCAGCTTTTGACCGCCATATACGATTTTCTAAAAATAAACGGAGACGGCAGCGTATTTTGCGAATGGATATGGCCTACTATCGCGGCCGAACAGGGATGCAACATCGCGCAGTTCCGATCCAATAATTTTACTGTGAACAGAATCTCTGACAAGTTTGTAGATTTCTAGCCTGAAATGCCGTATCATGCCATAAAGCTGGACGTCAGCTGGAATATCCTTATGGACCGGCGCGGAATATAGCTTTGGCCTGATTAAAACCGCGGCTCTCGCCAGGCTGAACGACGCCGGCAAGACGGAGATGCCGATCCAGGTCGCCGAGGCCTATGCGAAGGGCGTCGCCGAGGCGTATTCGAAGGTCGGCAACATCACGATGTACGGCGGCCGGAGCGGCAAGCTCGCGCCGAGCGTCATCGAGAAGACCGCCCAGCTGCCTGACGGGCTCAGCAAAGGGATCGGCATCGGCCTCAAGTCGCTCCTCGCCAGCGCGTTCGGCGCCAAGGTCCCCGATTCCGCGAAGAAGGACTCGCGACCGCGGAAACGCCGGTTCCGGGAAACGGCCCGCAAATTGCAGGCCGTTTTTAATTTAATGCAATATAATATTTAAAATGAACGTTTCAGGCAGGATATGCGTGGTTTCGGCCGCCAACAAAAAAGCCGAAAAGCAGTATTTGCTGACGAATCCAAACAAGCATGCGTACTGCGGCGCGCACGGCTACGGCTTCAAGTTCGCGCGGCTTGAAGAATGCGAATACGCCGGCGATCCGCATTTCTCGAAGTACTGGCTTGTCGAACGGGAAATACGGACGGGCCTGTACGACTGCGTGGTCTGGATGGACGCCGACGCGTGGTTCAACAACCTGTCCGTTCTTTTTTCGGACGCGCTCGGAAAATACGCGAAGCCCGGCACGGCGCTTGTCATAGCGCGGGACCAGGGAATGCTCGGCTGCGACGAAAGGCTGTTCGACAACTACGTAAACACCGGCGTAATGGCGTTTTCCGCGGACGACGCCGGGCTGGAGCTGCTGCGGCGGTACAACGCGCTGCGCGAAAACCAGACGGCGCGCAGGATGGTCGAGGCGATGACCTCGTGGAGGGACCAGCCGTACATGTGCCTGCTGGCCCTGGTCGACGAATTCGCGAGAAACCGCACGGCGATAGCCAGTCCGTACGACTTGAACGTCTTCGCGCAGTGCGGCTTTTCCGGCGGGACGTTCATCTGCCACTGTCCGTCCAAGGCCGCGAAAGACAGACTGGGCGAATACATGGAACTGTCGCGGATTTACCGGGACCGCCCCGACAGGGCTATTTTCGACAGACAAAGCCGAGCGCCGTAGAATTCGACGGCGGTTCTCTGTCCGGGCGGCACGCTGTAAAACGCGTCGGCGACGTCAGATATAAACTGTTAGAGATAACGCTAAATCCGCGTTACGCGCGCCAGTGCGCTTCGCTCTTGTATCTGCCGCCGTGTACGAGTTCGCCTTTTTCCGGATCGTATTTTTCGAACGCCTCTTCAGCTATCTCGGATCCGTTTTTCTCGAACCATGACCGAAGCTCGGACGCCTTTACGGCCTGGTGTACGCCGTAGCTTCCGTACAGCCTGTCGAATATCCGCTCCCAGAAATCCGCCTCTTCTATCGTGTCCTGCAGGTTGATCTGGTATATATCCCAGTCGTCGAGGTCGCGCTGCGCGCCTTCTACTTTCTCGTACTTGTCGGGGACGAACGTGTCATAGGCGCTTCCGCCGAACAGCGCGTCGACTTCTTCCTGAAACCGCTCCATGTCTTCCGCGTCGTCATCGTCTGGTGTCATGATCGATCCGGACTTTCCGTCTGCGTCGAGCGCCGCCGCGTCAGCCGATTCGAAAATCGGACGCGACATCATCGACCTGAATTCGCGGATCGCCTGTTCTACTTTTTCGCCGTACATGATTTTAATATCCTTTGTTTTATATTTACTTTTCGCCTTGTGGGGTAAAATCAGACATATGCAGTTTACGATAGGCTTCTTTCGCTGAAGCCGGGAGAAGACACGGTATGGGCCGCCGTGAAAACGCCTGTGTTCCAGACGCA
>Ga0310695_10015241_pt1 | contig 10266 bp, 13 predicted proteins | sample RumenRJG_04DNA_FD_203882 | JGI IMG/M metagenome (GOLD analysis project Ga0310695, IMG submission 203882) | Bovine rumen microbial communities from Lethbridge, Alberta, Canada - RJG_04 (v2) (version 2) | ecosystem: Host-associated > Mammals > Digestive system > Stomach > Rumen | place: Canada... | reverse complement strand
AAAAAATCCGTCCAGTCCCGAACCCCATCTGGCCCTTGCAATGTTTTACAAGACATCAGGGGATATGAAAAACGCGAGAAAGCATTATGAGAAATATGTGGAGCTGGAAGATAAGTATTTAGTTAGGGATTTTGATGAAATTTAACTTGATAAATTATTCAATTTTAAAAAAAATAAATAAAAATAAGAAAATAGTAGTTTAAAAATTAATATGTTCTGTGTACTCCTAAAAAGAGGGTGGGACACGATCTCACTAATTTTTAAAATTTTTTTACTTATTTTTCCTTTAATTTTATATACTATGAAGTACAATCTATTATTATAGATATTAAACTTTATGGTTGTTTTATTCATGGTTTTAAGAGATGATACTATTAATCAGACCATGTTGGTACCTATGGACTTGAGGAAATTGATTCCAAAAGACCATCCGTGTTATTTTATTAAAAATGTGGTTGATCAAATTGATTGTTCTGAAGCGAATCGTGAGTTTGCTGATAGTCCTGGTGAATTTGCTTATCCTCGTGAATTGTTGCTTAGGCTTGTTTTGATGAGTGTTTTTGATGGAGGATTATCTTCTAGGGAGATTGAGCGAAGAACTCAGACAGACATTGGTTATATGTATTTAGCAGGCATGCAACATCCTAGTTATCGTACAATTTTAAGATTTAAACGTGATTATTCTGATTTAATTGATGATGCTTTTAAAACAACTATAAAAATTGCAACAGAAGAAGATTTGGTTAAAATTCATCATGTGAGTTTAGATGGGACTAAAATTAAAGCAAAAACATCTATGAATAAATTAACAAATGAACAACAATTAAAAATAATGAAACAACATCTTGAAGAAAGTATTAGATTAGATGAAGAAGAAGATGAAGAATTGGGTGAAGAATCTGGAAATAGTGTTCCTGAAACGCTAACTGATAAAGAAAAATTCAAAGAAGTCTTTGAAAAAGTTAATGAATCTTCAAAAGATGATAGAAACAAAGATAAATTAAGATCTTCAAGTAAAAACCTTTTAAAACAAGCAGAAGAAAAACCTGAAAAAATTCTAGAAAAGGTCGTAACACTTGAAGAAAAACTTAAAGAATCTGGAAAAGACGTAATTAGTATAAATGACCCTGATGCACGTTTTATGAAGAATAAAAAAGGAAAATGGGAGTACGATTACAACGGACAGATTGCAGTAGACGAACATAAAGGAATAATCCTTGCATCTTACATTACCAACAATCCCACAGACCATTATGAATTAATTCCATTAATGGAAGAAGTAAAATCAAATTTAACCGAAATAGGATGCGAAATACCAGTTAATTTACAAGTAAGTGCCGATAATGGATATTCCACAGATATGAATACTGAATATCTTGAACAAGAAGAACTTGATGGTTATATATCCTCACGAAAACTCTCAAGACAAGAAAAAAAATATAATTTAACCGAAAATCCATTTTCCAAAGATAATTTCGATTATAATGCAGAAATAGGAACCTATTTCTGTCCATTAGGACAACCACTATACAGACGAAGAGAATACGAATATAAAAACAAACCAAGAATCACATATTGGACAAAAGAATGCAAAAACTGTCCCGTACAAGAATACTGCGCAAAAAGCCAAAGATACAGAACAATTGAAGACTATGGAAATCCCTCAAAAATCAGAATGCAACGAAAAATGGAAACAAAAGAAGCACAAAAAATATACAAATTAAGATCAAAAACCGCAGAATTGCCCTTTGCAAACCTAAAACAAAACATGAAACTAACAGAATTCGCCACAACCGGACTAAAACAAGTAAACACAGAATTCAAATTATACGCAATAGGACACAACCTAAAAAGAATATACAATGAAATAAATAGAAAAAACAACTAAAAAAATAAAAAACAAACAAAATTTTCTAAAAACAAAATCAACTAAAAAATTTTGCGTCCCTTCCTCAAAAAATAATAAAAAAAAGTTTGAAGCCAAAGAGGGAATTTTTGAAAGACAGAAAAAATCGTGTTCATCCTTATTGCTAAGCTATCTAATAAATTACTTCAAACTTTATACTATATTATTGTCTTAATGATATAAATACTTTTTTATAAAAAAGTATTACTTATATTATGAAAAAAATATAAAAAAGTAATACATATCAGTTTAAAAAAAATAATTATTCTCTGAAATTTTCATCAATATATGAATCAAACTTCAAATAAGCACTATCAATAGCTTCATTTAACATATCTTGGTTTATTTCAGATAATTCATCAAAAAGAACTCCTAAATCAACATCCACATCAAGTTGATCATTTTCATAATTGAGTTCAATATCCAAATCAAGGTCTTCAAGTTCCTTTGTTGAAATAACCTTTGAAACTTCAATTTCGAGAATTTCACCAAAATCGGTAGAAATAGTATCTAAATCCTCGGAGGATAATTTTTTAAGTTTTGACATAATAATCAAAAAAAAGAATAGAAATTAAGCTCCATTAGGAGCCATTCCTTGCATAGCAGCTTGAATATTAGTTTGCATTTCTTCAAGTTTTTTCATGACTCTTTCTTCTTGGCGAGCCATTGTTTGTTTTCTTAACTTGAGGGTTTCTAACTTATCTTCAGCTTCATCTAAAGCATCTTTATAATCTACTTTAATAAGTAAATTACCTGCTTGTTTGAATACTTCAGTATTTTCATCAGTATTATTTAATTCTTCTAATGCTTTTTCAGTTTCTTGAATTTGAACTTCTACAGTTTGAATTTGCATAGTTACAGCTTGAGCTTGTTGTTGTAACTGTTGAAACTGATTTAATTGTTCTTGAATATTTTCAGGAATTTCCATATAATCACCTTTTAATTTTATATATTTGTTAAGTTATTTATTTGTAATGATAAATTAATCCACTTGATAGCGGAATTTACAGAAGCTCTAAATGATGTAGAGTCTTGAGCATCAATATCAATAATAATAAAATTATCCTTTAAAGTTAAATCCATAGAAGACCTGTAATCAGGAGCCGTTTGAAATTCTAAAATAATAGAATCATAAATTATCTTTGCTTGATTGGAATTATCAAACTCGACGTTAATTTGACTTTTTACAGATTCCAAAGGACTATTCTCTATCATTGTTATCTAAAATCTTTTTAATATTAATTTGGAAATCAGTTTTATCTCCAAATTTATTAATAAAATTTATTTTAGCTACTAAATCATCATAGCCATTAGTAATATTAATATAATTCTCTTCAGCCTTATCAACAAGTTCAAAACCTAAAATATCACTTAAGCAGTTTAGTTTTTGAACTTCACTGACTATTTTCAATTTAGATGGTGAAATATTTAGCCTTTCATTTGTTGTAGTAACACTAATTAAAACAGTAATCAGCACTTCACCCTTATTGGAATAAAATGTGATTCTACTAGGATTTCCTTTTATTTCATTAACAATAGCTAAATTAATTTCATCTTCATCAAGAGCCCTTAATAAAAGTTCTCTCATATTCATTTTACCTCTGTTAACAGATGTAGAATCTGTTGCATGAGCTAAATTTTTACAAAATTTTCTTGTTTTTTGAGAAGGTTTTCTAGATGTTGAAATTAACATTTAAATCAAAAATAGTAAAAAAATTATAGATAAAACAAGATAAAATCTTGATTTTATTCTATTTTTTAAGGCCAATTCTGTTAGCCATATTCCCATCAGGAACACTTGCTGATACCCAACGGGTTACTTCTGGAACATTTTTAAATAAAATCCTATATCTACAATTAGGACATTTATTATCCATGTAGCTTTTTTGATCTACTTCTGTTCCACAACGTGGACACTTATACAAGGATTATTCCTCCACTTTAATGTCTCTGATACTACGTGCTGCAGATTTAGCCATAGGGGTTTGAGGAACATAAGCTCCACCGGTGAATACTGCACCACATTTTCTACATTTCCAAATTCCAGCAGCTTGTCTTTTTACATATGGTCTATCACATTTAGGGCAAACATGATTTTTTTTCATGTTTTCTTCGATGATTTTAACAGATCTTTTAGCTTTTCTTCCGTATCTTGCACCGAACCTACCTGTAATACCAACTTTTTTAGTTCTTGCCATTTTAATTTCTCTCCATTATAAAAATAATAATAAAAAATGTAAATCAATTAGATTTACCATGATTAAAAACAATCATAAAATTATCTAATATAATAATATTGTATCACATCATATTTAAAGTTAATGGAAAATTTAAGAAAATAATAGTATTTTCTCAAGATACCATCAAATTTAGACCTCTTATCTTAATCGAAAGTGTGATAATTAGGACTTTCATTAGTGATTAACAAATCATGAGGATGTGACTCTTTAATACCACTACTAGTAATTCTTACGAATTGAGCTTTTTTCTGCATGTCAGCAATATCTTTAGCTCCACAGTAACCCATTGAAGATTTTAAACCACCAACTAATTGGAATAAAATTTCACTTACTGTTCCTTTGTATGGTACTGCACCTTCAATTCCTTCAGGGACATACTTGGTGTGGTTCATTTTACTTTTAGAACCTTGGAAGTATCTATCAGCACCGCCGTCATATTCACTGGTCATAGCACCCATGGATCCCATTCCACGGTATTTTTTGTATTGTTTTCCATTCATAACAACAACATCACCAGGAGCTTCATAAGATGCTGCAAGCAAATTACCTAACATTACTGCATCCGCACCTGCACCGATAGCTTTTGCAATGTCACCTGAGTATCTGATACCACCGTCAGCAATAACAGGAATTCCAGCGTCAGCTGCTACATCAGCAACATCTGAAATCGCAGTAAGTTGTGGTACACCAACACCAGCCACAATACGAGTAGTACACATTGAACCTGGACCGATACCAACTTTTAGAGCATCTACACCCATAGCGATCAAGTCTTCAGCAGCTTCTGCAGTTGCAATATTTCCAACACATAACTCCGCATCAATATTGTCCTTTATGGTTTCAGTAAACTTAACAACATTCATGTTATGTGCATGAGCACAGTCGATTGAAATAATATCTGCACCAGCTTCATCCAAAGCCATTGCTCTTTCCAAATCAAACGGACCTGATGCTGCTGCAACCAAATAGTTTCCATTTTTGTCACGTGCAGCATTAGGATATTGAGCTTGGTTTAAAATATCTTTAATAGTGATAATACCAACCAATTTGCCATCATGAAGAACAGGTAATCTTTCTACCTTATTTTCATAAGCAATATTCAATGCTTCTTCAGCAGTAATTGGCTCTTCGACAGTAACAACATCGGAAGTCATTATATCTTTGACTGTCTTATTTGGTTCTGATTTTAAAACTGGTCTAATATCCCTTTTGGATATAATACCAATAATTTCATCACCATCAACAACAGGAAGACCACTGATTAATTCATCCTGCATTTTAGATTGAACATCCAAAATAGTTGAATCAGGAGTGATTGTTACAACATCACGAATAGTCAAGTCTTCAGCAGATTTAACCTTTTTAACTTCCTCAACCTGTCTTTCTAAAGAGATATTCCTGTGTATTACTCCAATACCACCTTCCTGTGCCATAGCTATAGCAAGTTCTGCTTCAGTAACAGTATCCATAGCAGCACTCAAAATTGGAATATTTAATTTAATACCTTTAGATAATTCAATTTTAGTATCAATATCTTTTGGTTCAACATAACTCGCATTAGGAGTAAGTAAAAAATCATCAAAAGTATAAGACATTCTTGCTTCTTGAACTTTTTTAGAATACATTAAAAAACACCTACTTAAAATGAATCACATAATTCTTTTAACTCAGCTACAGCAGTATGATGTATTTTACCAGTGTTACGGTCACCGCCAACACAGGCAGCGCCTCTGATACCAACTACATCACAACCAATATCATGTAATGGTTTTAATTGATCTTTTTTAACAGAACCTGCGAGAGCAGTTTTTAAATTATAACTATGAGCTTCTTCAACAAATTCAGTTAGTTTATCAATATCCAAATAATCAAATAAAGTATGACCATCCTTTACAGCAGTATCTAACATTGCCAAATCACAGTTTGCATCACGAGCTACTTTCGGAATTTCCATAGGATCAACAGCACCAACACGATGAGCATCAGCATATCCAGCAGCCACAACAATAGTGTCTGGACTTACGTCTTTAACAGTTTTAGATACATTTTTCATAACTTCAACAGCTTCGTCGTAGTTTTTGGTTCCGTATAATCCTACTTTGATATAATCTGCTCCTGAAACATGAGCTCCCATTGCCGCAAGAGAAACAGTACCTGGTTTGTAAGGCACATCTCCTAAAGTAGCACTAACTAATTTATCTTCAGGAGTTAATTCCCTAATCTCTTTAATAACCCAAGGGAAATTAGCACCTAAAGATCCTTCTTTAGGATTTTTAACATCAACAATATCCGCTCCACCTTTAATAGATTCAAGAGCTTCTTCATGGTTTATAGGACTAATTAATAGAAGCATGTATTTCCTCCGTTTATAATAATAAAATATTAAAATATAATATATTTATATTTAGTATTCCTTCTTTATAAGTATATGCTTTGAAGATAGAAAAAAATAGTAAAAATCAGTATGGTGAATCGTTATTACTTACATTATCCTTGATTTTGCCATGTACTTTAGGATAAAAACCAACTTCCGAAGATAATTTTCTCATATTTTCAATTATTTCATTTGTTGGAATGGCTACAGGACAATTTAGAGTGCATAATCCACATAAGGTGCACATGTAAAGGCCTGATTCATAGCATGTCTCATCATCTTCAATGAATTTGGACATTGCAACACCACGACCTCCCAAATAATTATTAAAACCGAATTCATTGCCGACAGCATTATAAACAGGACAATGCACAACACAGTTTCCACAGCCGATACACCAAAGACACTCTTCACTGGCTGAACTTCTTCCATTATCCAAAAATATTACAACTACCCTTTCAGCACCATACATATTCTTTAGAAGTTTTTTTTCGATGTCTGCGGTTTTTGACGGTCCGGAAATTACATTCATATATGATGTCACATAGTTTCCTGTTGCATAAACAGTTTCAAGTTTTGCAACAGAAATTGCGTCTTCCAATGTAGGTACAATTTTATCAATTCCAGCCACAATTATATGCAAGTCTTTCAGTGAAACCAGTGAAATATTACCTTCATTGTGAACCATTACGCATGATCCTTCTTCAGATGCAATTGCATTAGCACCAGATATACCTACACTTGCATTTTTCAAACGATTTAGCACATCACTTCTGACAAGCTCCATAATCTCACGTGGTATCGGATTGACATTGCTGTCAAGAGAGTCATTGACAATGTTGGTTATTTCAGATACATTCAAATGAGATGCAGGGCCTGTTGGATGGACTGGTTTATTATCTGTTTTTTTAAGCTGTAAAATACGATCCCCCAAATCAGTTTCAACAACATCCCAGTCTTTTGAAGCCAACTCTACTTTAAGATTAATTTCACCCAAAGTGTTTGACTTAGCCTTTGCAATAGTCTTATTGTCAAAATCTTTTAATAAATCTAAAATAATATTAATAGCATCATCCTTGGTTTTTGCAAACTCCACATCAATTCCATTGCGCTCGAATGATTCAATAACCTGATCATATAATTCTTTTGAATTTTCAATAGAATATTTTTTGATTTCACGAACCTTGGATTCCAATCGTTTTACTTGAGGTGAATCCTTAATTTCAGATGACCTTGATTTAACGGTGTTGAATGACTTTCTCATTGTTTCAAGTTCACTGCTCTTCATCCACATCACCACATCTTACTAAAAATTCAGTCAAGTCAACTACATCGATGCCTCGGTCCTTTAAATTAAGCTTGCAAAAAGGACATGGCGTGACCAATAATTCAGCACCAGTATTAATAGCTTGCTTTATTCGTGAATCTGCCATTTGAGATGCAATTTCAGGATAAGCAGATTTTACTCCGCCTCCGGCACCACAGCAAATACTATTTTCACGAACATTTTCCATTTCAACCAGATTTGCAACATTAGAAATGACATTTCTAGGCTCGTCAAATACATCACAATGACGTCCCAAATGACAGGAATCATGATATGTAACCTTTAAATCATGTTTTGTGAAATTCAATTTACCTTCATCAATCAACTGATTTAAAAATTGTGAAATATGAATTACATCAAGACCTTCATAATCATCTTTCAATGTTTTATAGCATCCTGCACAGGAAGTTAAGATTAAATCTCCCACTAATTCTTTAGTATTTTTTTCTATTTGTTTTTGAGCTTCCTCAATAAAACCTGTTCTAAGCAATACAGATCCACAGCATTTCTCATCATCCAAAACTCTATAGTCTACACCGGCAAAATCTAATAACATTTCTGTTGCATCTTTTATGGAAGTTTCCTTTTCACGTGCAGTACAACCTCTAAAATATATCATAAACTTATTCTTCCTCATCATCAACATTAATTTCGTTATTAAGTGCGACTTCCTTAACAAGAGTATTTAAGTTATTTTGCATTTTATCGACGATAAAATATAATTTTAAAACAGTGTAAAACAAAATGACAAATACTAATAAAATTATAAAGTCCAAACCTCTAGTTATACCGAATAATCGTGCAAAGGTAATACTAATATTTGGAAAAATTGCAAATAAACTAACTACAATCCAAAATACAGACCATAAAAGAACAGTTGCAAATGAATTTTTTCCCTTAAAATATCTTGTAATAAACCATATAATCGCAATTATAGAAATTATCGGAAATATAAAAGCATATAAATACATTTTTTCACCTTAAAATTGATGTTTAATCATTTGGAACAAAATTTTAAGCGCAACAGTTAAATTTGTTCCTTTAGCTTGAGTTTCAGGAGTATAAATTGTTTGAATTGGGACTTCTGCAAAAGGAATATTATTGTCATTAACTTCACGTATGAATTCAGAAGAAATAAGATAACCTGTAGCATTTATGGAAATCTTATCCAATGCATCAACGGTTATTGCCCTAAAACCTGTTTGGGAATCACTTACATCCACTCTGTAAAATATCTTCGTTAAAAAATTCATGACCGAATTTGCAAAGCTCCTGGTTTTTGGCATATCTTCAAAAGGCCTTACACCAATTACGGCTTCAGCTTCACCCATAACCAATGGTTTTATTATCTTATCCAAATCATCAGCAGAATGCTGTCCATCAGAATCCATACTGACCACATATTTTGGATTGAATCTTAAAACCGCCTCAAAACCGGTTTGAGTAGCTATTCCAACTCCTCGATTAATCATCAGAGAAAAAATATGTATTTTATTAGGAAATTCCTTTTTAACCTGTTTAATAACTTCTAAAGTATTGTCTGATGAACCGTCATTTACAATGACCATATTATAACCTTTACGGGCAATATCCTTTATAACGGGTCTGATTCTTGTTGCTTCATTATATGCTGGAAGAACCACATATGTTGCATTTTTATCTTCCACAGTTATTTCATGTCCCATATACACACCTACAATGGTCCTGCATCTTCTTTTCCTTCACGCATTCCCATTCCAGCTTCTTTTCTCATAGCTTTTCTATGATACATCATTTTTATTAAATTTTGTGCATGTTCTCTTGCTCTGTTTTCAGCCAACTTGCTTAATTCAACAGGATCTTCTTCTTCATCCTCATGGACAAAAACCTCTAAAATATGAGTGTTTGTCATGAGCTGTGCATTAATAAGGCCTGTTGATGCCTCATGAGCACACATCTTATCTTTTTCCATAGGTCCAGGCATTCCTAGTGCCATTACAATATCACAGTTTTCCTCTTCTATGAGGATTTTAGCTGTTACCGGCAAGTCTTTAACGCCAGGGACTGTTTCACGAATTATTTGTAAGTCATAAGCATTATTTTTAAGCTCATCTATAGCGGCGGATGCCATGTCAAAACGAGCAAATGTTGTATCACAAATTCCAATCCTCATCAATTTCACCTTATAAAAAAATATGTTAATTTATGATATATAATGATTTGTAAAAATAATATAGTATTAAAAATTATTACTATGAGTAATACTTTTAAAATAAGATTTATTATAAAATTATTGATTTAAAAAAAATTAGTTTTTGTTAACAAGTTTTAAAAACTTTTCCTTTGCTTCTTTAACAGTCAATGGATAGTCATTATCCATATCAAATCCTTCAGCTTCAATTTGTTGGAATAACTCAGTAACAATAGGAATTTTTAAATT
>Ga0310695_10015240_pt1 | contig 10266 bp, 8 predicted proteins | sample RumenRJG_04DNA_FD_203882 | JGI IMG/M metagenome (GOLD analysis project Ga0310695, IMG submission 203882) | Bovine rumen microbial communities from Lethbridge, Alberta, Canada - RJG_04 (v2) (version 2) | ecosystem: Host-associated > Mammals > Digestive system > Stomach > Rumen | place: Canada... | reverse complement strand
ATCGCGGTGGATGACCGGGCATTTTTCGGCTTCAGAGCGGGGAACGAGGACCCATGAATGATGCAAGAAAAAAGACGAAAAACGTCAAAAAGTTTCACTTGCTTTTTGCTGTATGCTCCCCTATAATGGTAGTGAAAAGTGGTTTGAAGTGGTGGAAAATGGTGTGATTTTCCACATGGCGATATAGGGGGAGCGTTTCCGTGACAGGCGAATATCAACACTCTCTTGACAACAAGGGACGTCTTTTTATACCTGCTAAACTCCGCGATGAGTTGGGCGAGGTTTTTTTCATCACCATCTCGATGGATCGCTGCCTCTGCGCGTACAGCAGCGAGAACTGGAAGGTGTTTTCCGAGAAGGTCAATTCCATGCCGTATATTAAGCAGCGGAAGATGCGCCCGCTGTTTGCTCATGCCGCCCGCTGCGAGCTGGATAACCAGGGCCGTGCATTGATCCCGCAAAATCTGAGGGAATATGCAGGCTTTAGCAAAAATGTCACTGTCGTGGGCTGCAACAATCATGCGGAATTCTGGGACAGCGAAGCCTGGAGCTCGGTGTTCGAGGCGGAGACCACACCGGAAAATATTGCGGCAGTGATGGAGGAACTGGAATTTTGACAGAGCAGCCGAAACATGTATCCGTACTCCTGCGGGAGTGCCTGGAATACCTGAATATCAAACCGAATGGGATCTATCTGGACGGCACTTTGGGTCTCGGCGGGCATTCCTACGAGATCGCTTCCCGCCTGACCACAGGGCGCCTGATCGGGATCGACCGGGATGAGACCGCGATCGACCGGGCAGGAAAACGTCTTGCCCCGTTTGCAGATAAAATTACACTGGTGCATGGCAATTTCTGTGATGCCGCCGCGATCCTGGATGAGCTTGGGATCGGGGGCGTAGACGGCATGCTGTTTGACCTCGGTGTGTCTTCGCCCCAATTGGACGAGGCACAGCGGGGTTTTTCTTATCAGCAGGACGCGCCGCTGGATATGCGGATGGACGGCACTGCGGCGCTGACGGCCTGGGATGTGGTGAACACCTGGGATGAAAACCGGCTCAACCGCATCTTGTGGGATTACGGCGAGGAACGCTATGCCCGGCGTATCACCGGGGCGATCCTGAAGCGGCGGGAGCAAAAACCCATTGAAAGCACCCTGGAGCTGGTGGATGTGATCAAGAGCGCCATGCCGGCCGCGGCGCTGCGGGAAAAGCAGCATCCCGCCAAGCGCAGCTTCCAGGCGATCCGCATCGCGGTCAATGACGAGCTGGGCGCTGTCGCCGCCATGTTCGAGACTGCGCCGGACAAGCTGAATATTGGCGGCAGACTCTGCGTGATCAGCTTTCATTCTCTGGAGGACCGCATCGTTAAAAGCGGCATCCATGCCCGGGAAGACGGCTGTACCTGCCCGAGGGAAGCGCCGGTGTGTACGTGCGGCTTTCATCAGACGCTCAAAAGCGTCAGGCGCAAGCCTATCCTCCCCACTGAGGAGGAGATCCGAGAGAATCCCCGCGCCCGCAGTGCAAAGCTCCGTGTGGCGGAAAGGGTATAAAGACTTGAGGAGACTATCTGAGATCATCTTCTGCGCGGTCTGTTTTGGTTTTGCTGCGGTTTTGCTGGTGCTGTCGTTGCTGGGCGCTGTCCGTCTGGCGTCACTCAGTGATGAGGATGCGGGGCTGGAGCAGGAGCTTGAGACGCTGAAAGACGAGACCCGGGCTTTGCGTGTGACATATGAATCGATGCTTCAGTTGGACGAGATCGAGAGATATGCCGTAGAGGAACTGGGGCTGCAGCATTGTTTGCCCGGGCAGATCGTTTATATAGATCCGGTCGGGGCTGGGAAATAGAAGGTATGGCTTAATTGGATCAGCTTCTGAATATAGATGGAGTATATCTGTTTTCAGGAGTGGATCATGAAAGAGAACCAAACAAAGGCAGCTGCGACCCAGTCGCCGCCCAACCGGCAAATGCTTCGCCGTGCTCTGTTTTTGATGGCCCTGTTCGGGATCGCGGCCTTCCTTGTGCTTTTCGCCCGCCTGTATCAGCTGCAGATCCTGGAGCATGACCGATATGAGAAGCTGGCCATTGAACAGCAGCTGCGCCAGGCGCCTTCTTCTACCGCAAGAGGGATCATATACGACACCAATATGAACGTGCTGGCGATCAGCGCTTCGGTGGATAACGTGTATCTAAGCCCTGCGGAGATCGAGTTCTATGGAGAGGACAAGGAACTGATCGCCCGGGAGCTGGCCAAGATCCTGGATCTGGACGAAGCGGAGATCTTGCGGAAGACTTCCCAGACGGGCTCATGGTATGTGACGGTGGCCAGGAAAGTCGAGCGGGAGCAGGCTGACCAGGTGCGGCAGTTGAAGAACCGCTACGGTCTGCGGGGCGTCCGTCTGGAGACGGATACCAAGCGTTATTACCCGAATTCCACTTTGGCCTGCCATCTGATCGGCTTTGTGGGTACGGATAATTACGGCCTGGAGGGGATTGAGGCACGCTATGACTCCTATCTCTCCGGTACTGCGGGCAGAACAGTCCGGGCGACCAACGCCTTCGGAACGGATCTGCTGTTCGCCCAGTTCGAGGAGTATCAGCCCGGGCAGGATGGTTACGATATCGTGACCACCGTGGATTCCACCATTCAATATTATGTGGAAAAGCACCTGAAGCAGGCGGTCCAGGACTACGACATCCAAAACGGCGCCGGCGCCATCGCCATGGACGTGAATACCGGCGCGGTGTTGGCGATGGCTTCTCTGGACAACTACGACCTGAATCATTTTCTGGACGTGAGCGACGAGGCCCGGGCGGCCATTGACGCCGCTGAAGACGCGGATCAGGCGCAGGCCCTGCTCAGCGAGGCGCAGACCCGCCAGTGGCGGAACAAAGCCCTTTCGGATACCTATGAGCCGGGCTCCACTTTTAAGATCATAACCCTGTCCATGGCGCTGGAAGAAGGCGCGGTGGACCTGAACAGCAGCTTCTACTGCGGCGGGAACGTGAACGTCAAGGGCAGGACCAGCCCGATCCGCTGTTGGAAAGACGGCGGACACGGTTCCCAGGATCTGACCCAGGCGGTGCAGCATTCCTGCAATGTGGCATTTGTCAATATCGGCCAGCGCGTCGGCGCAGAGGCCTTTTACCGTTATTGTGAGGGGTTCGGATTCCTGGAACTGAGCCAGGATCCGGATGTGAATCTGACCGCGACGACAGGGATCGACCTGTCGGGTGAGAGCGGAAGCATCTGGTGGAGCCAGAATACCTTCTGTTCGCAGAAAAACCTGTCACAGCTTGCGGCGGCTTCCTTTGGACAGACCTTTACCATCACGCCGCTGCAGCTGATCACGGCGGTCAGCGCCTGTGTCAATGGTGGCTATCTGATGCAGCCCTATGTGGTGCGGGAGATGCTGAACCCGGATGGGACACTTGCCTATGAGCGAAAGCCGACGCTGCGGCGGCAGGTGATCAGCGAGGAGACCAGCGCCGCGGTCCGCGGCATCCTGGAGCAGGTGGTTGGCGATCCCAACGACGGCACCGGTCGGAACGCGGCGGTAGCCGGTTACCGCATCGGCGGCAAGACGGGAACCAGTGAAAAGGTCAGTCTGGAAGCCCGGACGGGCGTAAAGGAATACATCGTCTCCTTCATCGGATTTGCCCCGGCGGATGACCCAAAGATCGCAGTGCTGATTTTTCTGGATACCCCGTCCAACGCTTCCGGCGTCTATGTGAGCGGCGGCCAGATGGCGGCGCCCGTAGTGGGCAGAATGATGGCGGATATCCTGCCGTATCTGGGTGTGGAACCGGATCTGAGTCAGGAAGAAGCGGCAAACATGGATGTAAACATGCCGTCCCTCAGCGGCCTCAGTCTCCACGAGGCTGTGGAACGACTGAACGATTCCGGCCTGAGATACCGCACCATCGGGACGGGGGACTTCGTCACCGGACAGCTGCCCCGGGCGGGTGTGAGCATCGCCGGCGGGACCCAGGTGATCCTGTATCTTGACGCACAGGCGTCAGCGGATCTGGAAACTGTGCCGGAATTGAGCGGAATGACTTACCGGGAGGCACGCGACACGCTGTCCTACTATGGGCTGTATATCCAGACGGCGAGCCCCGTGACCGATGCGGAGAATCAGCTGGTGAGCAGTCAAAGTATCCCGGCGGGAACGGCTCTGGAGCACGGCGCTGTAATCAGCGTATCTCTGATCAGCGGAGACGAGTCCATGTTGGGCAAATATTAGGATGGAAACAAGCATGAAACTGAGACAACTCCTTCAAGACATAAAGATATTGGACATGAACGCGGAACTGGAAATGGAGATTTCCGGCGTCTGCTATGACTCCCGCGAGGCAAAGCCTGGCGACTTGTTCGTGGCTGTACGGGGCTTTGAAGCGGATGGTCATCGCTTCATCCCCGGTGCGGTCAAAAAAGGAGCGGTAGCTGTGCTGTGCGAGACAGCCCCGGAGACAGATGTCCCGTGGGTGCGGACGGATGACTGCCGCCTGGGGCTTGCGCTGGTGAGCAGAGCCTGGTTCGGCAATCCGGCCGGAAAGATGAAAATCATCGGCTTTACGGGCACAAGCGGGAAGACCAGTTCCACCTATATCCTCAAGCATTTGCTGGAGAGCGCCCTGGGAGCCAAGGTAGGTCTCATCGGTACGAACGGCAATATGATCGGCGAAAAGCAGTTTCACACGGAGCGTACTACTCCGGAAAGCTATGAACTCCAAAAGCTTTTCCGCCAAATGGCGGATGAAGGCTGCAGCCATGTGGTGATGGAGGTCTCCTCCCATTCGCTCGCACTTGAAAGAGTTGCAGGCATCACCTTTGATGTGGCTGTGTTTACCAATCTTTCGCAGGACCACCTGGATCTGCATGGCACGATGGCGGAATACGCTGCGGCCAAGAAAAAGATCTTTTCCCAGTGCCGGATCGGCTGCATCAATGCTGATGACGATCAGGCCGGCTTTATGGCAGAGGGGGACCGCTGCCCGATTTTTACGTACTCCGCCAAATCCAATGACGCGGATCTGATCGCAAAAGACATTCGATTGAATGCTGCGGGAGTACGGTTTGCCGCGGTGAGGGGAGAAGAGATCGCGCTGACAAGGTTTGCCGTTCCCGGAGTGTTTTCCGTATATAACGCGCTGAGCGTGATGGCAGCGGGCTTGTGCCTTGGGATAAGTCTTTCTGCCTGTGCAGAAGGGATCAGCACGGCAAAAGGGGTCAAGGGCAGAATGGAATCTGTCCCGACCGACGGAGATTACAGTGTGATCATCGATTACTCCCATAAACCGGACGCATTGGAAAAGGCTTTGAAAACGCTGCGCCCGGTGACCCGCGGGCGCCTGATCGTGCTCTTTGGCTGCGGCGGGGACCGGGATAAGGGGAAGCGGCCCATTATGGGACGGATCGCAGAGCAGAACGCTGATTTCTGCATCGTGACCAGCGATAACCCCAGAACGGAAGATCCCATGACGATCATCGATGAGATCATGGCGGGCATGAAGAACAGCCGCTCCCAAGTGAAGATGATCTGCGACCGCGTGGAGGCGATCCACTGGGCTATTGACAATGCGGCGGCCGGTGATGTAATATTGCTTGCCGGAAAAGGGCACGAGGATTATCAGGAAGTGGGGCATGAAAAGCACCACATGGATGAGAGGGAACTCGTGGCCGCATACCTGGAAAAGAGAAAAAATGCGCGCTGAGGCGTGCTGAGAATACTGGAGTACACCATGTTGATAAAGCTGATCTGCGCGTTTGTACTGGCCTTCCTGTTCGCGACGGCCTTCGGAAAGTTTTATATCCCCTGGCTGAGAAAGCAGAAAGCCGGACAGGAGATCCGCGAGGACGGTCCTACCTGGCATCTGTCCAAGAGCGGCACCCCCACCATGGGCGGTGTGATCTTCATCGGCGGCGTGACTCTGGTCTGTCTGACTTTAGGCTTTGAGGGAATGCTACACGGGGAATTTGTCCACATCTTTGTTCTGCTTTTTGCCCTCGTATATGGTGTGATCGGTTTCCTGGACGACTGGGAGAAGATCAAAAAGAAGCAAAATCTGGGTCTGACCGCCAGAATGAAATTCCTGCTGCAGCTGGTGGCTGCGCTGGTCTTCGTGCTGCTGATGCGGCAGATCGGTTATCTGCGGCCCAACCTCTACGTACCGTTCTTCCATACCACCATCCACATGCCGGAGTGGCTGTATTTCGTATTTGCGGCCTTCGTCATCGTGGGCACGGTCAACGCCGTGAACATCACCGACGGTGTGGACGGCCTTGCCACCGGTACCTCCATTCCTGTGTTCCTGTTCTTTGTAGTCATCAGTATGGCCTGGGGCAGGGAATACCTGCAGTTGGGCATCTTCGCCTCCGCCATGGTGGGCGGCCTGCTGGGTTTCCTGGTCTATAATTTCAATCCGGCCAAGGTGTTCATGGGCGATACCGGTTCGCTTTTCCTGGGCGGCGCGGTGGCTGCACTGGCTTTTGCCTACGATATACCGCTGATCCTCATTACCCTGGGCATCATCTATATCATCGAGACATTGTCCGATATCATCCAGGTGGGCTACTTCAAGCTCACCCACGGCAAGCGCGTTTTCCGCATGGCGCCTTTCCATCATCATCTGGAAATGGGCGGATGGACAGGAAAAAAGTGGAGCGAGAAAGAACTTTTTGTTCTCTTTACAGGCATATCTCTGGTCTTTGCCATCATATCCTTTATAGGGGTGTATCAGCGCTACCTGTGAGGAATGCAAAGAAAGCCGGGGAGGTGGATGTATGCGCTATGAAAGCGCCCGCCTCACCGGCTTTCAAGCTGGACCCGCAACGGAGCGGCGAGGCGGCTTTGACAGCAGCTTCTTTCTGCTGGTCATGCTGTTGTTGGTAATGGGCGTTGTGATGGTCCTGTCCTCCAGCTATGCCAGGGCCTATTACGATCCCGGAAACATTACCGGCGGCAATGCGGCGTATTATTTTGTCCGGCAGCTGGTCTATGCGGTGCTGGGCACAGCGGGCATGCTGCTTGCGTCCCGGCTGCCGATGCCCTTTTACCGGCGCTATGCGTTTCCGTTCCTGCTGCTCACGCTGCTGCTGCTTTTGCTGGTGCCCTTTGTCGGGGTGAAGGCCAACGGTTCCCGCCGCTGGCTGGGTATCGGCGGCCTGACGCTGCAGCCCTCCGAGCTGGCAAAGCTGGCCGTGATCCTGTCCTTCTCCGTTCTGATCTGCCGTTTTCGTGACCGAATGCGCAGCTTCCGCTTCGGGATTATGCCATTTGCGGCCATCCTGGCCGTGATCGTGGGCCTTCTGGTGCTGGAGCCTCATTTCTCCGCGTCCATCATCATTATCGCCCTGGGCGGCGTAATGATGTTTCTGGGCGGCGCCGGGCTTGGCTGGTTTCTGGCGGCCATCGGCGCTGCCGGCGGGGCTTTGGCGGTACTGCTGACTTTTTTCCCTTACGCTTCCTCCCGGATCAATACCTGGAGGGATCCTTTTTCCAGTTCTTCGGACGAGGGATATCAGATCGTGCAGTCTTTGTATTCCATCGGTTCCGGCGGCCTCAGCGGTCTGGGACTGGGCGGCGGCCGGCAGAAGTTTCTGTACCTGCCGGAGGAGCACAACGATTTTATTTTTTCTGTCATCTGTGAAGAGCTGGGCCTGATCGGCGCGGTACTGATCCTCAGCCTGTTCGCGCTGCTGATCCTGCGGGGATATTGGATCGCGCTGCACTGCCGCAGCCGCTTCGCGTTTCTGGTCTGCGCGGGGATCAGCACGCTCTTGGCGATCCAGGTGTTTCTGAATGTGGCGGTGGTCACGAACCTGGTGCCGTGTACGGGCATTTCTCTTCCGTTTTTCAGCTATGGCGGCACGGCGCTGCTGATCCAGTTGGGGGAGATGGGCATCCTGCTCAGTGCGTCCAGAGATATATTGGTACAGCGATAGGCTTGTCCTGTCGGAAAGGAACATATAGAAATGAAATTTATCCTGACCTGCGGCGGAACCGCCGGACATATCAATCCCGCCCTGGCTGTGGCCGGGCGTTTGAGAGAACTGCTGCCCGATTGTGAGATCCTGTTTTTAGGCGCGGAAGGCAAGATGGAGATGGAGCTTGTACCCCGGGAGGGCTATGAGATCAAACCCCTGCGCATCACAAACATCAGCCGCGGGAAAAACCTTGAAGCGATCAAGCACAATCTGGCCACGCTGAAAAACGTGGTCGCCGCCGAGAAGGAGGCCAAACATATCATCCGCGCCTTCCAGCCGGATGCCGTGATCGGCACAGGCGGCTATGTGTGCTATCCGGTGCTGATGGCGGCCTCCAAGCTGGGTATCCCCACAGCGGTGCATGAAAGCAACGCGGTGCCGGGTCTCACCACCAAAATGCTCGCCAAGCATGTGAAATGCGTGATGGTGGGCTTTGAGGACAGCCGCCAGTACTATCCCGACACAGAGAGCGTCACGGTGACCGGCACGCCTGTTCGCGGAGAATTCGCCTGCTATACCAAGGAATCGGCCAAGCAGGAGCTGGGGATCCCGGCAGATAAACCGCTGGTGGTCTCCGTGTGGGGGTCCCTGGGCGCACGGCATATGAATGAGATCGTTACAGATATGCTGCCCTTCATGCAGGGACAGCAGGAATTTCGCATGATCCACTCCGTCGGCACCCAATATCAGCAGGAGGTGGCGGAAAAGCTCAATCGGCTGCAGATCGATCCGGCCGCCTGCGGAGCGGAGCTGCGCTCTTACATCTACGACATGCCGAGAGTGATGGCTGCGGCAGATCTGATCCTCTGCCGGGCGGGGGCCTCGACCCTGGCGGAGCTGTCCTATATGGGAAAGCCTGTCATTATTGTGCCTTCTCCCAATGTGACCAACAACCACCAGGAGAAAAACGCCCGTGTCCTGGAAGCGGCCGGAGGCGCCAAGGTCCTGCTGGAAGGGGAATTCGACGCCTATACCCTCTTGAGCCTGGTCCGTGAGCTGCTGGCAGACCCGGAGGCCCTGGAAAAAATGTCGGGGGCTATGGAGGCGCTTTCCGTGCCGGACGCCACCGATAAGATCTGCGATCGGATCCTGGAGATCTGTAGAAGCTGAAATACGACAACTGAACAAAAATCCCCCCTGTGGCATAGGATGGCTTGATTTGAATGCACAGGGGGTATTTTTATGGAATTATGGCATATCCGGGGCGAACAGCAGCTGGAGGGCAGCTGCTTCGTGCAGGGGTCCAAAAACGCGTCGCTTCCCATCCTGGCCGCCTCCATCCTGTGCCCTCTGCGCTGTGAACTGCTCCATGTGCCGCAGCTGCGGGATGTGGATGCGGCGCTGCGGATCCTGCGGCATCTAGGCTGCAAAGCGGAGCAGAGCGCCGGGCATGTGTACATAGATTCCACGCAGCTTTCCTGCAGCGCCATACCCCATGAACTCATGGTGGAGATGCGCTCCTCGGTGATCTTTATGGGGGCCTTGATCGCCCGCTGCGGAGAGGCCCGTCTTTCGCTGCCCGGCGGCTGTCAATTGGGCAAACGTCCCATCGACCTGCATCTGTCCGCTCTTCGACAGATGGGCGCAGACATTGAGGAAAACGGGGACGAGATCAGCTGCCGGGCATCCCATCTGCACGGGGCGGAGATCCTGTTTCCGTTTCCCAGCGTGGGTGCGACGGAAAACGCCATGCTGGCGGCCTGTACGGCCAGAGGAGAGACGGTGATCCACGGCGCGGCGCGGGAGCCGGAGATCGTAGCGCTGCAAATGTTCCTCCGTTCTATGGGGGCGGCGGTCGGCGGCGCAGGCACGGATACTATCCGGATCACAGGCTTTCAGCCCAAAAAGCATACGGCATGTCGGATCATTCCGGATCGAATCGTAGGCGCGACGATTGCCTGTGCCGCGGCAGCAAGCGGTGGAGATGTAGAATTAAAAGGCGTAGATCCCAAGCATTTTTCTACCGTTCTCTACTTCCTAAATCAGGCAGGCTGTGATATAATAAGCAGCACCCGCAGTGTGAGAGTCCGTTCCGCGGGGAAGCTGTACGGGATCGGGGCCTTGGAAACGGCGCCGTATCCGGGCTTTCCCACAGACGCGCAGCCGGTTTTGATGGCTGCGCTTTTGAAGGCCAAGGGGCAGACGGTGATCACCGAAAACATTTTTGAAAACCGCTACCGCCAGGTGCCGGAGCTTTTGCGTCTGGGTGCGGATATCAGCCTTGACGGCAGGGAAGCGACGATCCGGGGCGTGGAGCGTCTGAGGGGCTCCGCTTT
>Ga0310695_10015239_pt1 | contig 10267 bp, 7 predicted proteins | sample RumenRJG_04DNA_FD_203882 | JGI IMG/M metagenome (GOLD analysis project Ga0310695, IMG submission 203882) | Bovine rumen microbial communities from Lethbridge, Alberta, Canada - RJG_04 (v2) (version 2) | ecosystem: Host-associated > Mammals > Digestive system > Stomach > Rumen | place: Canada... | reverse complement strand
AATTAAATAGAGAATTAGAATTAAAAATAAAAGAACATAAATTTAAATTTAATCAAAAAATTGAATCATTTAAAAAGAAAATAGAATTAGATTTAAAAAATAAATATGAAGTTAAAAAACAAGAATTAAATAAAGAAATAAATGAAATAAAATCTAAATTATATAGAAAAAAATCCAACGAAAAATTAAAAATTAATAAAATAAATCAATTAAAGAATAATATAAAAATTTTTAGTGAAAGAAATAATAAAATAGTTGAAAAAATAGATAAAATTATTAATAGTAAAGATTTAGAAGATGATACATTAATACAATCAAATAGTCAAACAAGTAGAACAGGATTGAAAAATAAAATAAATGATAATAGAAATTCAATATCAAAAGGACAAAGTTTTATACGTCTTTTAAATAATAATAATTCATATTCAGTTATTAATCCAAATTATTTTAATCAAACAAATAAACAATTTGATGATATTTTTATAAGTTCACTTGAAAAATCTGATAGAAATTTATATAGAAATCCTTCAAATAATTCAGTTAATTTAAAAGAAATAAATCAACAAATAAAATTAAATTCAGGAAGAAGTTGTAAAAATATTAAAAATAAAAAATTTATATGTAATGATATTGATAATAAATTTTCTAAAAATAATTATTTATTTGAGCAAGAATCTATATCTCCCATTAATTCAAAAACTAATATATTTAATAATAATATTAATAAAAACAATAATGGTGTTTTATATAATATTAAAAAAATTATAAATATAAAAGATACTTCACCTATTCTATCAAAAGAACAAAATAATTTTAAAAGGAAAAAAACATATGATAAACCTCCTATTAGGAAAAATGAAAAATATATAACAGAAAATATTTTTTATTCAATTCAAATAGATAAAAATATTCCAATTACAGTTTCTGAATTTGGAAAATATTTAATTAAGCATATTGAAAAAGAAGAAAAATATAAAATTTTATTTAATAATGAATTAAAATCTTTTTGTTATAAAATTAAAAATATATTTGATAATTCAAATAGTAATGATCATTGTTTAACTGAATATATGCTTGATTTATGGAATAAACTACAAATATCTTATTATATAAGATATCAAATAATGAAAAAAATAATACAATTTAATTCTTCTAATTTATATACATTTCTTGATAGAGAAACTGAATATTTAATTAATTATTATACAATATCAGAAAAAATTTTTTCAATAATTGAAAAGAGAGAAAATATAAAATTAAAATTACAAATTCAATCAAATAGAAATGAATTAAATATTAATGACCAAAATAAATTTAATGAAATCTCAAATAAGTTAGAAAATTTCATTGAAGATTTTAAAGATAAATATAAAAATGTAGATATAATTTGGAAAGGATTAAGATATCAATGGTTTATGAATTATGAAAAATGGTTTTATGAAATGGAAAATATTACAAAAAGATAATATATATTTAATTTAATATATATATTTTTATATTATAAAAAAAATTAATTTAAGAAAATATAATGATTTTAAAATTTAAATTATGAAAATTAAATAATATATAATTAAAAAAATAATGGAAGAAACAACCCAAATTTGTGATAATTGGTAAGCAAATATATAAATAATTAATTAGTGGAGAAAAAATTCCAGAATCAAAATTTATTCTTCATACAAGATTCTGTTCAACAAATGTAAAAAAATGTCCAATTTGTAATGAAGTAATTACTATAGTTGATGAAGAAGAACATAAAAAACAAAAGCATACTGAACAAGAATGTGATTTATGTCATCGAAAATTTAAACCTGAATTATTAAATGAACATATGAAAGTTTGTAATTGTAGACTTGTTTCTTGTCAATATTGTGAGTTGAAAATTCAATATAAAGATTTAAAAGAACATGAATATATCTGTGGTTCCAAAACTGAAAAATGTCCTAAATGTGGGAAATTAATTCCTATGAAAGATTATAATGAACATATAAGTGAAGGATGTTTTGATTTAATTATACATGATGAAAATGAAGATATTATTATTAAATCAAAATTTAATGTTATAAATGAACCAATTGATAATGAAGAAATAAAAAAAGATAAACATAGAAGTAGTACAAATCAAGAAAATAATAATAATAATTATAATAATAATAATAATAATAATAATAATGATAATCGCCATCATCATAATCATGTTTATAATAATCAAATAAATAATGTTAGAAATGAAAGAGAACATAGAGATAATAATTATAGAAGAGAATATAATCAAAATGATCCTTATTCAAATATTATTAGACCATCAAATAATTTTTCAAGACAATCAAATAATAATAATAATAATAATAATAATCAAAGAATTAGGAATTATGATAATTATAAATTTAATAATTATGAAAATATTAATAATAATAATATTAGACCTTCTAGTCAAAAAAATAATGTAAAAGAAAAAGAGAATAAACAAAAATTTCAAAAAGAAATTAATGAATTAAATGAATATATTCAAAAAAGAGAAGAAGAATTTAAAAATAAAAATATTTACCCAAAAAATTCTCATCATGAAAATCCATATTATAAGCGTTTAAATGAAAATAAGGATAAAAATAATTTAAAAGATATATTATCAAATAAAAATAATAAAATAAAAAAACATTTAGAAAAAAATCCAATAAATAATTATGAATTAAATTATAATTATTATAATAATGCCCTAGTTCCAGGAAGTAAATTTGAAATTAACAAAAAACCTTCAACACAAGGAAAATATGTTCAAAATGGAAAATTAATAAATGATAGAATAACTTCAAATAATTATAATAAAAATAGAATAATTAAAAATGATAATAATGAACTATCTAAATATTCAAACAATCATAATAGCAAAAATTATAATAATCATAATAATTATAATAATTATTATCAAAAACAAAATTTTCAAATACCAGAAAGAGATATTGGTTTAGAAATAAATAATAGAAATAAATATTCAAATTTAAGAAAATTTGAAAATTATCATAGTTCACATTCACATAATAAATATATTAATCATTCAAATAATAAAATAAATAAAGTAAAAAATAATAATATTGAAAAAAAACAAATACCTCAATTAGAACCAATTCCTAAAAATAATTTTGATTTCGGAAAATTTAATGGAGATTATTTACCTGATGATATACCTGATTTTCATATTGGAGATCATAATCCACATTTTTCAATAGAACAACAAATGATTAATGAAGCTATTAAAAGGTCATTAAATCAAAAATAAATTTATATATTATATTTTAGTTTTTTTAATTTGTTTTAAAAATATTCAATTATTTATTTTTTTTTAATTAAAATATTTAATTTTGATTCCCTAAAATTATTTTAATTTTAAAAAAATTATTTTTTATTTTACAATTTTATTAATATTTATTAATATTATAAAATTATAATATTTTATTATTTTTTATTAAATTTACTTCAATGTGAGATTTTTTTTCTATAGTTTAAATACATTTTGATTTTTGATTATACTATTTATTGAATTTATATTTTTTCTATTGCTTAAACTATTACTTTTTCTTTCATCATCATTATTAAAATAATTTTTAAATAATTCTCTTTTTAGTCTGTCTTTATTTTTTAAATTTATTTTAAATTTTTTTGAACTATTTTTAAATGATTTAATAGGAGAATTTATTGACATTATTGTCTCAGATTTAATATTATTCATAAATACTTCACCAAAATGGTTATTCAATTTTTTCATTGATGATGTTTTATTATTATCTATTTGAAAAAGTATATCTTCATATTTTTTTTTAAATTTTATATTTACAATTGAATTTGTTTTATTTTGATTAATAGTATTATTTTTCATATATAAGATTTGTTTTTTTCTTGAATTTGAAGAAAAATTATTAAAAAAAGTTTCATATGAAGAAATTTTAAAGTTATTAATTGGTTTAATTATTGAAATATATTCACTTTTATTATTATTTTTATAAAAATTTGGATTAAAATAATTTCTTTTTGTTTTTTCTTCATTTTCATTATTTTTTTTTCCAATGTCTTTAATAAATTGTATATCATCAAATGATGAATCATCATGTATATTTGGATTAACTAATATTTCTAATTCTGGATTATTATATATATTATCATATTTTTTTGTAATTGGACTTTCAAAATTTTTTTTTTCATTTTCAAAAATATTTTTTTTTTTATTAGGTGTATCATATTCAATTTCAGAATATAATGATTTATATTTTTGAATAAAAATATCTTTTGATATTGTATTCTATTAAATTATTAATTTAAATTTTACATTAACATCAAATATTAATGTTATAAAATAATCAATATACTCTTTTGGAATTTCAGATGAAGAAATTAAAATAGAAAATAAATCTTCTTTTTTTATTTCATTAGATGAAAATTCTAAAATTAAATCAAAATTAGGGTACATTCCTTTTATTTTAGACAAAATTTCTTTTCTATCCATTAAAAATATTTTATTAAAAATGAAGAAATAAATAAATTTAATATAATTAGAATTAATTATAAAACTACTTTTTTTCCTTTGAATTACTTTTTTTTGATGAATTTCTTTTTTTACTTTTATTTCTTATAGAATTATTATCTCCTCTTAAAAAATTTGCAAAATTAATAGGTTCAATATATTCATTTGGATTTTCTTCATTTGAATTTACATTGACACTATTACTACTATTTTTTCTTGAATGATTTTTTTTACTTTTACTATTACTATTATTTAACATACTATTATTATTTTTAAAATTATTATTTCTTTGTTTTCTTATATTTCTATCTGTATTAACTAAATCAGTAATTATTTTAACTTCTTTTTCTAATGAGTCAAAATCAATTTCATTATTATTTAATTTCTTTAGAAAAATATTATAATGACCTCCTCCATATTTATTACCTAAATAAACTTTATATGATTCTTCTGCATTTATTTTTGAAATTAATTTTTTTATTTTATTTTCTTTTTCTACTTTTTTTATTTTATTCTGAAAAATTTCTCTTTTACTTCCAATACTTAATTCATTATTACATTCTTTTTCTTCTTCAATTTTTGGAGTTATATTATTATATATGTTATTAACTTTATTTTCATTATTATTTCCTTTACTTATAATTTGTCTTAAACTTTGTTTTATTGGAATATTAATTTGTTCAATTTCAGGTTCTGGTTCATTTGAATAATTTGTATAATTAATCATTAGATTTGAATTTTTTTTATTTTCATTATTTTTTATTGAAGAAATAGATATATTATTAAAATCATTTCTATTATTTAAATTATCTTCATTTATTATATCAAATATATCTCCTTCACTGATTAATCTATTTTCATCTTTTAAAACATTATTTTTTTCATTTATAAAATTATCATTTTGATTTAATTCACTATCATTATTTTTAATTTTAGTTGCCAATTTTGAATAATCAAAATTCAATTTTGTTTCATTTAATATAATATTATTAATTAAATCACTTGTTTTATTTATATTATCATTTAATTCATCTATTTCTTTTTTAACTTCTTCTTTTTCATTTTTTGTAGTATTTAATTTCCTATTACTATATGTATTATTAATATTCGATAAATTTAATTGAGAATTTTCAATTTTTGAATCATATATTGTTTTATTTAATAATTTTCCTTCTTTAGTTTCTTTTAGATTAAATAATTCTGCTTGAAGTGTTTGAATTGCTTGTAATGATTGTGAAACAGTAATTTCAAATTCATCTAAAATATCTATTAATACTAATTTTTGTATTGTTATTGATTGAACTTTTTCATTATTTAATTTATATTTTTCCTTAAAATTTGATATAATATCTTTTTTAGATTTTATACCTTCATATAAAGTTTGAATTACTTCTTCAATAGGTTTATTAAGTAAACTCATAAAAATTAAAATTTAAAAAAATAAAAAATAAAAAAAATTTAAAAAAAAGTAAAAAATTAAAGATAATTCTTTATATTTAAATATACAATTCTATTAATTAAAAAATCCCTCAAAAAAAAATAATAAAAACCCTCATCAAAATCATCAAAAAAGAAAAAATTATCACCCTATAAAAAAATAAAAAAAACCCATATTCCTTTAACTAAAAAAACCAACAATAATAGTAATATCATCACAAATATCTTCTTCCCTTAACCACCTTCTCCTACTTTCATCAAAAAGTTTTTGAACAGCTCCTTTAGAATCATCTTTAAAATAAAAATCTTTAACAATTAGAGTAACTTCATCTCCAGTCATAAATTCCCAAAGACCATCACTTCCAACAACAAAGAATTTATCTTCATCTTTTAATTCAACTTCCCTAACTTCACATTCATCACTGACTCCAACAGAATGTGCAATTTCATCTCCAAAACTTCTACTCATAGCTAAACCAGGAAAGTCATTTTTTTCACACCAGACTCTCATAGGACCAATTAAATTACCATTTAAATCTTTAAAAGGAGAAACTCTTCCTTTCATCATTTCAATTCTATATTTTTCTTCTGGTAAATTTGGTTTATGATCTTTTGATAAAGGTAAATGTGTCCAATTAAAACCATCTAAACATTTACATAATATTGCACGACTATCTCCTAAATTTGATGTTATTATTGATGATGGTGTTATTAGTAATGTTATACATGTACTACCACTAAATTTTGTGTCTATTGATGATAATGTTAATTGAGTATTTATTTGTTTAAATGTTTGTATGAATATATTTTTTATTTGAGAAAATGGAATTTTTTCTATTTCTATATTTTTTATTGATATATTTAGGGATGATAATATTTTTTGAGGGAGAATTGTTGTTAAATATAATGAAACTTCGTGACCAAATGTTCCATGACCATCACATACTCCGATTAAAGTATTTTTTGATGAGTGGAAATTGTGGGTTATGAAAAAGTTGTCTTGGTTTATTTTCTTTATGTTATTATCTGATATTCCTTTTTGACATATTGAATTTATTTGAGTTATTTCTTTATTTTCATATATGTTGTTTATTGAATCTTTATGTTGATTTATATTATTTGTGTATATTATTGTTTTGTGAGGAGCACTTTTTGTTTTTGTTGATTGGATTATTCTAATTGGGGAATATATTTTTTCTTCAACTTCATTATCAATGTATTCATTTGAGTTATTTATTTTATTTATTGATTCTTCAATTTGAGTTTTGTTTATTTTATTTTTTGATGTTGAAATTTTTGTTTCTGGTTTTTTTGTTGGAATAGTTTTTGTCGAATTTACTTTTGGTTTTTTTCTCTTTATTATTTTTTGGATTTTTTTATCAAACATATAATTTGTATTTGGACTATCTCTTATTATTTTATTGTTTTTATTTGGGATTTTTTGACTATTTACTATTTGAGAATTATTTCTTGTTGAATTTGATGTACTTCTTATAGATTTTGTAGTTTGTTTTAATAAGGGTGAAATATTACTTTTATTATATTCAAAATTATTTAATTTTTTTTTTATTTTATCATTTTTATTTATTTCTATTTTAAATGAGGATATTAAATTAGAATTACTTCTGTTTTTATTATTATGAGTAAAATATGGAGAAAGGGAATTTCTTTTTAATTTCATTCTACTACTTTGAATTTTTTTTTCTTTTAAATCATATGTTAATGATGATATAAAATTTTTATGATTTGTTAAACTATAATTTCTATTTTTTAATATAAAAGATTGATTTCCTTGTTTTCTAACTGTTTTATTTAAAGATTTATTTTCAATTGGATTTAAATTAAATTTTTTAAGTACACTAATTGGTTTTTTAACTAATATTGTATTAAATTTATTTTTTTCAGAGATTTTACTATTATCTAAAATAATTGAATTATCTAATTTACTATTATTAATACTTAATCCACTAATATTCATTAAATTATTTGAAGTATTATTTAAACTATTTTCAAATTTTAAAGAATTATTATAATTGGTAAACAATAATTTTTGTTTTTTATTATTATTTCTTCCTGAAAATTGATGTTTAACTTTAACATGTATTAAACTTTTATTATTCTTTTGACTAGAATCAAAATTATTATCATCTTTTATTTCACTTGTACTAATATTTTTATATTCAGGATAATTGGATAAGTCAAACTCTTCAGTATTATTTATTGATTTTTGTCTAAAATGATTTTTATTTTTTAATTTTGAAGGAGTATTTGTTTTTTTTGAAATTGATTTAAACAATTTTTCAGTATCTAAAGTCACTAAAAAATCAGGTTTTGAAACTTCAAAAAATTGTTTTGATTTTAACCTTATTGGATTTATAATATGATTTTTTCTCCCGCTGTTATTAACAGACATTTAAAATCAATTATATTGATATATTCCAAAAATTTAAAAATTGAAATTAATATAAATAAATTTAATAATTATTCTTTGAATTAAATATTTCTTTATCAAAAATTAAATTATGGATGCTTCACAATTAGTTTTATCATTAATTAAAGATCCATCAATAAAATTATATTTAAATCCATTAGTTTATTATGCTTTAAAATTAATTTATAATAGGGAATTTTCAAAAAGAACAAAATATTTTGGTAAAGCAATTAAAAAATTATTTGAGGATTTAGGTAATAACTTAAATGTTCAATTAGCAGCTTTGGATAAACAATTAAATATGGAAAATACAATAATGTTTGATATGACTATTAATAATGATGATATAATAAATACTAATTCAGATAATAAAATAAATAATAATGATGATTTGAATATTACAGTTAATAAAGACACTTATAATTCTATAAATAAATTAATGAAAAGTGATTGGAAATGGTGTTTTGATCATTTATCTGATTATGATGATGAATATATTTTAGATAAAGATGAAGATTATATTTTATTAAAATTAATTAAAGATTATATTTTTAGTGATGAATTACCTAAAAATTCAACATTACTTTTAACATATAATATATTTGTTTCTTCAATTGAATTATTATTTTGTTTTAAATTAGTCACTTCATTTCCAAAATATTGTTTTCAAAAAAAAGAAGAAAAACAAATGAATTCATATTCAACAATAATAAAAAAAAGAATAGAATTATTTTATGATGAATGGTGTAGTCAATATCCTCAAAAATATCATAATAATATATTAATAAGAGAAATAATAGGACCAAAAGAAATAAAACCAAAAGAATATAAAATTGAAGGTACAATTGCACAATTTACAATGAATGAACCTATATTAAATAGTAAATATATTGCTTTTACAAAATTAATTAAAGAAGGTCCTTTTTGTTATGAAATAGAAGAAATTGCAAAACAAATTTGTATAATTGATCATGAAATGCTTTCTTCACTTAATTATAGTGATTTTACACAATATATTACTAAAAAAGAATCTCCTAAATCTTTTGATAAATTTAAAATTAGAGAAAAACAATTACAATGTTATATTTTATTTTTTATAATTATGCATAATAATTTAGAAAATAAAAAAAATGTAGTTCAAAATTTTATATCATTAGCTCATACATTAAAAATTTTAAATAATCAACAAACATGTAATACAATAATTTCTGCTTTTAATATTGGAGGATTAACAAAAAAGAATTTATTATGGAAATTAATAGAAAAAAAATATAGAGATATTTATTCAAATTTAGAAAAAGAATTAAATGATATTGAATTAGTTGATAATCCAATGTTAAAAGAAAGAAAAGATGATGGTTGTGTTCCTCATATAAGATATGTTACTAATTTAATGAATGATATTTTAATTCAAATGAAAGATTTAGATGAAGAAAATAATATAATTATTTGTAAAGAATATAAAGATTTTATTATGAGTATGAATAATAATGCTAGACAAAAATATTGTTATTTTAAATTAAATCCTTTATATGATTTTTTCCAGTTTGGTTTTCTTGAAATTTTCAAAGCAAAAAAATGGAATTTAAAACCTAAATTAGATTTTTCTCCTTATTTAGAAACTTTGGACAGATTAGATCAATTACTTAATTATTTAATTAAATCTTTTCAAAGTGTGAATGTATAAATATAATTAAATAATTATTAAATTAAAAAAATTATTAATATTAAAATTTGTTTAAATAAATTTATTTTAATATATAAAATTTTATGGTATTAGAAAATAATAAATTCTCTATTATTTAATTTTAAATATTAAAATAATTAAATATGGATAAGAGAAAAGATGAAAAAGTTAATAAAGATAAATCAAATATTGAAAA
>Ga0310695_10015238_pt1 | contig 10268 bp, 9 predicted proteins | sample RumenRJG_04DNA_FD_203882 | JGI IMG/M metagenome (GOLD analysis project Ga0310695, IMG submission 203882) | Bovine rumen microbial communities from Lethbridge, Alberta, Canada - RJG_04 (v2) (version 2) | ecosystem: Host-associated > Mammals > Digestive system > Stomach > Rumen | place: Canada... | reverse complement strand
TGTTGTGAAAGTTTATTAAGGTACTTCAATTGTACAGAATACTATGCCGAAAAAATCGAATAAACACTTTAGTGTAAAGGGCTTATCATGAACTTCGGCATAGTTTTTTCTTCGGCATAGTCTGAATTATACCGAATTCAGGATAATTCAGATCGAGGTGCGCACTACCGTTGGCCAGGCTGGATCGAGAGGATGGAGAACGCTAAACTTACAAGATCAATGTCCAAAAAGGGATGTTCTCCGGACAACTCCGCCTGTGAAGGTTTTTTCGGACGCCTTAAGAATGAAATGTTCTACGGGCGATCCTGGAAGGAAGTCTCCATTGAGGAATTTATCATTATCCTTGATGAATATATACATTGGTACTCGGAAAAGAGGATCAAGCTCTCACTTGGAGGAATGAGCCCACTTCAATATCGAAGAAGTCTAGGACTCATAGCTGCTTGATCTGTAATGGACATTGATTGGTAAATGGTCCAAGAAAATGTCCGCACCCCCCTTTCTACAAAAAGGGGTTGCAAAAAACAGCTGTGTCCTGCATCTGGTCTGCTTCTGAATGACGTCCTGCACTTTGTTGAAGTCCTCCCAGAATATTAGCTTCCAGTTCTTTTGCTTCAGAGAGCAATGTTTCCATGATGCTTCAGCATCTTCCATCCCGGTTTTTCAACCTACATCTGACATGCCCTCCATCAGCCCGTTTTTTCTGAACAAAAGATTATTCACACGCTCTGTAATGGACAGTTCTGTATCCGTCTCCACCAGGTCATAGCTTTTTATAACCGACTTACTATGCTTCGCGAATTCCTGCAAAAAACTGCCAAACTCGTTTTCAATGACCTTTTCGTGCATTAACGACGATTAACATACGAACTGATGAAATATTTCCGTAATATTTCATTTATACTCTCTAAAAGGGGTCTACCCCAATGTTCTCCGTATCGGTAAAGCAGTTACACAATAACACAGGTGGTGTCATTAGATACCCCTAAAAATCAAAGTTGTCCTTGACAAGGGGTACACTTCACAATGACGAAGTGTCAAGATATTAAAATGTCCCTATCTCACTCTTTATCTTTTCCACAATTCCTTTAGGCATATTTTTTAAATTTCGCATCAGTGATAACGCTTGTTGTTTGTTTCCAATCATTGTGGCGTAGCGGATTTTTCGAATTGTCATTGCATTTTTGAAATAATGCTGGTTTGAAACAATTGCATCAATTCTATCCAGTGCATTCTTCATCACCGGACAATTTTTATATCTATAAGCAATGTCAAACTGTGTCAAAAACAAAAAGATGGATGTTTCCCCAAATATTTCAATTCCTTTAGAGATACTTTTAAGTGCTTCTTCATAGTCTTCATTCACAAATGCTTCATACTCAGCTTTCATACATATGTACATCTGCTTCGCTTGGTCTGATCTATTCTCCTGCATAGCATCAAGAAGAATATTCATGATATCTTTTAAAGTTTCTTGTTCCTTTTTGTGATCTACTCCTAATCTTGTTTGATCCTTATGTAACCCAGTGTACTTATGTATTATTGTTTTAAAATATGGTTGAATAAAATATGGGTTTTTATTATCTTCACGATAATTCTCCGCACATAAAGTCTCAGCGGATTCATAATCTTCCAATGCAATTAAGGCGTTTGCAAGCTCTCTTTTTGCTTTTGCCATATTTGCCCTTATTCCAAGTGCTTTATTTAAGAACTCTATTGCCTTTTCCGGATTCCCGCTTATTCTATAATAGAATCCTTCAAGAAAATACTTTTCCTCCTTAGTAAATCCTGCCGCTTGCAGTGCATCGAAGAATTCTCCCCCATTATGTTCCCTTGCAAGAGAAAGGCAATAATAATAGTATATTTCATTTATTAGTTCAGCATCATATGTTGTTACCCTGTCTCCAGTCAGTACCTTATTGCAAAGAAAAGCTGCTTTTTCATATTTCCTTGAATTATATTGCTTTATAATACTCTTCAAATAAACAGAAGGAATAATATATCGTTCATCAAAATCTCCAGAAATCACCTTTTCTTTAATAACAGTATAATAAATTGCCAAATCACTGTTTTTTATGAAATCATCGTCGACTGTTTGATTTGCAATTTCTTTAAACATGTTTCCAAGCGCATCACCCATTCCAAGTTTCTGTCTAAACACAATATCGCTAATGACATTATTAACCCTTATATATTCATAATCAGCGCCCAAAACTTCACATATAGAAACTGACAGGAATAATTCCAGATAGTCTTTATACTCCTTATTATAAGTAAAAACTGTATTTAGTATTTCATAGCTCACGAAATCAAAAGAAGATAAGAAAACCAAGAATTCTCTTTTACTATCGGTATCAATAAACCGATCTAATACTATTTGTGATTTATCGTCGTTATATGCTTTCACCTCATCCAAATGGTCTAGTGTTTTTCCAATTCCTTCATCCATTATCATTTGGACAGCAAAAAATACTTGTTCCGGGTAGCCTGACAGTACATTTGCAATATCTTTTAACTGAGCTATTGAAAGATCTAATCCCTTAAGCTGACTATAATCTCTTAATAGAAGTCTTATTTCTTTTGAGTCTAATTCCGGCATCCGGGTTACAAATACTGTCTTATTTGAATAAGTGTCTTTAAGGCTATACACAGATGCTATACCGAATACAATTTTTGAGTCAATCTGTTGTAGTATTGTCTGAAACCAATCAGCCATCTCTCTATTTGGTTTAATTATAACACCATAATCGTTAATAAAAACAAATTCATTATGTTGTTGTATTTCTTTTATTAACCTTGCTGCTTCTCCTATTTTTTCCTCAAATGACATTTTGGGAAGCATAACTCCAATATCGTCATTTCCCAACCCCAGGTCGCTCAGCTTCAGTATAAAGTCTTCAATGCTTTCGCTTTTATCTAGTGTAATTAAATTACAATCATAAGCCTGTTCCATCAAGTTCCCTTTTTTCAGGACATGAGACATAAATGCTTTTCTACCGATGCCATCAAATGCAGATGAAGCAATAATACACTGCAAATCCGGTTCATCAAAATCTGCTCTTCTTTTTTCAAAGGATTCAATTTGACCATTTCTCCCCACAAAAAGATTACTCTTTCTTTTTAGATTAGAATCCTGTTTCCATACGATCTCCTTCATTCTTGCTCGGATTTTATTTGCAGCAATTCGTGCAGATCCAATATATCGAATGTTAAATGCATCCTTCATCCATTGAGGTATTCGTTTGTCTTTATGAGTAATTTTATCATCTATGATAATTGGATAGATTCGTGATAGAGCACCATTATTGTATAAATCTCTTGCTTTTTTTCTTTCCTTTGTAACCCATTCTGATTCAAGAGATTTCCCTGAAATAAAAATGACAAAGATATCACTCTCATCTAGCCCTTTGTAAATCTCATCTAAAGTTTCCATTCCAGCTTCGAAGGTATACTCATCATATATGCAATTGTCAGCGCCAAGTATATTAACTACTTTTTTCACATATTCCTTATCTTCACTGCTATGAGATAGAAATACTTTTTTCATTATAAATATGCCTCCCCTCTTTTTTGTATACTTTATAAGCGTTTGTGAAACGCCAGAAGCCGCATAATTACGGCATTCTTTTTGTTATAAAATAAAACAACCCCACACCTACATTTTCATTCTGCAACTCTTGGGGGTGGCAAAATCATCTTACCGCCCACAGTCAATCCGTTAGGCTGACCCTTTTTTAACTCTTCTGTAACAATCGAGTTTTCGCCAAGAAAAAAAACACTTGACAGACATAAAAAAATGTGCGGCCGCCTGATCCGACTATCGCCGGATCAGGCGGCCCTTAGATTGACAGGAATTGTCGTCGTCACACATACATCCCATTCAATCTAAGGAGGCACATGTCTATTATGAACAATTACCCGGAAAAAGTAAAAGAAAAACTGAACTCCATTCTCAAGGATATGTCCGAGCATTACTGGCTCTTTGCAAACAATCCCGGGCGCGATTTTATCCGTCAGGATATTGGGAAAGGAAGACATTAAAGAATGCTATCACTGGAGATGGGGCATTGAACTCGCTTTCCGCTATCTTAAACATGCTGCCGGCCTGTTGTATTTTCACTCCAAAAAACCGGAGTTTCTGAAGCAGGAAATCTATGCTTCTCTTGTGTTATATAATTTCGGCATTCTGCTTGCAAATGAAGCGGGTGCGGAAAACCGGCGGAAAACGCGTCGTCCAGAAAACAAACATCTTTACCAGGTGGATTTTTCCACAGCCCTCAGAACTATCGTCAAATATTTTCGACGACGACCTGATGAGAAGAAAATCGACATCATTCGACTCCTGGGCAAGTTTGTCCATGCAGTCAAAGAGGATTTCCGACAATTTGACCGACCATTACGGGGTATAGGGGCTATCCATTTCTCCTATAGATAGAAGGCGAAAACAGAATAGAGTATCTTCTGGAGCAGGCTTGGGAATACTGCTCTGTTTGCTATGCTCAAAATCCTCTTTCGTTTTCAGATTTTTACTTGATTCCGTCTTTCACTGTGCCTACAATCACCTTATGGGTTTTGTTCGGGTTTAAATCGAACAGCTGGCCAAATGGCATTGCCAATGTTCACAGAATCTTCACAAAAGAGGTAAGTCGCTTCCTTAGGTCATCATAATAATCAGCATCCGTGTCAACTGAGAAAGGAGCCTGTATTTCTTTTTTGCTAAATGATTGAATCCAAGTGACCATTTATATAACCTCTAGTTACTCTTAAGTTTACCCCTGATCCTTATCACTTAATCTCCCCTGCTTAAGGCGTCTGACCCTAATGTTCTGGAGCATCTGCTCTTCCATTGCGGAACTGTTTTTTTCAAGAAACAGGGTGAAAATGTAGCTTTTAGTGGAACTTCTTTGCATAATTTTCAAAATATGTTCATTATTGCAGTTCTATAACATATTTATAACTCCAAAAAAGTCTTCTATGTTGGAACCTTTTTTACCAAAAGCTTCATCAACCCATGTAGGACCGGTAACAAGGATGGAAAATTGCTCTTTAGCCTTCTTAATCACATTTTTGATTACATGCGGCTTGGCTTTAAGCAAATATAGCATATTATCAATCGAGTTATCTCCTTTTGTTAGTTTAGTATATACATTGACATCACTCTTAAATTCATCTACAGAATTATAATTGAGTTGGTCTCTAATAAATACAGATGTATTTTGCTCACCAAAATGAGTTGAATGACTACATGCCACATATTCAAAGTCCGGGTGATTAACTATTAGAATATGAGGGCATCTTTTACTATCATTCTGCACTTTACAATACTTTATTATATCCATAAGGTTCTTCTTTTCCTTATTATCATTTAATGCACGATCCCCATCTATCAGGATAAACTTAGCCAAGCAGTTGGCTTCGCTTTCCTGTTTTATCTTCTTAAGGAAATTCTTATATCCTCCTCCATCCATATCTATAGCCTTGATTTTAATATGCAGCGTACGTTGTTTTTTTAATCCTTCGATATAGTTATACTCGGTATCTCCTTCACAGAACACTTTATAGTTTTTCTTTAACTTTCGCGTTGGTCTACTCACTAGCTGTTCCTCCAAGAATACCTTTCATATAAAATTCATAGATTTTTGTAGTCTCATATCGAACTTCAGGAAAATCTGACAGAGAATACATTTCAGACTCCAATGTTTCTATACTTTTTGTAACAAAATAGATTTGTTCTTTCATATAGTTCTTAAGATTCAAATGTAATGCATTATGGGTAGTAAATACAAACTGTCCTTCATGTTCGGAACCATTTATATATGATACTATCCGATCAGAAAGAACTGGATTTAATACACGATCCATCTCATCCACTATAACTGTTTTATTTAAATAAACCACTTTATATAATTCAATAGCGAGAGGGAAGAATTCATTTACCCCACTAGAATCATCTTTAAGTTCTCTTTTATACTCTTCTCCACTCTCTGAAGTTCGTACGACTATTGACTTTTTATAAGGATCTTCATCATTAATAATAATCTTCGTTATACTATAGTCAATCATTTTAAATATTTCAAAGAACTTAGGATCATTCATTATCTCTTTATCTTCTTCCTCATTGGATAAAGACTTAAGAATATTATAATTAAATATTGCTCTTTCAACAGATAGCTTCTCTCTTAACCACTTCAAAAAAGAGACTGAGTTTGGCTCTGCAAGAATTGAAAATATATTCACAAAGCAACCAGGTCTATTTTCTCCTTTGTTTACACTGTCTAGTATACGATTCATTTCTTTTCTATCAAATCCTGATGAAATAGAGTATCGTGCGGTGAATTTTTTGTCATAAGAATTAAGATCAGTACGCTTAACACAAAAAATTACATCAAAATCTTTTTTTTTGTCGATTTTTGTTGCAAGTTCTTCTTTAACTATTCCATAATAGTCGAACGCCAAATTATATTTATAGATAATCTTTTTTTCATCTAGTATCACTATTTCAAAGGTCTGGTTTGTGTCGCAATCTTCCGGGAAATCCGACTGTGCAACACAAGAGTTTATTTCGGCTTTATATGATCTTACAGGCTCATTTCTTAATACTATATCTTTGAAATAGTTTAAGCTCCTAACAAAGTTTGTCTTTCCACCTGCATTCTCACCGACAATAGCTATTGTCTTCAATACATCATATCCATTATTGTACTTAACAAAATTGTTTGGAAATCTGTTTTTAACTTTATTTGAGGGCGCTAAGAGTGAAAACACGACATTGTTCTTAAAAGATCGATAATTCTTGTAACTGTACTCCAGAATCAACTTTCACCTCCGCAAAACATGTTTTTGGCTTTCGGTTCTTATATTAAGTTATTCTATCATATTAATTGGAATTTTAAAATCATATTTTTGTTTTTGCATCATATAATTTGAAGGTTACCGACAGTTCTTCATTGCCCTGTGTGTTGAACACAGCTCTCCCCATTCCCAATCTCAATCAAAGATATTTCTTTCGAATTGTTGATTCTAGGTATTCCGTGTTCTCCGGCAAGTCCTCCGGATATGATCATTGTGCCCAGGTATTCAGTCCCTTCTGCCCCACCATATTCACGCCAGGTTGTATCAGTGTAGACAGGAAACTGACCTGCATCATATTTCGGCCACCATCCCTGTTCAGGTGCAAACATGCCGCCAACTATAGGAAAGCGGATCAGGCCTCCGTGTGTGTGACCGCAAATTGCCAGATCCAGGCCTCTGGAGCCAAAAGCGTCATACCAGATAACTGATTCCGGGTAGTGACACAGCAAAATATTTATCCCGTCCATACTACGCAGGTTCTCGGAATTGGAATATTCAGTTGGGCCCCAAAAGTAATGAGTTGTAATTCCGCAAATATTGACAAGAGTCCCATTTAAATCTTTTATACGATCTATGGCAGATAACTGGGTGAAAAACCATTCTGAAGGAAACTCTGGATTATCACGAATAAGCAGTTGAACTGTTTCATTTTCCAGTTGTACCGCACCTATGGATTTAAGAGAATCATTTAAGTCAGCATATAACTGTGGATTTGCAGAATGAATGCTCTGTTCGTGATTGCCGTCGACATAGCATATGGGGGCGATTTCAATCAGAGCCTTTGTGAGATCTTCCAGCACTTCCGAAGATTCCTCGGGAGTCGAGCGGTCTATCATATCGCCAAGATAAACAATCAGATCCGGATCTGCAGATTGTATTTTCTGGATAAAAGTGTCCATCTTCTCTTCCGGCAGATCTCCGTGCAGATCTGCCAGTGCAACAATTCTAAGTCCTTTATCGGTATGGGAAGGAACCGAATAAGTAACCTTGGAAATAGTTTGCCCGCGTAACAACATCAATACTGAAATTGCAAGTAGAAAGGTCACTATCAACAGTGCCCCAATGAGTATCCGTTTTATAATTTCTTTCATTCTCCAGCAATAATCATTTATCGATAATTCATTTAATATTAATAGATATAAAAAAGATGCAATTCTCAGAAAGTGCAAAACACAATAATATAATTATCTCTGTCTTTCTACCAATTCCGCAAAGATTCCGTTCTTAGTAATCAGCTCTTCATATGTACCATCCTCCGCAATCCTGCCCTCGTGCAGCACCAGAATCCGGTCGCAGTGGCGGATAGTAGATAGTCTGTGTGCAATGACGATGCGGGTACATTTCATGGTGTCCAGAGCATCAGAGACCTTCTTTGGGGTAATGTTATCCAGGGCGGATGTAGCCTCGTCGAAGATTAGAATCCTGGGCTTGGGGGCAATGGCACGGGCAATCATGAGACGCTGGCGCTGACCGCCGGAGATGCTGCCGCCGCCCTCCTGGAGGACGGTGTGCATGCCCATGGGCATATCCCGGATATCATCTGCTATACTGGCAATCTCAGCGGCGTCCCAGGCATCCTGGAGCTTAAGGTTTGGTGCCGAGATGACGATATTCTCGAAGATACTGCCGGAGAACAGTCTTCCATCCTGCATGACGGTGCCGATCTGACGCCGTACAGAGCGCATATCAAGTGTCTGTGTGTCCTTGCGGTCATAGTAGATGGCGCCTCTATGCGGCTTTTCAAAGCCCAATAGAAGGCGCATCAGAGTCGATTTTCCACAGCCGCTGCGCCCTACCAGGGCGACATATTGGCGGGCCGGGATCTGGATGCTGAGGTCCTCAAACAGGGGCTTACTCTCGGAATCATAGCCGAAGGTCACATGGGAGAACTCGATACTGCCCGAAAGGCGGGTTACCGTCTCCTGCCCGTCCTGGATCTCGGGTTCGCTCTCCAAAAGAGGCCGGATCAGGTCGATGCTGGGCTTAATGGAGGCTGCTGTGAACGCCACAGAGGCAAGAGATGTAAAGGCACTTGAGATATAGGCGTAGGCCGAATTAAAGGCATAGTAATTGGAAACACTGACACTGCTCTTAACGGCAACAAAATACATCACAGCCGTTCATATAAGGCTGATCGCTGTAGTGATCCACCGCTCAGCCAGATGATGGAAGGCGGATTATAGACCATCTCCGCGCCTTTGGAGTAGATCTGGGACCACTTGAAGAAGGCTCTGTTCTCCGCACCGGAGAGCCGGATCTTCTGTATACCATTGATAAAGGAAAAGACAAGACCTCTCTCCTTGGCGTCCAGTACCATTTTCTCTTTGTTGATCTGGGGCTGAACAAAGGCAGAGATCATACTGATGGCCAGTGTCAGAATCGTTACAATCAAACTGGGCCAGACCAGGCTGGGAGCGTAGGCAAAAATTTGTGTCAGGTATACCAGCGAAAAAATACCTGTGATATCGGTGGAAAAGATGGAATTCACCAGGGTATCGCAGAGGGAATTCATGTAGCCGATATACTGATTCAACTCACCTGCGGAATATTCCTTGAAGAAGGATGCAGGCAGAGACAAAATGCGCATCATGGTGGCTGCGCCGACGCTCAGATCCAGTTTATAGCGGATACGATTGAGCAAAAGGCCCCTGATGATAGAAAGCAGGATACTGCCGAGCGAAGCAAAGAACATGAAGGACATGACCGCATACAACAGCTGCATACTGCTATATTCCACAACCGGTCCGATCAGGATCTGATTGAGTTTGGGTATCAGCATACCGACAAGAGCATGTCTTTCAGTACAGCACCATCTATACAAGGACCAATTACTACATCTCTTACCCGGACATGTACCTGGAATGGCTCTGCACATGGTGGGCAGTCGCTCCTGTCTCCAGAGAGCACCGACGCTCTCTGCTCCCTCTGCTGTGCCTGGAGCTCTCCTCCGTCGATGAGGAAGCGGAATTTGAGCTCGAGGAGGAACTGGCAGAGGAAACTGAGGCATTAAACAGGCTCCTGGAAAAAAGCGCCGCCGCGGATTCCGATGATGCAGACCGCATAGACGAAAAAAAAGAAGATTCCGGTAGTGTTTCTCCGGAATCTTCCAGCGGCATAGCGACGGAAATCGCAATGCATCGATTTCATATTGACGTTATAAATACATCACTGAATACCCTTCGGATGTATGATGATCATTATGATCAGGTTTGGGTCTCCAAAGTTTAGTGGGGTCTGTCTTTGGTAGGGTAGCTTAATAGGGAGCTTTAGTGGGGACAGTCAGTAGGGGCTGGTGTTAAAGCCGGACCGGATTGTCCGGAAATAGACGGTGACTTTTGTCATCAGATTGCCGGAAAACCTGCCGGCAGCAGTCTGCCGCCGGCAGGGCTGGTTCATGAAAATTCACATTCTAATAC
>Ga0310695_10015237_pt1 | contig 10269 bp, 6 predicted proteins | sample RumenRJG_04DNA_FD_203882 | JGI IMG/M metagenome (GOLD analysis project Ga0310695, IMG submission 203882) | Bovine rumen microbial communities from Lethbridge, Alberta, Canada - RJG_04 (v2) (version 2) | ecosystem: Host-associated > Mammals > Digestive system > Stomach > Rumen | place: Canada... | reverse complement strand
CACAATCGCAGGCTCCCTCTGTACCACCGCTGACATCGTGCTCAGAAAACTTCAGCTTCAAACCCCTGCCATCGGAGATTTGCTTGTATTCGGAGACATCGGTGCATACTCAATCACAGAGGGAATCTACCTCTTTTTGAGCCACCCGCTGCCAGCCGTTTTGTGCGATGACGGCGAGAAAATCACCGTATTGCGAAAATCTGAGGAAACATATAAACTTAATTATTAAGAAAAATATTATTATAGGAATTACTTTATGGAAGAATTACTTAAAATTTTGGAAGAACTTAAACCTGATGTAGATTTCAAAAACGAGACTGGGTTGATTGACAATGCGATTTTGGACTCATTCGACATCGTGCAGCTCATCACCACTCTCAAAGAAACTTTCGACATCGATATCACACCAGCCGACATCGTTCCAGAGAATTTCAACTCAGCCGAAGCAATGTGGGCTATGGTTGAGAAATTGCAGTAACAAAGGAAAAACATGAGTTTCACTCCTTTAACTATACAAAACAACAGCAGAATTAACAACAGACAATCTAATTTTGAAATTCTAAGAGTATTTTCCATGTTGATAATTGTCGCATGTCACCTCACGACTCAAGGTATCGGCATCTATGAGCAAGGCTCTTTTATAAATAAAGTAATTGCAGCTATGTTATATCCAGGCGGCCTAATCGGAGTTCCGCTGTTTTTTATGCTTACAGGTTATTTCTTGATTGGCAAAAAGACAATCTCGCTTAAAAAAGTTTTTTTAGAAACTGTATTCTATGGTTGGGTATTGGCTTTCATTTTACTTATACCATATTGCATGGATAAATTTCTCGGATGTAATTTCAATTATTGTAGTGCGAAAGCAATTCTATAGAAAAAACCTTTGTTTTCAATAACAAAGGTTTAATAAATCAATTGCACAATTCCAATGTTTTGAATAAACTAAAACTATGTCGTCTATATTTTACAACTTGATTATTTTTCCTATTTCACAATTACTAGAATTTTTCTACCAGTTCATATACGAAGCCACAAATAGAGAACCAATTGCCATAATAGGGCTTAGTTTTGTTGTCACACTCTGCACTCTTCCACTTTACATGGTTGCTGAAGGATGGCAGGAAAAAGAACGAGATACAAGGTTAAAGCTTCAGCCAGGTATTGAGCGAATAAAAAAAAATTTCAAAGGCGATGAGCAGTACATGATTTTAAATACTTTCTACAAGCAAAATCATTACAGCCCAATTATGGCACTTCGCTCTTCACTAAGTCTTTTGATTCAGATTCCGTTTTTTTTGGCAGCATACCATTTTTTGTCAGAGTTTGGTGATTTAAAAGGCATAAGTTTTCTTTTTGTAAAAGATTTCGGTTCCCCGGATGCAACATTCCATATCGGCTCATTTGCGATCAATATTCTTCCTATTGCAATGACAATAATCAACTGTGCTTCCGGTTTTTTGTATTCAAAAGGACATTCTTTTAAGGAAAAACTTCAGATTTATATTTTTGCCGCTGTATTTCTTATTGTCCTGTATAATTCCCCGGCAGGGCTTGTTGTTTATTGGACAATGAACAATATTCTTTCCTTGATTAAAAATATTTTCTATAAGCTAAAGAATCCGAAAAAAATTCTCTACATCATACTTTGTATTTTTGCGTTATTCTGTATATGCGCCCCGTTCACGGTATTACAAGCACAAAAGTCGTCGTTCAAAAAAGCTTTTATTTGCATGGGTATAATTCTTCCATTATTGCCATTGGGTATCATTAAAGCTAATGAATTTTTTGCCAGGCATTTTAAGTTCCTTGACACAAACAAAAATTTCAGATGCTTTGCTTTCTTTTTATCAGCAACTGCTCTTACAATTCTCGCAGGAGCTGCAATTCCTTCAATAATAATCGAGAGCGAACCAAACAATTATTGTTATGTTGATAGCTACAAATCACCTTTCGTATTTATGATTTCTACATTTTTCCAGAGTGCAGGAGTATTTTTATTGTGGGCTGGAGCTTTCTACGGGCTGTTTTCAGCCAGAGTAAAAAAGATTCTCACGATTTTTTTTGTTTTTTTTGCTTTTGCTGCAGTTATCAATACATTCGCATTCGGAGGGAAATACGGTCCTATTGAACCTTGGCTTGAATTCATGCAGCCTCAGATTTTCATGCCATCGACTTCTTCGATTTTATTAAATTTCGGGATTATTGCAACATTGCTTGCACTCACAATCTGCTTAATCCTTCGTTTTCCGACAGTTTTACATTCACTTCTTGTAATTCTCATTCTTTCTTTAGCCACGATTTCTACAAAAAACATAATTAAAATCCAGACAGAATTTTCTCGAATGCCAGTTCCATCTTACAACAACGATCTGGAGCCAATTTTTCATCTCTCAAAAACAGAACCGAATGTCATCGTCATCATGCAGGACAGATGTTTTTCACCGTTCATTCCATATGTTTTTGAGGAACTTCCGAACCTAAAAGCAGGTATGGATGGTTTCACCTACTACCCTAACACTATATCGATGGGTATGCTAACAATGATTGGAACTCCGGGACTTTTCGGAGGCTATGACTACACTCCGTACAGAATGAACGAGCGTGCAACCGAAGAGCCTGAAAAAACTCTGCAGGACAAACACAGCGAGGCCATGCTCACACTTCCTCTTTTATTCACAGCAAACGGATTCCGCGCCGAAGTTGCAAACCTTCCTTATGAGAATTATCTTGAGCAGCCTGAAAGCAACATGTATTTCAAAAATCCAAATTTAGAGCGACAAGGAATTGAAGTCGAATCCCGCGAAGACTTGAATGACATCTCATATATCGTAAAATACAAGGGACACGAACCTATCCGCCATAATAAAGTTCTTGCTACATACACAAATCATTGGTATGCACAGCATGGTATGGAAAAGGAGCCTTACATCAGCTCACAGATTTTCAGAAATTTCATCTGGTTCTCATTGTTCAAAATGGTCTCACCTGTTTTACGTGGCGCGATCTACCACAGAGACTATTGGATGGCATACAACAAATGGGATAACAGTGCCCGCTTCGTTGACAATTATTCTGTAATTGACTATCTGCCGGAACTCACAAAAATCGACGATGACAAAGGAACAATCATTCTTTTGGACAATGAGGCAACTCACGAGCCGACTTATCTTCAGGCCCCAGAATATGATTTCAGAAAAACAAAAGATATAACGAATCTTGGAAACAGTGTATTAAAAGGAAATCCAGAATTTAGTACGATGTGCGGTATTTTCAATAAATACATAGATTTTTTTGAATATCTCAAACAGAATGATGTCTATGACAACACAAAAATTATAATCGTCTCCGATCATGGAATGCTAGATGATTCCGAGGCAATAAGAAATTTTAAAACGAACGCGCCTTTCAAAGCTCTTTATGTCGCAACCCTAATCGTAAAAAACTTTAACTCACACGGAGAAATCAAGACCGACTACACATACATGACAAATGCCGACACTCCTTATCTTGCCGCAAAAGATGTCATAAAGGACGCAAAACATCCTTTCACGGGGAAACCGCTTGAAGTAGAAGATAAGAACGCCTATTCAATTCTTAACACCTCAAGGGCCCAGAGTACCCGTATCCGAAAGGAAAAAGCTTTTGATGTGAAACCAAACGAATGGTACACTGTTAAGGATAATATATTTATAGATGAAAACTGGAGCCCTCTGAACAAATAACATGCCTTTTGTTCACCTGTCGTAAGGTCATGAAAGCTCTTGCGAGCATGGGAAAATCCACGAAAGGCTGTTTTTTCGGCTTTAAGTTGCAGGGAATCTGATAATATGACTGAACTAGCAGTTTTGCTGGGTCAAAATGATACATTTTTCGGAGAGGGACCTTAACAGCAAGCTAGGAGAGGGTGCTTAACATAGCTGGGAGAGCGGAAAAGATGAGCTAGGAGAGAGAAGGAAATCTTTATAACAATTCCAATAGTCTTTTATGAACCTCGTCTGCCATTCAGCCGATTTGCCAAGTCCGGGAGCTAGAGCGGAAAAGATACCCGCTTGCATAACATTATTTACAAGCACATCGTCATATAAACCAGATGACTTAACTTCTATCGGGCAAAGGTGACAGCCTAATCTGCGGGTTTGTTACATTCCGACAATAATTTTCTATCATTGACTCCACGATTATTGAACATTGAAAAATATAACATTTTGTATTAAAATAATCATGATTGTCTTTCAAAGGCAAGACTGATATATTCAGGAGCATATATGACAGAACAAGAATTCGACTATCTCATGGCAATTCGCCGAAAAGAAGATGTTTCTTCATTTAATAAGGATACAGTTCTCGCCTGCACAAAAGCTGGTTGGGTAAAAAATAATAAAGTAACAGCAGAAGGTATGGAAGCACTTGTACCATATAAAGTTGACAACGCAATCATCATGGCAGCAGGCCGCTCTCGCCGCTGTATGCCTCTCTCAAACTACCTTCCAAAAGGCTTGTTCGAGATTAAGGGTGACACAATGGTCGAGCGACAAATTAAGCAGCTCCACGATGCAGGAATAAAGGAAATCGTCCTCGTAGTCGGATATCTCAAAGAACGCTACTATGAAATGGCAAAAAAATATCCTGAGCTTATTGTAATCGACAACACCGAATGGGAAGAAAAAAACAACATGTCCTCCCTTTATGCAGCAAAAGACTACATCAAGGCATCTTACATCTGTTGCTCTGACAACTGGTTTGCCCACAATGTTTACCGCGACTATGTTTATGACTCATACTATGCATGTCTTTACTCGGATGAGTTCTGTAATGAATACTGCGTAAAAGGACTGGACGACCGCGGATATATGACGGAAGTCAAAAAAGGCGGCGAAAAATCCTGGTACACAATTGGTGAGGCATTCTTCTCAAAATCATTCTCACAGAAGTTCGTTGATTTGATGGTCAAAGAATACTACGACCCGGATATGAAATACATGCTCTGGGACGACTTCCAGATTAAGCACATAACAGAACTTCTGATGAAAATCAAGCGCTACGATGACGCAGAGTGTAAAGAATTCGACACAACAGACGACATTCTTCAGTTCTACCCTAATTTCAAGGAATTCATCGACCAATTCTTCCAGGAAGACGAACTCATCAACTCTACTCAGCGAATCAGCTATCTTTCAAATTACGGAGAGACAAAACAGTATTCTGTAGTCGCAACTGAGCAACTCACAGGTCGAATGCATGTAAACGAAAATTTGTTCGGACCAAGCCCAAAATGTCTTGAAGTTCTCCACAATGCTACAATGGAAGACTTGTATCTTTATGATTTGACGCGAGAGGACGACTTGGCCGTTGAGGTATCAAAGGCAACCGAGATTCCGACAGACTCAATTTTCATTCACTCAGGTTCATCTGATGTAATCAAGACAATCATGACGATTGTTCTCAACAAAGATGACACCGTTCTTATTTCCTCTCCTGCATGGAATTACTACAAATCCGTATGTGAACTTCGCCATGCAAAAGCCGCTTACTACGATGTAGTTCCAGGAAAAGACGCATACGAGTTCGACATGAAGAGTCTTCTTTCCGAAGCAAAGAAAATAAAACCGAGAATCATCGTAATCACGACACCTCACAACCCGACAGGTGCCGTAATCAGCAGAAACAACCTAGAAAAGGTAATCAAAGAGAACCCGACTTCACTCGTAATCGTCGATGAAGCATATCTTGGTCTTTCAACAGTCACTTACGATGCAAAATACTTGCTCAACTCATACAACAATGTCGTATTCTGCCGCACATTCTCAAAACTCTACGGCTTGGCAGGAATCCGAATGGGCTACGGCTTGTGTACCCCGATGGCAAAGCAGGTTTTCAAGCTCGACTTGAACCCTTTCCGAGTCTCAAATATCGGACGCAAAGTCTGTATCGCAGCTTTGAAGGACAAGACTTATTACAATAACCTTACAAAAACAATCATTAAGCTCAAGGACGACTTCATTTCTGAGATTAACAAAATCAAAGGAATCAAGGCATACAAGTCAGCCGCTAACTTCATTTTTATCCGCTTCAACGAGAATTTGGGCGAGAACGACAAAGAAATCGATGTTCAGGCACTCAAAGACTATCTCTCAGAGAACGGCTATCTCACACGCCTTTGGACAGAAGGAAGTCACTTGTCAATGCGAATCACTGTCGCTCCACAGGCTGACATGGACAAAGTTTTAAGTTTGATTAAGGAATTTGTTGCAAAATGATGATTTTACCACTATATATCGACCCAGGCACGGGGTCAATGCTCTTTTCGATTTTGATTGGTGCAACTGCCACTGTGTTTTTTCTTGCAAAGGCATTCTGGCTCAAATTTAAGCTCTTTGTCACGGGTGGTAAAGGTAGTAAACTCGATAAATCTTATAAAAAATATGTAATTTATTCTGAGGACAAACGTTATTGGAATGTTTTTAAGCCGATTCTTGATGAATTTGAGGCTAGAAAAACTGAAGTTACATATTTTGTTGCAAATGAAAGCGATCCTATTTTTGAGGAAACATACGAATTCGTAAAGCCTGAGATTATCGGTGAAGGAAACAAAGCTTTCGCAAAGCTTAACATGCTTTCTGCAGGAATTGTTCTGATGAGCACTCCTGGATTGCAAGTCTACCAGCTTAAACGAAGCAAGAATGTAAAGCATTACAGCCACATTTTCCATTCCTGCACCGACTCAACGATGTATCGTCTTTTCGGTCTTGATTATTTCGACTCTGTTTTGATGACAGGAGATTATCAGGCAGATGACATCCGTCTTCTTGAAAAGCAGCGAAATCTTCCTGCGAAAGAACTTATCACCGTTGGTTGTACATATCTTGATGTTTTCAAGAAAAAAATGGAGCAGATTCCAGCCGAAGAAAATCATAAATTCACGGTTTTGGTATCTCCAAGCTGGGGGGCAAGCGCACTTCTATCTTTGTATGGCGAAAAATTGCTCGACCCGCTCACAAAAACAGGATTTCATATAATCATACGTCCACACCCTCAATCACGGAAAAGTGAGCCAGAGCTTTTGGCACGCCTTGAAGAACGATACAAAAATCTTCCTAACCTTGAGTGGGACAACAACCGAGACAATTTCTATTCTCTCAAACGAGCCGACATTATGATTTCAGATTTTTCTGGAATTGTTTACGACTACACTTTCTTGTGCGACAAGCCTGTAATGTACGCAAATGCAGAGATGGAGACTGGCCCTTACGATATCTATGACACAGGGCATGAGCCTTGGGCCGTTACTACATTACAAAAAATCGGCATTCCGCTCAAAGAAGAGGACTTTCCGAACATCGGTGAAGTTATCAAGAATGCAAGCGATAGTCCGGAGCTTGCGAAATTACGCGCCCACTACAAGGCTGAGGCTTGGCAGCACATTGGTGAAGCGGCTAAACTCACTGTAGACTATATGTTTAAAGTAATGGAAGAAAGCCAAACGGAGACTAAGGCATGATTACCGCCCTCTACAACATAATTCTCTCGCCTATTACACAGCTTATCGAAATTTCATACCGTGTATTTGCAAAAATGTTCTCAAATACAGGGATTGCGCTTATCGGCGTAAGCCTTACAGTCACACTTCTTTGTCTTCCGCTTTACATCGTTGCAGAACAGTGGCAGGAAACAGAGCGAGATATCCAATCAAAAATGAAATCTGGAATTGCCAGAATCAAAAAATTTTTCAAGGGTGATGAGCAGTACATGATTCTCTCGACATATTATCGTCAGAATCATTACCACCCGATGATGGCCTTGCGGTCTTCCTTCGGTATTCTCATTCAGATTCCGTTTTTCTTGGCAGCTTATCACACTCTTTCATCCCTTCCCGATTTGCAGGGAAAATCTTTTCTTTTTATCCGAGACATGGGCTCTCCGGATGCAACCTTTCACATTGGTTCGTTTGCAGTGAATGTTCTCCCAATTTTAATGACTATCATTAACTGTGTTTCAGGAGCAATTTATTCAAAAGGACATGAAATCCGCGAGAAAATTCAGATTTACGGTATGGCAGCCCTGTTTCTCATAGTCCTATACGATTCTCCAGCTGGACTTGTAGTGTACTGGACAATGAACAATGTCTTTTCGCTTGTAAAGAATGTCTTCTACAAAATGAAGAATCCTCTTCTCGTTCTTTACAGGCTTGTTTGTCTTGGAGCAATATTCGTTGCAGTGTACATTTTGTTCATTTACGCTGGAGGAGCAAACATGAAGAAGCGAATTCCAGCTTCTTTTGCAATGCTTCTTCTGATTCCGATTCCGCTTTATTTAAGAGGAATTGATTTTCTCCTTAAAAATCCACTAAAAACACTTATCGAAAACAGAAAACTTCGTACAGGCCTGTTCTTTTCAAGCGCACTTGCCATTACAATTTTAAACGGACTCGTTCTTCCTACATCATTGATTTCTTCTTCAGTTCAAGAATTCTCGAACATCGATGGTTTTGGCAATCCCACTGTTTTCTTGCACAGTTCGTTTTGGATGAGTTTTGGGCTTATCGTTTTTTGGCCAGCTTGTATTTTCTTTTTGTTTAAAGAGAAACTGCAGACTTTGATTTCAACTTTGTTCGTATTTTTGCTTGTTGCCTCCCTTGTGAACTCATTTGCTTTTAGCGGAAATTATGGTTCAATGGACGCAACGCTAAAATTCATTGATGGAAATGTCGGTGTGCCTTTAATTTCGGCCTTGATCAATATCTTATCACTCGCAGCAATTTTTGCTTTGATCGTTCTTTTCGTCAAGCTTAATTTTTCAAAAATTATTCACAATGTATGCGTAATTGCTGTGGTTGCACTCACGATTTTCAGTTTTATGAATGTAAAAAAAATCAGCTCAGAATATGCGAAATTCCAGAAAATTATCGGTTCAGGAAAAGAAAAAGATTTTGGATTCAATGCAAAATACACGCTCTCAAAAAACGAAAAGAACATAATGATTTTTATGCTTGACCGCTTTGAATCAGCTTTTGTTCCCCATATACTGAACGATTTTCCATATTTCAAAAGCGATCTGGATGGATTTGTATTCTATAAAAATGCAGTTTCGCCGAACGGTCACACTCTCATGGCTTCCCCAAGCATTTACGGCGGCTATGAATACACCCCTTATGAAATCAACAAGCGAAAAGAAAAAACACTCAGAGAAAAGCATAATGAAGCACTTCTACTTTTGCCAGAAATTCTTAAAAATAAAGGCTACGAATCATATCTCTCAGATTTGAGCTGGGCAAACCATAGCTATGTCTCGGACATGAGTTTTGCACGAAATAAAGAACATATTTCAGCACATTCTTTGATGGGGCGATATTCTAGCGATTTCAAAAAAGAATGTCAGAAAACAGGCTTTGAAAAATCTTCTCTTTCCCATGTAATGAACAGAAACTTGTTCTGGGTAAGTTTGTTCCGTGAAAGTCCAGTGGCACTCAGACCTGTCGTATATTACAAGGGAACTTGGTGGGAAAACGGTGTCACAGAAAGCTCAAACTCATTTACCGACTGGTTTTCAATTCTGTATTACCTTCCGAAAATCACATCGACAGCTGGTAAAACGCCAAGTCTTTCTATAATTACGAACGAAGCCACGCACTCAAACGAAGATGTCTCAATGTACAATCTTCCAATGGCTGGAACTTATTCGCTTAAAGATAATGCTTATATAATTGATTGTCTCACATTAAATGAAATCGCAAAATTAGTTTCCTATTTAAAAGACAATGACTGTTACGATAATACAAAAATCATTCTTGTCTCTGATCATGGAATCGGGCGTGATGACCAAGCAAAAGAACTGTATACCGAGCCAAAACTAAACGGCTATTCAAAAGACCATTTGAATCCATTATTAATGGTAAAAGATTTTGACTCGCACGGCGAAATTTCAACTTGCATGGATTTTATGACAACGGCAGATGTTCCGACAATTGCGTTAAAGGATGTAGTTGAAAATCCAATAAATCCGTTCACGAAGAAACTTGTCTCGAGCGAAACTAAAAAAGACGGATTTATCGTCACTACGGCGGATTTGTTCATGCCTTACCATTCAAAGAGTAGTTATGAGTTCACAGTTCCAGAAGAATCTTGGTACAAGGTGAAAGATAATATCTTTGACTCAAAGAATTGGACTCAAGAAATCAAGTAATTATGGAGAACGTTCTGATCAATAGACGAAGTTATAAACGGCTTTACATATACCATAAAATCTAGCACAGGAATCCTAAATGAATTTTCT
>Ga0310695_10015236_pt1 | contig 10269 bp, 6 predicted proteins | sample RumenRJG_04DNA_FD_203882 | JGI IMG/M metagenome (GOLD analysis project Ga0310695, IMG submission 203882) | Bovine rumen microbial communities from Lethbridge, Alberta, Canada - RJG_04 (v2) (version 2) | ecosystem: Host-associated > Mammals > Digestive system > Stomach > Rumen | place: Canada... | reverse complement strand
CGGCGATCCAGAACATGATCCGGGAAGACAAGCTCCACCAGATCGACTCCGCCATGCAGGCGGGCGCGGCGGAGGGAATGTGCACGATGGACGGCAGTCTTCTGAAGCTGTACCGGGAAGGGAAGATCACGAAGGATACCGCACTGATCTACTGCGCCCATTACGACAACATGGCAAAGCGGCTTGCCATGTAAAAAAATCACCGCAGAAAAAACAAAGGATCGGCCGAGACGTCCCCGTAACAGCGACGTCAGTGCCGATCCATCTTTTTTTGAAAGCGGAATTCAGAATATCTCGCACCCGCAGTGTCCGTTTTCCTTGACGCGGTACAGGGCGGTGTCGGCGTCCTTGAAGATGTCGCCCTGGGGATTTTCCCGGTCGGAGAAGGCGACGCCCACGCTCAGGGAGAAGGGCGGCAGATCGTCCTCGGGGTGCATGAGCTGGTAATTGGCCCGCTCGATCTTGCCGCGGACGAGATCTCCCATCGAACTGTTGGCGCGGGTCATCAGCACCACAAACTCGTCTCCTCCGATCCGGCAGATCACGTCTACGGAACGGAAGCTGTGCTTCAGGATCTGCGCGACGCGCTTGAGGACCCGGTCTCCCACGTCGTGGCCGTAGGTGTCGTTCACGCTCTTGAAGTTGTCCACGTCGATCATAATGAAGGCGACGTGCTCCATGTCCACGCTCTCGAGCATCATCTCATACGCACTGCGGTTGAAGAGCCCTGTGAGCGGATCGTGGGACGCCCTGTGGCTGAGCCGTTCCCGGGTCGCCAGATTCTCCTCGAGGATGCTGTTGTACGTCCGGGTGACGAACTGCAGTTCTTCCGCGCCCTGGGGAGGGATGCTCTCTTCCTTCCGCATCTGTTCCACCATCCGGGTGAGCGGCTTCCGCACCTGCTCGTTGATGAAGGCGACCGTCAGCAGCACGATCAGGAGGAATACGACGGTCAGAATCGTCTGGATCTTCACGTACAGCGCCATCTTTTCGGACGCCTCGTCCAGTTCCGCCCGGGATGACCGGATAAGTTCCTCCGTGCAGAGACGGACATTTTCGCGGATCCGTTCCTTGACCTCCATATAGCTGTCGTCAAAGACGAGATCCTGCGCTTTCAGGATTTTCGCCTCCCTGCCGAGCGCGGCGTCTTCCGGGCTGAGCTCGATGCCGGCGATGGCGGCGGGGACGTCTTCCGAAGCATCATCCTGGGCGTCCAGCATGAGGCGCATGGCCAGGTTTTCGCGCTCCACCAGTTCGTTTGAGAGACTCAGCGCGGCGGCGAGATTGGCATAGGCGCCGTGTTCGCCGTCTTCGAGAAGCTGATCCAGATCTTCGAGGGCGCGGTCCCTCCTCCGTGTGACCTCCACCTCTTCGAAGAAATCGCGGAGATACGTGAGCTCGCCGGTGACGACGAAGCAGCGGACGCGATCCGTCAGGTAGTCCGATCCTGCCTCCATGTCCGAGGCGGCGGACTGGGCGACGGCGTACCGGCTGCTCGCGCGTTCCATGCGCCGATAGCCCTCCGTGACGGAGATGTCGGACAGGAACAGAAGGACGGCCGCCGCGAGCGCGAGCACGACGAAAATGATGCTGACCGTGCGCAGCTTCGGGGCGCGGACGGATCCCGCCTTGCCGTCCTTTTTGGCGGGATGGGGTTCGACGGCGGGGGAGGATCCCTCTTCCGTTTCAGCTTTGTCCGCGGGGGCTGCTTCCGCGCTCTGACGGGCTTTTTCGGGGTCTTCCTTCTCCGCGGCCTGCTGTCCGGCAAGCTCGGTCAGGAACGAGGAAAAGCCGGACGCGGGGACGGGCTTCGAGAAATAATACCCCTGGGCTATATCGCATCCCATTTTCTTCATGGCCCGGCACTGTTCGACGGTCTCGACGCCTTCCGCGATGACCGGGACCTTCAGATACTCCGCCAGGTCGATGATGATCTCCAGCATCCGGGTGTCGCCGCCTTCCCGGAACGCGCTGCGGATGAACTGCATGTCCAGCTTCAGAACGTCGATCGGTAGCTTCGAGATCATGCTGAGGGAGGAATATCCCGTGCCGAAATCGTCCATTTCGATCCGGAATCCCAGATCCCGCAGATCCGAAATCATTTTGACGATGTGTTCCGAATCCTGCGTATAGGCGGATTCCGTGATCTCGAGATGCATGTCTTCGTAGGAGATCCCGTTTTCCTCCACCACCGCCCGCAGGGTCCCGGGCAGCTTCGGGTCGTACAGGTCGATGCGGGAGACGTTGACGGAAACCGGTACCGCGACGGAAAGCTCCTTTCTCCACTCCGCGATCTGCCGGGCCGTCTCCTTCCACACATAGAGATCCAGTTCCTGAATGAGCCCGTTCTCCTCGAACAGCGGAATGAAGACGCCCGGGGAGATCATCCCGAGCCCCGGATGGTTCCAGCGGACAAGGGCCTCGCAGCCGGCAAGCACGGGGGCGTCCGCGCGGATGTCGAATTTCGGCTGATAATGGATCACGAACTGCCGCTCCTGAACCGCCTGACGGAATCCGTCGATGAGCTGCTCGTCGTAGAGTTCCTTGTCGTGAAGTTCCTTATCGTAGATCCCGACGGCCTTGGAAAAGCTCCCGTGCACCATGTCCGCCGCGATCTGCGCCCGGTCGAATCTGCGTTCGATGTCGAGCGTCCTGTCGGCGTTGGGGTAGATGCCCATCCTCAGCCAAACCCTGCTGCCCGCGGCGGATTCTGCTCCTTCGAGGATCGTGGAGGCGTTTTCGAGGATGGAATCGTAATCCTCCCGGTGGGGGCAGTAGATCAGAAAAGTATCGGCTTCCCGGCGGCAGGCGATCCCCCCGTTCTCCTGGGCGGAAGCGCGGACACTGTTTGCCACGCCGCGCAGGATCATGTCGCCGTAGGTGGTCCCGAAACGCTCGTTGATCATGCGGAAATGGTTGACGTCCATGACAATGGCGTCCATGGGGGTGTCGGGATGGCGCAGATCGAGCTGTTTCGTGTAGTTGTAAAAGAATTCGCGGTTGTATAGACCGGTCAGCGGGTCCCGTTCGGTCCGGCGGATGATCTCCCGGTCCTCGGTCAGTTCGATGATCCTGCGGACACGGGCGAGAATGACGTCCTTCTGGGGATAGGGCTTCGGGATGAAGTCGATGGCGCCTTCTCCGAGACTCCGGGTCTCCGCCTCCTGATCCGCGGTGATGACGATGACCGGAATGACGCGCAGGACGGGGTCGCCCTTCATCCTTTTGAGAACTTCCATGCCGGAGATCACCGGCATCATCAGATCCAGAAGCACCAGCGACAGGGATTCCTTCTGCTCGCCGCAGATTTCCAGAGCTTTTTCCCCGTCTTCGGCGTACAGCACTTCGTAGTCGCCGCTGAGGATCATCCCCAGCATTTCGCGGTTGATCTCCTCGTCGTCGACGACCAGGATCCGCCTCTTTCCGCCCATGGAACGATATCCTTCCTGCGGTCTCTGCATCTTCGATCTCCTTTATCTTCGCTGCTCCGTCCGAATCCGTTCCGCGCGGGGGCTTATCCGCCGGAGGCAGTCTCCGCGACGATTCCGGCGATCATTTCTTCCGGAACCCCTTCCGAAAGCTCGAGACAGTAGGAATATCCGCCGTATTTCCAGACCGCGAGGACGAACCGTTCGTCTTCCCCGCCGATCACCGCCCGGATCTCCCCGGCTTCCGCCTCCCGTATGACCGGAAAGACCGCGTTTGAAAGAGTCCTCTCTTCACCCGCCTTGCGGAAGACCGCCGTTTTTCCTTCTCCGGTATACGTCACCTCGGCGATCCCGTCCGTCAGATCGTAGGAGACCGTGTCTGCCGCAAACGGGAGCTTCCGGAGCTCTTCCACCGGGAAACCCGCCGCCGCTTCCAGCTCGTCCCTCGTCCTGAAGGCCGAAGTCTCCGCAATCGCCGCCTGGGACGGATCGACAAGGGGCACGGGGCCGTCTCCGATATCCTCGATCCCGCGGAGATGCCGGGCCATGAGCGCGCCGAACAGAACCACCGTCAGCATGGCCGCGGCGGGCAGGACCTTCTTCCATACCGGAGCCGCTTTCCGGGGCAGGGAAACCGTCTTCTCCGGGGATTCCGACGCCGCGGCGGAGATGTTCGCGAGGATCCGTTCCTTCGCAGCCGGAGTCAGTTCGATTCGATTCATGATTTCATCATATTTCCCCATCAAAATCGTACTCCTTCTGCAAAATGGATTTGAGCCTTGCTCTGCCCCTCGCCAGACAGGACCGCACCGTCGATTCCTTTTTCGAGAGGATCGAGGCGATCTGCATGGTGCTGTACCCCTCGTAATAATACAGGTGGACGATCTCCCGGTACGGGACGGGGAGGGAATTCACCGCCTCCCATACGAAGGAGAGGTCCTCGCGCTCTTCCGCGGCCAGTTCCTCGTTCAGTTCGTCCGTCGTCCGGTAGCTGTTGTAGCGGATGCGGTTCTTGCTCAGATTCGCGGCTACCCGCATCAGCCAGGCGACCTCGTGGGTCTCGTCGGAGAAGACGAGCGGTTTTCTCAGATACTGGATCAGCGTATCCTGCACGATGTCCTCGGCGTCGGCCATATTGCGCAGATAGGAATAGGCGAGGCGGAGGATCTTATTGCCGTACTTGTCCAGAAGCTGTGCGGCCTTCGCGTTGATCTCATCCTGCCCGAGGGCGGCTTCTCCCTGTTCTTCCGCTTCGGCAGTCCCGCCCGTGAGGAAAGCCTTCATGGCTGCAAGGATCCTCTCTTCCGCGCGGAGAAAAAGCCGGAAGAAATACGGCAGTTTTATGTATATCGCATTATCCGTGATCATATCGCAACATTTCCTTCGCATATCCGGTTGACGGCGGACCTGCCGTTCTGTCCATACCCGGGAGAAAGGCGCAGAGTTCCGTCCGTTTGCTGCAATGGATCGGCATCACTCTCAGCCGCGCAATGGCGGAGATCGAGTTATCCTTTTTTCATTGTATCACATCCAGATCGAAAAATCAAGTGCGTTTTTGCCGGACAGACGCATACGGACGGGCCGGTTTCAGATCACGCCGACAACGGTCAGGACCACCCCGATATAGGCGAGGACTCCCCCGATCGTCATATAGATCAGCGGATTCAGCAGACGGAACTCTTTCACATGCCCGTCCCGGGGATTCGCGGGATTGTAGCAGATCGTGACCTTTTTTCCGGGATTTTTCCCGGGATTTATCTCAAGCGGCGCGAAAGCTTTCAGGGTCTGGGGCCTGCCGTCGACGGTATAGGAAAAATCGACGGACCATGCCGTTCCGCGAATCCCACGCCGTCTTTGTCCGGGGGAGGCGGCGATCCCCTCTGTTTCAGCCGTCCGCCTTTTCCTCTGTGAGACCCGGATCGGACACAGGATCCAGAAGCAGACGGCGAGGAGGATCAGGATGATGCCAAGCGTTGTCAGGAACATGGGTGTTCTCCCTGCGGTAAGGCTCGATTTCGGAGCGCGTTTGCTCCCAGCCCTCTGTTCCGTAAACAACCGGCGCAGTCCGAATGTTGCGGAAACGGAAAAAACGCCGGAAAAAGCGTGCAGTCCGGTATCGCCCGCATGGGGGACGCGGTTCCCGTGTGTGCGCACTTGCCGCAAAAGATATATATCCTGCGCCGCGAACCCGCAGCCGGACGCGCCTTCCGGGAGGATTCCCGCAAAAAACGGCTTGCAATTATCTCTGTGATGTTGTATACTGGAAAGCGGAGAAGCCGCGGCATTTCCGGCTGACACGAAATCAAAACGAACCGGAGGACTCCCTATGTTCGATTATCAGAATCCCGCCCTGCCCGTCGCCGAACGGGTGGCGGACCTGCTTTCCCGCATGACGGTGGAGGAAAAGGCGGCCCAGACCTGCATGATGCGCGGGGTCGAATACGCCACGAAGCCCGACGGACGCCAGCACTGCAGCGTCGAGCCCGACACGGAATTCGACTGGGACAAACTCACCGCCGATTTCGCCGACGAGGGGATCGGGTTCATCCACGACATGTACTCCACCCCCGTCCCCTTCAACAAGATCCAGAAGTTCTTCATCGAGCGTTCGCGGCTCGGGATCCCCGTCATTTTCACCGGCGAGGCCCTCCACGGCATCAGCGGCGTCCGGGGAACGGTCTTCCCCTGCCCCCTGAATTTCGGCGCGACCTTCGACACGGACCTGATCCACAAGGTCGGCGAGGCGATCGGACGGGAGACCCGCGCCCTCGGGATGCACGAGATCCTTGCCCCGAACCTCGACGTCGCCCGGGAATCCCGCTGGGGCCGCATCGAGGAGACCTTCGGCGAGGACACCTATCTGTCGTCCCGCATGGCCGCGGCGATCGTCTCCGGCGAGCAGAAGGGCGATATCTCCCGCCCCGACGCCGTGATCGCGGAGCCTAAGCACTACTGCGTCCACGGCATCGCGGAGGGCGGCACGAACTGTTCTCCGGCCAGAGCGGGCAGACGGGAGGTCGAAAGCTGCTATCTGCCGGTCTTTGAGGCCGGGATCACGGAGGGCGGCGCCTACAACGTCATGGTCAGCTACAACTGCGTCGACGGCGATCCCCTGATGTGCTCCGAATGGTATCTGAAAGACGTGCTGAAAGACCGGTTCCGGCTGAAGGGCTATTCCCGTTCCGACTGGGGCGGGGTCGGCAGACTGAAGGACGCCCACCGGCTGGTGACCACCGACAAGGACGCGATCTGCCTCGCCGTGAAGAACGGACTGGACGTGCAGGGCTGCGACTATGACCCGACGTTCTGGAAACAGAATATCGTGGAACTGGTGAACGAGGGCAGGCTCGGCATGGATCGGCTCGACGACATCGTGTCCCGGGTCCTGCGGGTGAAATTCGAACTGGGACTCTTCGACCGTCCCTACACCGACGAGGAGAACTGGGAGAGGGTGATCCGCTGCCAGGCCCACCGGGATCTGAGCCACGAGATCGCCCGGGAATCGCTGGTGCTCTTGAAAAACGACGGCGTCCTGCCCCTTGGTAAGGATCTCGGTTCCGTCGCTCTGATCGGCCCCTCCTCCGCCTCCCAGAAGATCGGGGGCTATTCCTCCACGCCCCAGTTCCCGATCCCCTCGCTCTATGAGGAGATGAAGGCCGCGCTCGGGGACGGCGTGACCGTGCGTCAGTGCAACGGATGCGCCATCACCTACGACAAAAAACAGCCCCGGGTCGTGGACGGCCAGCCCCACCTGTATTCGGAGGGCGAGGAGGAGATCGCGGACGAAATGGAAGAAGCCCTCGCCATCGCCTCCGCCTGCGACGTCATCGTTTTCGTCGGCGGGGACAACACCATCACGAGCGGGGAGGGCCGGGACAGGTGCGAACTCACTCTCAACGGCCGCCAGCGGGAACTGATCGAAAAGCTCGCCGCCCTCGGAAAGCCGCTGATTCTGGTGACGGAAAACGGAAAGCCCCTGGATCTCTCCCGGGAAAACGAAGTCTGCAACGCGATCCTCATGGCCTTCTTCGGGGGAGAATCCGGCGCGAAAGCCATCGCCGAGGCGCTGACCGGAGAACTCAACCCGGCGGGACGCCTGCCTCTGTCCCTGCCTCGCTCCTCCACCCGGATCCCCTGCTACTATTCCATGCTCCCGGGAGGCGCGCAGGATTTCCTCGAGGGGCCGAAAAACGCGCTCTTCCCCTTCGGCTTCGGACTCAGCTACACGAAGTTTGCCTATTCCGATCTCAAAATCGAACAGGCCGCAGACTGCCGGTTCTCCGTTAGCTGCACCGTGAAGAATATCGGAGACCGGGACGGAGACGAGGTGGTCCAGCTCTATCTCGACGACGTCGAAAGCTCGGTCGTCACCCCGCCGATGCTCCTCAAGGGGTTCAGGCGGATCCGTCTCAAAGCCGGGGAAGAGAAGAGCGTGACCTTCGAACTCAACCATGACAGCTTCAAGCTGATGGATATCCGCTACAACTGGACCGTTGAGCCCGGGAAATTCCGGGTCCTCGTCGGCGCGGGATCGAGGGATATCCGCCTCGAAGGGGAGCTCACCGTATGAGCCAGGAGGAAAAATCGGGCGGGAACCGCTTCGGCCTCTTCGTCCACTGGGGGCTCTACGCCATCCCGGCCGTTCACGAACAGGTCCTCGCCCGGGGAGACTGGAAGCATGAGGATTACGAGGCGCTGGCGGGGAGATTCGACCCCGTCCGCTTCGATCCCGGCGAATGGGTCCGCATGGCGAAGGACGCCGGCATGAGCTATCTCTGCGTCACGGCGAAGCACCACGACGGGTTCTGCCTCTGGGACACGAAGCAGACCGACTACAATATCATGCGCACTCCCTACGGCCGGGATATCCTTGCCATGCTGGCCGAAGCCTGCGCGCGGGGCGGGATGAAGCTCTCGCTGTACTACTCTCTCCCCGACTGGCACCACCCGGACGCCTACAACCCGCTCTCCTCCCATCAGTGGAAGGCGAAACGGACCGAGGGCGGGGACTATGCCGCGTACCTCGATTTCGTGAAGGCGCAGGTCCGGGAACTGCTCACGAACTACGGCCCGATCTACACCTTCTTCTGGGACATTCCGCCGCAGATCCGCGATCCCTCGGTCAACGAACTCGTCCGCTCCCTCCAGCCGGGGATCCTCATCAACGACCGGGGATTCGACAGAGGGGACTTTGCCACCCCCGAGAGGACGGTACCCGACGGCGAGCGGTTCCCGGCCATGACCGAGGCCTGCCAGTCCGTGGGCGCGGAGAGCTGGGGGTACAGGGCGGAGGAGGACTATTTCTCGGCGTCCCACCTCATGTCCTCCGTCGACAAGATCATGGCGATGGGCGGGTCGTATCTCCTGAACGTCGGTCCGACGGCGGAGGGGACGATCCCCGAAGTCTCAAAGACTCTGCTCGGACGGATCGGCCGGTGGTACACCCGCGTTTCGGAAGGCCTCGAAGGGGCGGGACCCGCTTCCCGTCCGTACAGCATCCGGGGATCCGATCCCTGCATCGTGACGGAGAAGGACGGGTATACCTATTTTCACTTCTGGAACGGCCTGACGCGCACGGTGTTCACCTTCCTCAACGAAGACCTCCCGGAGCCCCGCCGCGCCGTCCTCTGCAACACCGGGGAGGAGCTGGTCCTGCGATACGGCACCCTCCCGACCCTGATGGACGAGGATCACGTCGCGAGGCGGAAGCTGTGGTCCGCGGCCAATATTCCGGTGGACGAGATCCCCGGAGAGCCGCCCGTCGTCCGGATCGAATGGAAGTAAATCCACCGGACTCTTCGTCAGTTCGGATGCTGAATGCGGGATCAGGACGCAGCCGATGCAGAATTCTTCATCCTGTTTCCGTCCTGATAGAAAAAAAGGACCACAGCCGAAACTGTGATCCTTTTTGTTTGGTCAGGATTCATGCGGGATCTCTGCGGATCCTTTGAATCTTAGTGGCGCTTCTTGGAAACTGCGAAACCGCCGAGAGACACGACAGCCGCGATGGCAGCGATCACGCCGAAGTCGAAGGTGTTCGGAGCTTCTTCCTTGGCGTCGAGAGCTTCGTCAGCAGCGGGAGCGGCAGTCTTGGAACCGGTGAGGACCAGTTCGGAGATCTGGAAGCAGCCGGAGGACGCGCCGTCAGCTTCGAACTTCACGAACTTGATGGCATCGGAGGACGCATCGCCCGCGAAGTAACGGAAGTCGGATTCCTCGAAGAAGGACTCGTCGCCGGAAGCGATCACAGTCCAGTTTTCACCGTCGGGAGAACCGGAAACGGTCCACGCGGAAGGCAGACGGCCGTTGTACTCGGCGTTGTCGTTGGCCGTGGCCATCACGATACCGTCGATCTTGTACCAGTCGTCGAGCTCTGCAACAGAGGAGATCGGGAATTCGCCGGTGCAGAACTTGGTGGCGGTGTCGCCGTCCCAGATGTTCTCCGGACCTTCGTTGTTGTTGCCGTTGGAACCTTCGGTGAAGGTGTAGCCGCTGATCGCGGTCTTGCCGATGGAAGCGACAGCCTCGTCGGCAGTGCCGAAGCCGGGAGCCGGAGCAGCGGAACCGGGCTTGCCGTAGAACTCAACTTCGGCAACGTCGCCGTGGTTGGTCTCGTTGAAGTAGCGGAACTGGCTGTAACCGGTATTGTTCTCGAACTCGGTCACGGTGTAGTAATCGGGGTTGGTGCCTTCCACATCGGAGGTCCAGAGGGTCGTCCAGTTTTCGCCGTCGTTGGAGCCCTGGATCATGGCGCCCGGGAAGCGAGCGTTCCAGTCCGCGCGGGACAGGATGACGACCTTGTCGAGGATGTAGGATTCGCCTGCGTCGATGCCGCAGAAGC
>Ga0310695_10015235_pt1 | contig 10270 bp, 7 predicted proteins | sample RumenRJG_04DNA_FD_203882 | JGI IMG/M metagenome (GOLD analysis project Ga0310695, IMG submission 203882) | Bovine rumen microbial communities from Lethbridge, Alberta, Canada - RJG_04 (v2) (version 2) | ecosystem: Host-associated > Mammals > Digestive system > Stomach > Rumen | place: Canada... | reverse complement strand
TTGTCTTCACAGGGTGTGCCGCCAGATTCTGCCCAAAAATCACTGAAATTGGTTTTTAGCTTGCGATCACGACGAACATGGTTCATGGCATAGTAACCATCATTTGTCACAGCATAAAGATGCTTTAACCCCAATGTCTTTGCTACTTCCTGCATTGCATGAAGGATTAAGTTTTTTGTCCGATAGGCATGGCACTGTTTGGTAATTTTTTTAATAACCTCTTTGGCATTATCCATATTCGGTCCCTGCATGGCCCCTATATAGGCTGACCATTCTCCCTTTGGATTCTTCTGTATCCAAAAAATCATCTGATACAAGGCCTGTCTACCCAAACGAAGAGTGACGGAAAGCAAGCCTTCCTTCCGCTGTCCCGCTTCATAGTACAGTACCAGCCGCAAAGGCTCTCCCTCGTGCTCATTTTCCCAAAGGACTTGATTTTTTTCTCTGTATATATCCAACAGGATATCCGGTTTAAGCGCAGCCTCCAAAAAGGAGAAATGTTCCTGTATTAAAGCAGAGCGCTCTCTAAATGTAGATTTATTGTAGAAAAAAGCGCGCTGTGGCTGCTCATACACAAAAGGATATATCTCTGCCAATTCCCGCCGCAAGTCATTCTGCTGATAAAAAGCATCTATTTTCTTCATACTGCCGTAATGCAGCCAGCAACGCGCCACAAAAACCACATAACGGCGCACCTCGCGGGGATTACTCATATCATAGATTTTACGTCCCAAGGAAGTAAAACTTTCCAAAACTTATACCTCCAAAAAATTAAACTTGCTTTGCCCACAGTTCGGTTATATGCGCAATATCCTGTTTCACCTGCCGGAAAATCCGCTCATAGGACAGTTCCTGTAATCTTTTCTTACGTTCTATACCCAATTGCTGCAGTTTTTCCTTTGAGGCCAATGTGTCACGGATAAGTTCAGCTACATATTGAGGGGATTTATTCTGCAGAAGAATCCCTGCCTGCCCCACTGTTTCAGGAACAGCCGCTACAGCGTAAGCAAATACCGGCTTATCAAAAACCATCGCCTCGACCAGCGGCACGCAGAAACCTTCATGCTCGCTCAAACAAAGCAATGCATCTGCCACCCGATACCAGCTGCAAAGCTCATCATTGGACACACTGCCGGCGAACACCACATCATTCTGCATATGGTAGTTTTCGACCATATGATGTAATTTCTTTTCAAATGACGGTTTCATATTGCCTACAATGATTAGTCGCACATCCGAATTGATGTGCTCTTTGTAATAACGAACAATTTCAATAGCCTCATCCTGCTTTTTATGCGGTACACCACGGCCAACAATCAACAAGTTAAGTTTTCCATCAGTATATTTATCCTGTATGGACTGCACAATAGGACGTTCCAAAAATTTCTCCGGTTCCACAATAGCAGCCAGTGGTTTTGCCTCTGTCAGCCCCAGTTCCCGCAGTTCTGCACAGGAATATTCGGATGCTCCCCAGGCATAAAAGGTGTTTTTTACAACCCCCTTTAGCTGTCGGCGCCCCTGAATACATTTCAGCCACGATCCCCAAGCATTGCCAAAGAAAAATTTTGCCGGCGTAATATTGTGGTAATAGAGGACAATCCGATGAGGATATTTTGCCACCCATTTGTTAAAGGAAGTGCCTGTTGTCATATGATAAATGACGATATCCTCAGCGGTGCCATCAAACTGCTCCATAGTACGAATATGTTCATTCTTTATCCGTGCATCTAGTTTATGTGCAAATATTGCCGTTTCATACCCTAGTTTTTGAAACATACCATCCAATTTTTGAACAAATTTACTGGCACCATCATGTAACGTAAGTGCATGGGCAATCTGTATAAGACGCAATTTTTTTCCTCCATCCTATAACTCACTAATATTTAAATTATACTACATAAGAAAAAAAAAATCCGCACTTCCCGTGCGGATTGAATAATTTATTTGTCTATAACACACCGGTTCCGAAGTAAACCAACAATCCCAGCAAAATGATGAACGGCAGATATATCTTCATCGTCAGGCCCAACAGCTGACTTTCACTGCCTTTGCCTGCTACGCCAATGGCAGCAACACCAATAGCGATACTCTGAGGAGCAATCAGCTTACCTGCACAGGCACCGGTTGCATTAGCCGCAGCAATCCAAATCTGCGTGTTGAGCGGCGCACCGATGGCAATCGCCGCATCCATCTGGAGTTTGCCTAAAAGAATACATGTACTCGTAGCTGACCCAGTAATAAAACCGCCCACCGAACCGATAAAGGCCGCGATGGCCGGATACATCAAGCCTGTAGCAGCTACGGTATTATCAGCAATAGTCGTGGTCATGCCGCTGTAACCCATGACTTTCGCCGTGGCAATGATGCTGATAATGGTGATAAATGTCGGACGCAGACTGGCCAGCGTCTTGCGTAATACTGTCAGCATATCCCCCAACGGCGTTCTTTTGATAAAACCGCTGACAAAGGTGGCAAAGAAAATCACCATACCAGGGGTTGCTATCCAATGGAAGGTATAGGGTGCACCACCTTCGCCCTTATAAATCAAAATCGATGTACGAACCTGAGAAATCGAGTCGTAGATTGTCGGCACCAGCTTGCTGGTCAGCAGCAGCAGAATAAAAATCAGCACAAAGGGCAGCCAAGCCATAAAGGCTTGGTGCTGTGTTACCTGCGGAGCATTATCCCGCTGCAGCACATAGGACGAGTTCTGCGGGGGAAAATATTTTACCGCACCGATAATCGCTCCCATCGTACATAACGCACCGGCCACACCAGCAAGCTCAGGGCCGAGAAAATAGGAAACTCCCAACTGCGCCAGCACATAGCTGAGCCCTGCCGCCATACATACAGGCAGCATATCCTTGACAGCCTGCCAGCTGCCCCCTGCAATGGCCACCATCAGGAAGGGACAAAACAATCCCAAAATGCTGATCTGCAAAGCCACATAGGTTGCCAGCTGCGCAGAATCCGTGCCCATAATCCCCGACAGCGTCACAAGCGGAATGCCGATAGAACCATACGCCGATGGTACAAAATTTGCCACCAGGCATACCGCCACAGCACTGACAGGATTTATCCCCATCCCCGCCAACATACTGGCCGGAATGGCCACAGCGGTACCAAAGCCTGCCATGCCTTCCAAAAAACCGCCAAAACCGAAAGCAATCAATAGAATGAGCACCCGATAATCACTGCTGACGGAAGTCAGCATGGCCTTGATAATCTCCATACCACCTGTGTGAACCGACAAATGATATGTGTAAATCGTAGCCGTAATAATCAAAAGTATCGGCCAACAGGCCAGGGCAGTCCCTTCCAATACCGCGCTGGCCATATAATCAGCGGGCATACCGAAATACAGCACACTGGCAATCAGGGACAGCAACAGTGCCACAGGACAGGCTTTCCAGGCAGCCATTTTCAAACCGGAGAGGGCTACAATCAGCCAGAGAATAGGGAGGGTGGCGAAAAATAACAGCGTCACAGAACTCACCTCTTTATTTATATTACAAAAACGTTATACTGTTCCTTCTTAGTTCGCCAAAGCAGGATTTATTTCCTGTCTCGGAATCAGTAATTCTGGATGTTTAACTAAATATCCGCTGAATTCACACCACGCCGCATGCTCATCAGCAAAGGAAATATCATTCTCCATAGGAAGTTTCTTCTCCGAAACTTGCAAAGACTGCCGTATCTTACGCCGATAATCGCCCACCATATCCCTGGTCAGCCAGCAATAAGGTGTCACCACGTGGTCTACAGGTTCCGTCAGACTTGTAAACAGGGAGTAATATTCATGACCAGCCGGAGCCAAGAGTTCCATAAGTGTCGGCAATATCTGCAAATGGCCGCCAATGGTATTCCCTGCCAGCATTTCCGGGGAAAGTTCGCGATGATACATCGCAAACGAAGTAAGCACCTGCTCTCGCAAAGACGGCTCATCACGCCCTATCACATGATATTCAAATGGAATAAGTCCTGTAGTATGATCGCCAGTAACGATAAACAAGGCATCCGGATACTTTTCTCTCATACGGTCGATAAACTTACACAACGCCTGATCCGCATACCAAATCCCCTGCATTTTTCGCCGTGTCTGCTTATCGGCTTTCAGCGCAGCAGGAGCCTCGGGCATAATCCTATCCAAATCTGCCCCATACTCATCATAAGGCATATTATACGGGCCATGATTGGAAGTCGTATAGAGAAAATGAAATTCATACCGGTCTGCTGGTGACTGCTCAATCCTCTCTGCCGCCGCCTCCAGAAACAAATGGTCATAAACGCCTAACCATGTACGAGGAGCGTCTTTAGCACAGATATCCGGACCACCGTGATATTCATCAAACCCTGTCGTCGGCACAAAATGCTCCAAACTGCCCCAATTCAAGGCACCACCATACCAAAAACCCGTATGATAGCCGAGTTTGTGCAGCTGATAGGCCATGGACAACGGTGTTGCCCCACGCCAAAAGTTGACATTCTCATTCAACTCCAAATCCGTATCATACATTCCGGACAGAATACTGGCAAGGGACGGCGCAGAAATCATGCCCCCGGGCAGAAAATTATCAATGGTTAACGTATGTGGGTCTTTACGAAACTTTTGGCTGCCTTCCATCAAATTCAGTTTACTGTACAACGAATCAAACGGTGCCTGGCCATGACTTTCACCAAACAACAGGAATATCTTACGTGGCTTGGTAATCTTTGCGCCCTTTGCCACCCGCTTAAAGCTTTCCCAAGGCTGCTGCCAATCCACATTCATCGGAAAGACTTTTTCCATAATCTCTTTTGCTTCTTCATCGGTATGCTGCAGAGAATCACTGATTTTATGTTTCCAGGCAAGTTCAAAGGCCACCAGTGCATCCAATGTCATCTTCCCCAGAAATTCATCCTGTTTCACATAAGCAGGTACTTCATCCCACTCCGGCTTGTCCCGATGATTCAATGTGCCGCCATAACGCAGCCAATAAAAAAGGGCCACTGCCAGTGCAAAGACAACAAAATTTGCTCCATACTGCAGCCAAAGGTTATCAAAAGCCACCGGATAAGGAATCTTGGGTATTTGGCACAGTGCATAAGCAGTATAACCCATCACACCCCAATAGGGAATAAATCCCGCTAAAATCAAGCCACCACGATTCTGATTGAAGAAAATATCTGCCAGATTATTTTTATCTGCATTTCCTCCAAGTCTTACTGTAGCATTGAATACGTCATGAAAATGATAATAGAATATCATATTGCCAAAAGAGGCAATATAGATTACCGTCAAATAAACTAAAACGCCGCCCACCCGAAGTTTATCTGCTATAACATAATAATCCGGAAAAAGGCCGGCCGGCATGGACACCAGCACCATAAGAAATAAAAACACATAGGCATTAAAGTCCATGCCCCACCAAAAACCATAGTTAAAGCAGCCTCTTATCCGTTGCCAATCATGACGGGATTTCTCCGGAGCATAACACTTAATAAATAGCGCGCGAAAAAATGCGCAAACCAATGCTGCCAGCAACATTAACAGCAAATCGCTTTGTATGCCTTCAAAGAATCTTGTAAACAATGATACGACTCCTTTACTTCGTCACAACTTCTTCTACGCAGGACAACAAGCTGCCAGCCTCATAAAAAATTCCGGTAACACCGGCTTTTTGGGCACATTCCATATCCGTTATGCTATCACCCACAAAAAATGACTTTGCCCGGTCTATCTTAAATGTTTCACAGGCTTCATCAATCATACCGGTATCCGGCTTACGACAGCTGCACACTCGTGTATATGCAGGAATTTTCCCCTGTGGATGATGCGGGCAGTAAAAGAGCGCATCTAAATGCGCTCCGATTTTGGCCAGTTCTTTGTTCATCCAATCGTAGACTTCTTTTATATCTTCTTCAGGATAGTATCCTCTGGCCACCCCGCTCTGGTTAGTGACGAGAATGGCCAGATAGCCTTTGTCGTTGACGTATTTAATCGCCTCTTTGGCGCCTTCTATCCAGATGAAGTCTTCGGGACGATGAAGGTAGGCTATATCTACGTTTAGTGTGCCGTCACGGTCGAAAAATACGGCTTTGCTTTTAGTCGTTGTAATCAAAGTAACCACCTTTGTTGAGGAAATCTACGTATTCCTTGACCGCATCTTTCATTTCATGGAAACCTTCGTTGTAGCCGGCTGCCAGCAGGTTGGTATCATCGGCTTCGGTGAAGTTTTGGTATTTCCCCTTGAGGACTTCAGGAAATTCGCGGTAGGCGATTTCACCTTTGCCCAAAGCTTCGATTACGGCTTCGGCTACTTCATTGTAAGTATGCGCATGACCGGTACCGCAGTTGTAGATACCGCTCTTGCCCTTGTTTTTCCAGAACCAAAGATTTACATTAACTACATCCTTGACATAGACAAAATCGCGGCGCTGCTCACCATCTTTGACCGGCTGGCCGTTAATCTCACCCCAGCCTTGGAACAGACGCGCCTTGCCCGTTTCGTTGACCTGATTGTACAACTGGTAGAAAATGGACGCCATCTTGCCCTTGTGGTGTTCCTGCGGGCCATAGACATTGAAGTATTTCAGGCCGACAATCTGGCTGTGTGCCTCAGGCATTACCTGACGTACATAGCGGTCAAAAGCCAGCTTGGAGAACGCATAGGGATTCAGCGCATCTTCACACTCATCCCCCTCCCGGAAACCATTTTTGCCGCTGCCATAGGTAGATGCCGAAGATGCATAAAGGAAAGGAATGCGATGCTGCAGGCAGAAGTGCAGCACGGACTTGGAATATTCATAGTTTACCCGCATCATGAAGTTTACATCATATTCCATGGTATCGGAGCAGGCACCTTCATGGAATACAGCATCGATATCCGTACCATCAAAGTCACCGTTTTCAATGCTCTGCAGGAAATCATCCTTATGCTGATAATCGATAAATTTCAAGCCCCTCAGGTTCTTGTAGTTCTGACCATCTTTCAGGTCATCCACCACCAGAATATCCGTGCGGCCACGGCGGTTAAGTTCCTTCACAAGGTTGCTGCCGATAAAACCAGCACCGCCAGTAACAATAATCATTGAAAAGTTCCTCCTTTTTTACACCTCATCCGTCAGCCTGGCAGCTGACACCTTCTCCTCAAGGGGAAGGCTTTAACTTAATACTTCTAAAAGTTCTTCTTTGCTTACTGCGTAGGTGCCCAGTTTTGCCACAACTACGCTGGCGGCCATATTGGCCATATAGGCACTTACCTCTGGTGCCAGACCACCTGCCAGCCCCAAAGCGAATACACCGATTACCGTATCACCGGCACCGGATACATCGAAAACTTCCTGCGCCTTGGTGGGGATATGGCAGGCACTGTCTTTCATCACCAGCGACATGCCAAATTCCGAACGAGTAGCCAATACCTGCTTGATACCGAACTTGCCCATCACATAACGGGCGGCTTTTTCGATAGCCTCGTCCTGATTTTTGATTTTTTCCGGCAGTACGGCACTGAGCTCTTTGAAGTTCGGCGTGATGTAATCTGCGCCGCGGTATTTGCCCCAGGCTGTTCCTTTCGGGTCAACCAGCACGGGAATTCCATGGGCATTGGCTGCCTCGATAATCTGCTGACAGGTTTCCTCGGTGCAGGCACCTTTGCCATAGTCGGAGATAATCACCGCATCTACACCTTCATTCAGGCGTGCCGCCACAAAGTTCTGCAAGCGGTCAGCATAAGGCCCGGTCATTTCCTCGGCCTCTTCAAAGTCCAGACGAATCATCTGCTGATGACCGCCAATCACCCGCAATTTAGTGGTTGTTGGTCTATCGGTGGTAATAAGTCCCTTAAAATCAATGCCACGGGCCGTCAGCTTGTCCGTAAGGCTCTGACAGTGATAATCCTCACCTACATAGCCAGCCAGGCCAATCTGACATTCCAAACGGGCAAGGTTATGCGCCACATTGGCCGCCCCGCCCAAAGTCTCCTTTTGGTCGGTCACACGGGTAACCGGCACAGGAGCTTCCGGGGAAATGCGCGTCACTTCCCCATAGTAGTACTTGTCCAGCATTACATCGCCGACCACCAGCACATGACATTTTTCGGCAGATTGGGCTATAAAGTCATGCATTATCTGCTTATCCATCTGTTAAAATTCTCCTTTAGACAGGTCAATAACGCGGCATTGATAATCCCCTCTATGGGTTGGCAATTTATAGGCAGGCTGACCTTGGAACCTATCCAGCAATTCTTCCACAAAATGCATAACCGCAGTTACCGGAATATTTCTCATACAAGCCAGAGTATCTTTCCCTGCCCGCGGGCATTGGTGAATGCCACAGGGGTGGCATTTCTCCGGCGATTTCAGCAAAACAGAACGTCCATCGTAAGGATAAAAGCCCGGCACAGGCGATGCGCCGAACATCGTAATCACCGGCAAGTTCATGGCAACGCCGATATGCATTGGACCTGAATCTGTGGTGAGAAACAAGCAGCATCTGCGCAAAAGTCCTGCAAGCACCGCCAAACTGACCTTGCCGGTAAAGATATGCAAGTCCTTGCTATCCTTATTCTGCATCTGACTGATACATTTTTGTACAATCGTCAAATCCATCGGGCCGCCAAAGAACGCAATCTTATAGCCCTTTTCGAGCAGTTTATCCGCACATTGGGCAAAATAACCATCCGGCCAGCGTTTAGTTTCCCAGCTGGCACCGATATTAAAGGCAATCACCCTATCTTCCGCAGAAAAATGTTCCCGCCAAAGTTTATCTGCTATTTGCTGATTTTCCTCACTTAAAGCCATTTCCAGCCCGCCAACCTCCGGCTCAATGCCCAGAAACTTCCGCAGAACATTCAAGTGGGCATGCACCTGATGTTCCCAGCCCGGCACATAATGATGCGGCGGAAATACACCGCCCGGCCCCCAGCCAATATGATGGGCAATGGAGGGGTTCTGCATGGTTTTATCAAAAAACAGCGAAAATAACGGCTTGCTGTAGCCCACAATGTATTTTGCGCCGCTAAAAGCCGCTGCTGCCGAGGCACGTTCATTGCGGTGCAGATTAATGACCAAATCAAATTTCAGAGCCCGCACCTTGCGAATAAACTGCCACAGTTTAGCCAGCCCCTTATCGGCTCCTTTTTTATCCATAAAAAGGCAGGCATCCAAATGGGGATTTTCCTCCACCAATTCCCGCCAGCGGGTATCGGCCAAAAGTGTCAGCCGTGCCTGCGGATAAGCTTTACGCAGAGCGCCCAAAACTGGCGTCGTCAGCATCAAATCGCCAATTTGCATAAGATTTATGATCAATATGTTTTGATACACGTCAGCAAAGCTCCTCAATCTTTTCCATTGCCTTTTCTACGGTGATATTTTGCAGGCAGTCGATATTTTTCGGGCAAGCCCGCTTCCAGCAATAACGGCAGGAACGGTCAACCTCTATCGCATTTTCCTGCTGCCCATAAGGGCCGTTGCGGTTGGCATCAGTAGGCCCCATAAGCATAATGGTTTTCGTGCCCATACCTGCCGACAGATGCACCGGGCCGGTATCGCCGCCCACAGTCAGGCGGGCATTCTGCAGAATATACGTGAGCTGCTTAAAATTCGTCCGGCCAACCAGATTCAGCGGAGGAATATCGCTATAAGAACAAATTTCCGCCGCCCGCTGTTCATCGACCAAACCGCCGCCCACCAGCACAGGAATAAATTTCCGGTCATATAGCTTATCCGCAAGACGGGCAAAGCTTTCTGCCGGCCAGCGCTTATTGGGCCAGTTAGCGCCAATAGCCAACACCACATAGGGATTTGCCATATTGGCTCCTGCCTGAGCAAAAACCTGACGGGCAAGGTCAGCTTCGCGCTCCGGTACTTCCAGTGTAAAACGCACCTCATTTACCGGACAGCCTAATGCCCGGGCCACATCCAAATAACGCTCTACAATATGTCCATTCGCATGAGCGCCAATTACGGGTTTGGATATTTTGTCACTAAACTCCCGCATATTGCACATGCCCAGTTTCACCGGAGCCTGCCCCAGACGGGCAATAGCAGCCGACTTAAATAGCCCCTGCAAATCGAGCACTGCATCATAACGGCGCTGTTGAATCTTCCGCTTCAACGGGCCATATTCATGCAAAAAGCCCCCTAAGGACTTAAATTTCTTCTTCTCAAAGAGAATAATTTCATCAATATAGGGGCTCATATTTACTAAATCGTAAGCAGGCGGCTCCACCACCCAGGTGATATGGCAGTCCGGATGCGCCTCTTTCAGGGCATACGCCACGGGAAGCGC
>Ga0310695_10015234_pt1 | contig 10270 bp, 10 predicted proteins | sample RumenRJG_04DNA_FD_203882 | JGI IMG/M metagenome (GOLD analysis project Ga0310695, IMG submission 203882) | Bovine rumen microbial communities from Lethbridge, Alberta, Canada - RJG_04 (v2) (version 2) | ecosystem: Host-associated > Mammals > Digestive system > Stomach > Rumen | place: Canada... | reverse complement strand
AGTCAGCGATGTTCATGAAGTTGACCACGAGCACGTCGCACTGGCCGGCGAGGAACGCGGTCAGACGGTCGCCGGTGCTGGAGCCGACGTCAATGTTGTTCATCTCGATGCCCATCTCACGCTCCATGGCCTCGGCAACCGCGTGGGTCGCGCCATAGTAGGTGATGGAATACTTGAGCTGGCCGGGGTTCGCCTTGGCCCAGCTGATGAGGCTCTCCAGGTCGGTCCACTGGCTGTCGGACTTGACGATCAGCGCATAGGTGTCGTCGCGGGCGATGGAGCCGACGACCTCGAAGTCATCCATGAAGGAGAACTCGTTGCTCTCGGCGGCTTCCTGGGTCAGCATGACGCCGCTGTGGTGGAGCAGAGCGGTGTAACCGTCGTTCTTCGCGCCCATGACGCTGGAGGACGCGACCACGCCCGCGCCGCCGGTGGTGTTGACCACGACGAAGTTGACGCCCAGCTTCTCACTGAGGATCTTGCACATCTGACGGCAATAGGTATCGGTGTCACCGCCGGCGCTGTAAGGAACGACCATGGTGACGTCGTTCCTGGGCCAGTCGGTCTCGGCCGCGGCGGGAGTAGCGTCGGTGGAGCCGTTGTCCACCACGGTCTTTTCATAGAGGGCGATGTGCTTGGAGCGGTCGGGAACCTTGCCGGCGGCATAATTTGCCAGCGTCTTCTGCTCGCTCGCGAACTTGTCGGTCACGGCCTCCAGCGCCTCCTTGGCGAACTCGGGGCGGATGACCACCACGCCGTCCGGGTCGCCCACGATGATGTCGCCGGGGAACACGACCTGCCCGCAGCAGGCGATGGGGACGTTGATCTCGCCGGAGCCGATCTTCCACGGGCCCTGCGGCGTGATGCCCTTGGCGTAGACGGGGAAGCCCAGCTCATCGAGCGCGTCCGCGTCGCGGATGCAGCCGTCGAGCACGAAGCCCGCAATGCCCTTGCTCTTGGCGTAGTTGAACATGATCTCGCCGCACAGTGCACGGCTCATGCAGCAGCCGCCGTTGAGCACGATCACATCGCCCGGCTCCGCCATATCCATGGCGCGGTGGAGGAGCGCGTTATCGCCCTCGGAGCAGTGGACGGTCAGCGCGGTGCCCACCATGTTGGCGTTCCTGGTGTAGCAGCGCAGATCGCCGTACATGTTATACATGCGGTTCATCATGTCCGCGATGTTGCTGCTGGGGATGCCGCGGAAGGCTTCGACCAGCGCGCGGTCGGGACGGTTGATCTTGGTGTAGATCCTCTTGCCGTATGTGGTTTCCATCGGTGTGTTCCTCCTGTTTTTATATATGTGGTTTCACCATCAAAGCTTCCAGCCCTCCAGTACGCCGTGCCACTCTCTCGGCACGTCGTCGCCGAAGCGCTCCTTGATCCCGGTGTCGCGCATCCACGCCAGCTTCTCACGGGACGCCTCCGCCATTGTGTAGGGCAGGCCCTCGCTCTTGAGGAAGTCCACCACGTTCTGCATCTCATGCTCGCGGCGGTCGGCGTGGATGATCGCGCCGGAGACGTAACCGTTGATGATCTTGAGGAAGCCCTCGCCGTAGCTGTCAAGGAAGGACGCGACGATCTCCTCCTCCACGCCGAACTTCTGCGCCGCCTGTAAGGACTCAAACAGCAGGCAGCTGATGCCCTTTGCCGTGATACTGCGGATGAACTTCATGCTGGTGGCGGTGCCCGGCGTATCGCCCACCACGTCCATACGCATGTGATAGGGCGACATCTTCTCCTTGAGCGCCGCCGCGCCCTTGCCGCTGAGGAGCATCGGCACCTGATGGCGATCCTTGAGCAATGTGCCCATCATCGCGCCGTCGATGTAGGTACCGCCGTGGGCGGCGATCATCTCCGAGATTTTCTTCTTGTCCGCCGGCGTCGCCGTGGACACGTCCGCGTACAAAAGCCCTTCGTGGACGCCGTCCAGACCGCCCTCCGCCGCGGAGATTGCGTAGTTGGAGGGCACCGCGCTGAAGATCACATCCGCTCTCCGGCAGACCTCCGCCGCGCTCTCGCACTGCTTCGCGTCCGCCGCCGCGGCGCGCTGCTCGATCTTCGCGCGCATCCGCTCGTCGTTTTGCAGGCTGTCAAAGTAGATCAGCTCCTCCACATGCTCGCCGTGCAGACCCAGCGCGATGGAGGATCAGGTCTATCTGTGCGTGGATGACGCGCTGCTGCGCAGGTATTACGGCGACGAGACGGATCTTATCAAGGAGAAGGCCTTCGGCGGCATCGAAGTCTCCGACTTCTCCAACCTCCCCATATGCATGAACTCCTCCCGCATGGGCGAGCGGATCATGGGCGCCTTTCAGGAAGAAAAGATCACCCCTAAATCCTACATCACCAGCGCCGATACGCTGATCAGCCTGTCGGTATGCTGCAAGGGTCTTGCCGCCTGCTTTGCCTCGCACATGCGCCTGATCATGCAGCAAAGCAGCATCCCGGAGAGCATCAATATCTTCCCGCTTTACAACCACGGCGTACCCATGACGCAGAACCTGTCTCTGATCTGGCGCAAGGATCGCTATCTCTCCCACTATGCCAAACTGTTTATGGAGCTGCTGTTCCGCTACTTCAGCGAGGTGGAACACATCCACATGGAGCGCAAGGTCTGAAAAAACGACGGCAAGAGATCATCTCTTGTCGTCGTTTTTCTGATTTCACCGCAAGGGAGTCATTGGCAGCGTCGTAAAATTTCGCGCACCAGCGCGTAGACGCGCTGCGTGGACGCCACGTCCAGTCGCTCCCGGGGCGAGTGCACGTCGCTCAGGTTCGGCCCCAGCGAAAGCGCGTCCAGTCCGGGGATCTTGGCGATGAACAGTCCGCATTCCAGCCCGCCGTGGGTCGCGTCTACGCGCCCTTCCCTGCCGGTCAGATCGCGGTAGGCGTCCAGCACAATCGCACGGAAGGCCGAGTCCTTGCGATACTGCCAACCGGGATAGTCGCCCCGTTCGCTGACCGTGCCGCCGACATACTCCGCCGCGTCGTGGAGCTTGCGCCGCAGCATCTCCTTTTGCGAGGCGATGCTGGAACGGATCGAATAGGTGTAATGGAGGCCGTCCGCTTCCAGCGCGATCACGCCCATGTTCAGCGACGTCTGCACCAGTCCCGGGAAATCGAAGCTCATCTCCTGCACACCCTGGGGCAGTGAGAACAGCACATGGAGCATCCGCGCCGTGGTCTCCCCGTCCAGCGCCGCCGTCGCCGCGGCGCTTTCACAGCGCAGGAGCAATCCGGGGTCACTGACGGCGTACTCGTTGCGCAGCGTCTGCGCAAACTCGCGGGCAAAGCGCTCGAAGTCCGCCGCTTCGGCGCCGGGGACGGCGGCCTCCGCGACGCACTCGCGGCAGATCACGTTGTCAAAGGCGCCGCCGCGCAGCTCAGATAGCCGCAGTCCCGGACAGGCCCGCTTCGCCATGAACAGAACGCGGCCCATCAGATGGTTAGCGTTGGCGCGGCCCTTGTCGATCTCCACGCCGGAGTGTCCGCCCAGCAGCCCCGTCAGTGTCAGACGATATGCCGCCTCGCCGCTCAGCGGGAGACGTGTTCCCGGCAACAGGCTGTCGATCCGCGCGCCGCCGGCACAGGAGGCGGTGAACACCCCCTCCTCCTCAGAGTCGATGTTCAGCAGCCGACGGCCCTTCAAGTCGGAGCAGTCCAGCGCGAACGCGCCGTCCATACCCACCTCCTCGTCCACGGTGAACACCGCTTCCAGCGGCGGATGGGGCAGCGTGTCGTCGGCGAGGATCGCCATGGTCATCGCCACCGCGATGCCGTCGTCGCCGCCCAGTGAGGTCTGCTCCGCCCAGACGCAGGCTCCGTCGGTGCGGACGTCAAGTCCCTCCTTTGTCATGTCCTTCGCGCAGTCCTCGGTCCTGGCGCAGACCATGTCGATGTGCCCCTGCAATATGACCGGCTCCGCGTTCTCATACCCCGGCGACGCGTCCTTCCAGATGACGACGTTGTTCGCCGCGTCCTGACGGTACCTGAGTCCATGCTCGCGCGCGAAGCGGACGCACAGGTCGCTGATCGCTCGGGTGTTGCCGCTGCCATGGGGCACGGAGCAGAGCTGCTCAAAGTATTCAAATACAGGTTTCGGTTCGAGATTCGACAAAACTCCCATCGTTGTCCTCCATCCAGCGCTTTAGATCGTTCAGGTAAACAGCCATCTCTGCCCGTCCGGCATCGTCATCAGTGTACCGTTCGCGCGTTCCAGCACCTCACCGGTGGGATAGCGGCGGATGACCAGCTCCTCGCGGTACTCCGGATCCTCGTACCACTTGGAAAAGATCAGCTCGTCCCCGTCCCGGGAGTCCAGCGTCTCCGTGAGATCGAGTGCTAAGGTGCTCTGCTCCGGCCACACGAGCTGGAACTCCGTATGACTGTGCCGTGTGAGCGTCAGCGGTGTGCCGTGGAGCATCAGATTGTAGCAGTCCGGCACTGTGTCCAGCGACAGGCGGACAATGCTTTCCGCCGACCCCATGTCCGGCGCGCAGCGATAGATCAGGATCTCACGCTGCGGGAAATCCACCAGCAGGGCGTAGATGCTCCCATCGTCAAAACAGGGGCAGCCGAAGTACTGCCCCTCCCGCGCCGTGATCGGTTCATAGAGCCGTGGCTCCGGGCAGCGCACGAATACCAGCCGGTTCTTCCGGATCGGGTGCCCGTCCCGGTACAGCTCCTCCGCCTCGTAGAGATCGCCGCTGGTGTAGTCCGAGCCCCACTGCCAGTCGGTCCCGTCCATGTGTTCCAAATAAGTGATGCCGCGGGCGTCGATGCGTTTATAGTCCATGGCTCACCCTCCCCCGTAAAATCATCATCAGCATAACCCAGACGGCGAAAAAAAGCAACAAAAAGCGGCCTCGCCACGGCTCTGCGCAGTTTTGGCGCAAACGCACAACTCACACTTCGCGTCCCTGATGCTGGACGCATTCCAGCGCGAGATCTCCCAGCTCGGTTATACGCTCAACACGCACCGCGTCACGCCGGAGAATATCGCCGCACACACGCCGCCGTTTACGTTCAACAGGGAACGCACCAGCGCGATCCTCTGCATCGAGATGTTTGATCGCGACTATGACGAAATGGTCTGCTCACTGGGACTGCCGACGCTTTTCGTGGACGGGCCGTCCAACTGCTGCGACGGGATGCTCCCGGCGGATCAGCTGTATATGGACAACACCTCCGGCATCATGACGCTTGTCCGCGCCATGCTGTCCAAAGGGGTCGAGCGGATCGGCTTTATCGGCAAGCATTGCCATTGTCGGTCGTTCTTTGAGCGTTACATGGCATTTCGCGGGGCGATGCTTCTCGCCGGCAAGCCGGTCGAGGAACGATGGTGCCTCAGCTGTCTGGGGCCGGAGGCCATTTCGGCTCAGCTTGCTGCGCTGAGCGATCTGCCGCAGATGTTTGTCTGCGCCAACGATTTTGTCGCGCGCGACGCGATTCAGGCGCTTCGCGAGCAGGGGCGGTTTTCCCCGGGGAAGATATTGTTCAGCGGCTTTGACGACGCGACGGAGTCCCGCCACGGAGACCCGCCGTTGACGACGGTCCACATCCATACGCAAATTATGGCGTTTTCCGCCGTACATCTGCTGATGTCCCGCATTGACCAACCGTCGCTCGACTATCGCACCATCTACACGGAGACCGAGCTGATCTGGCGCACGTCAACTGATTCCCAATAAATGGAGGCAGCCCCTCCCTCGCATCTGCGAGGGAGGGGCTTTTTCAGTGGTGCGGGGGGGAAGCATATCCCGCATCACCGTTGGAGGGTAACAACCAAGTAGTCCAGATAGCGCAACACCCATTCGGTTCTCGCGCTGTTTGCGATCACGCCCAAATAAACGGCGTCGGGAAACCCGGCGGATGCAAAGATGGGCAAATCGGAAACATCGACTCCGTTGACAGCCGATTTGGTAATCACCTCGTGCGACGATGCTTCGTTCAAATTGTACTCGATGGCGTTGTCTTCGAGGATGACCTCATTCTCAATCAAATACGGCTCGAGCGATTGCTGCAATTGCGCGTCTCGGGAAAGCAGTTCCGGCAGCGCCAAGAGGTATCCGCTGCGGGAGAGGAGGTCGTAGGCTTCGTGGTTCATCAGAACGACGTCAAGCTTTTTCGCGTTGATCGCGTCGAGCAGCTTCAGCCGGGAGGCGTAGGCATACTCGTGATTGACAACGGACGCCTCGTCCGAAAGGTATAGACCGCGGTAGAGGTATATCTCCTGCTTGCGGGCATTTGCCCCGGATTCCTCGATACATTGCGTGGTGAGCGCCTGTTCCAGCGTCTCGCCGGCGGAAACATTGACCAGGGCGGTGTAGAGCACCGCCTCTTTTTTTGTCAATTGGCGGTGAACCGCGGAGCAGACGATCGCAAGGGCGATCACGCCCAGCAGGATGGGCAGCTTGTAGTAAGTAACGATGTAGTCCAGCTTCGCCCTGACATTCATCTTGCGGAAAGCGTCGCGGCGAAGGGCACGTTCCTGCGGTGATGCGCTCATGGCGCGTCCGGCTCGCTCTTGTCCGGCACATAGGCACAGGCCGCGATCACGTGGGAGAGAAAGAGTGAACTGGCCAGCGCACACAGGCTCTCGCCGAAAATAATCATCGGCGTAAACAGCCGGACGACCACGAAAAACATAACAAAGTGGATCATAAAGACAGTGATCGTGCAAAAAAGATAATGCGTTCCGATCATAAACGCGTTGATCAGCATGGCAATATTGGTGTTTACAACGCTGGCCACCAGCGGAAACACATACATCAGCACGATCGTATACGCCACGGCCGCCGCAATGATCAGCGCAAGGAGCAGCGTCCAGAACACGGCGACGCCTCCTGTAGAAGAGGCGCGCAGATGATAGACGATATAGCCGTCCAGCGACAGCAAAAGCCCTGCCCCCAGGAGAATCAGCCACAAAACCGTCGCCTGCCGGAAATTCTCACGGAACCCGCGAAAGAACCGCTGCGTGAGATGCGAGTCGTCCCCATCCACCAGCTTCAATGTAACGGAATAGAGCGCGGTGGTGGCGGCGCCCAGCGTGACGATGGGAAGGGAACAGAGCAGCCAGAGCAGGTTCAGATAACAGCCGGCGGCCACCCGCAGGGCCACCTGACTGAAGGTGCTTTCATAAGAAAAGAGTTTCATCAGACAACTCCTTTCAGCAATGTAAAATTGATGTTCATTATAGCAACGGAATGCGCAAAAGTCAAACGCCCTCATCCATTTGTGTGCAAATGCATCTTTTAGTGTGTGTATCTGAGCGCAGGAAGAGAAAAGGAGGAGTTCGATGAGTAAATCTTCACCCGGCACCGTGACGAAGAACGTCGGCGGAGGCGGCAGGCTGCACAACACTGTCGTCTATGTCAAACAGCATTGGCAGCTATGCCGAACTTCATCTCGGTCATCGTGCTCTGCGGTATTGTTCGCATCCTGCTCTCGCCAACCGGGCTGGTAAACACCCTGTTCAACTCGTCCGCGAACCTCATGACGATGCCGTCGGCGTTCCGCACGATCTACATCGCCAGCGGTATCTGGCAGGGCGCAGGCTGGGCGTCGATCATCTATACGGCGGCGCTGTCCAATGCCAGCAAGGATCTCAAGGAAGCCGCAGTGCTGGACGGTGCGAACATCATCCAGCAGATCAAGGCGGTGGAGTGGCCCGCCATCAAGGACACGGTGCTGATCCAGTTCATCATGTCCGTGGGCAACATCATGAGCATCGGCTTTGAGAAGGCTTACGCGCTGCAAACCGACCTCAACCTCGCAAGCTCCGAAATCATTTCCACCTATGTGTATAAGAAGGGCCTTCTGGACGGCGACTACGGCTTTTCCACGGCAGCCGGCCTTTTCAACACGGTCATCAACGTCATCCTGCTCATCTCCATGAATAAGATCGCGGAGCGGATGAACGAAGGCAAGGGCATTTAAGGGAGGTTCGGCAATGAGTCAAGTGAAAAAGAAAAGCGAGTTTGCCAAGCTCCCCAAGGAGGATAAGGCGCTGCTGACCGTCGGCTACATCATCCTTGGCCTGTTTCTCGTGGCGATCATCGTGCCGGTCATCTACATCATCCTCGCGTCCTTTATCGACCCGGTGACGCTGCAAAACAAGGGTCTGACCTTTGATTTCAGCAAGTGGACGCTGACCGCCTATGAGCGCGTTATGTCCAACGCGCAGATCTGGGTGGGCTTCAAGAACGCACTGATCTACTCCGTGCTGTTCACCGCGCTGTCCGTGGTGGTGACGCTGCTGGCGGCCTATCCCATGTCCCGCACCGATTTCAAGGGCCGCGGCTTCTTCAACACCATCTTCATCATCACCATGTTCTTCGGCGGCGGTCTGATCCCCACTTACCTGCTCATCAGCAATCTGGGGATGCTGGACACCATCTGGGCAATTCTGCTGCCGGGCGCGTTCAGCGTGTGGAACATGATCATCGCCCGCACCTATTATCAGGGCATCCCGCAGGATCTGCAGGAGGCGGCGGAGATCGACGGCGCCAACGAGATGGTCTACTTCTTCAAGGTGCTGCTGCCCGTCTGTACGCCTATCATCGCCACCATCGCCATGTGGCAGTTCGTCGGCATGTGGAACAGCTACTTTGACGCGATGATCTACCTCAACAGCGCGTCCAAGCAGCCGCTGCAGCTGGTGCTGCGCTCCATCCTGATCCAGAACCAGCCGGAGCCTGGCATGGTGTCCGATATGCAGAGCACCGCCGAGCGCGCGCAGCTGGCGGAGCTGCTTAAATACGCAACGATCATCATTTCCAGTCTTCCGCTGATGATCATGTACCCCTTCTTCCAGAAGTATTTCGACAATGGCATCATGGCCGGCGCCGTCAAGGGCTGATCCGACCACAAATAAAGGAGAATGCATATGAAAAACAAGTATTCCTTCCGCAAGTGCATGGCGCTTGTCCTTGCGCTCATCATGACGGCGTCTCTGCTGACCGCCTGCGGCAGCAAGGGCGGCGCGGCCGGCGGCGCCAGTGCCGGTCTCGAGGTCGATCCCGCGTCGCTCGCCTTCCCTCTGGCTGAGAAAGCGGAGATCTCCGGACTGACCAACTTCCCCGCCGGCAGCGAGTCCGAGCCCAACAACCGCACCATCTTCAAGCGCCTCGAGGAGGCGACCAACGTCCATGTGACCTGGAAGGCCATCCAGAGCGACCAGTGGGGCGACAAGATCGCGCTTGAGATGTCCAACATCAAGACCCTCCCCGAGTTTGTGTTCAACGCGCAGTTCGGCGACACCGATCTGCTCAAGTATGCCAAGCAGGGCGTCATCATCAACGTCGAGGAGTACGGCGACCCGGATTCCGGCAAGCACATTGTCGTCAACGACGACGCGAAGGTCATCAGCGCCGCCACCACCGACGGCTGGCGCAAGGGCGTTGAGTGGCTGCATAAGCTGTATGCCGAGGGCCTGATCGACCCCGATGCATTCACGCAGGAGTGGTCCACCTACGTTGCCAAGGGCAAGTCCGGCCGCTACGGCGTCTGCTTCTCCTGGGACGTGGCCAACATCGCCTCCATCAGCATGGACGACCTGATCGCCGGCAAGGGCTGGCAGCCGCTGCCCGCGCTGCAGGCCGACACCAAGAACATCACCCCCGCCACCGGCTCCTACACCTTCGGCTTTGATCGCGGCCGCTGCGTCGTGACCGCCAATGCCAAGAACCCCGCCCTGATCTGCGCGTGGCTCGACCAGATGTACGCTCCGCTCCAGTCCCCGCAGAACAACTGGGGTACCTATGGCGAATCCGATGATTTCGATATCTTTGAGATGAGCACCAACGCCAATGGCGAGCCCATGCTCAAGCACACCTGGCTGGGCGACGCCTCCCCCGTGGAGGTTCGCGAGGCTGAGTGCGTCGGCGGCCCGCTGGCCATCCTCGACAGCTATTACGGCGTGTACGTCACCTGCCCGGACGACGCCCAGTATCGTCTTGACTGGATCAAAAACATCTACACGCCCGACATGAACACCAAGTACGTCTATCCCAACGTGTTCATGAACACCGACGACACCAAGAGAGTCTCCGACCTGAGCGCCGACCTCAACAAGTGCATCAACACCGCGCGCGCCGACTGGATCATGAACGGCTTCACCGACGCCGACTGGAACCAGTTCCAGAGCGACCTTCAGTCCTACAAGCTGGACGAGTACCTCTCCATTTACCAGAAGTATCTCGACGCCTACCTCGGATAACGCAAACGTCCCGCCCCCTCGGGGGCGGGACAGTTTAAAAGAAAGGAT
>Ga0310695_10015233_pt1 | contig 10272 bp, 5 predicted proteins | sample RumenRJG_04DNA_FD_203882 | JGI IMG/M metagenome (GOLD analysis project Ga0310695, IMG submission 203882) | Bovine rumen microbial communities from Lethbridge, Alberta, Canada - RJG_04 (v2) (version 2) | ecosystem: Host-associated > Mammals > Digestive system > Stomach > Rumen | place: Canada... | reverse complement strand
TCTATTTCTTTCGAACGTGATGGCAACGTGCCCGTCTGCTGGAAGTCCCACTTCTCCTGTGCCAGATTGCTGATGCCCCACAGCCGCTCAAACGTCTTCCACTTCGACTTGATGTCCAGCCGCTCGGCAAACACCTCGGCGATATACATCGCCTGCTTGCGAGTCGTCTCGGAGGTCAGCTGACAGCGTTCGTCCACAAAGCCCTTCTGCTGGAGCCGTTTCCAATACAGCATCGACTCTTCTGATGCCAATTTCCCAGTCAGACCATTGGGGATGCCTTCAGTTGGCTGAGTCTTTACATGCCTCTCCAGCCACTCTATCGAGAGCATGCCGATGGTCTGAATCTTCAGTTTGACCAGCGACAACTGGGCAATCTCCCAAACCTCGCATACCACTGGCTCTACCTCATGGTCATAGATATCCCAGAACTCGAAAGTCTCAGCCCGGCCAATCCTTCTGGTAGCATCTTCGCGGATCGTATCGAAGTCGCCTGATTGCGCTTTCATAAGCTTCTGCTGCTGGTGCAGCCACGCTTCATCCTGCCTGAGTGCCGACAACCATTCGCGTGCCGATCCATAGTCCTTGCGCTCTACGCTCATCATAAGGCTTCATCCTCCTTGCGCCACCAACCCTGCCCACAACGCTGTCCATGAGCCATCAGATAGTTGAACGCCAGCGAGTCGTCCTCTATCCAGCCTTCGGCCAAAAACTTTTTGCGCACCTCGCGAATCTTATCGGCAAAACGGCTCAGTGCCTCATCCCACGTGCGGCGCACCGGTTCAGGCTGCTCATCCCACGAAGAGAAATTGTAGTTATATTCTTTCAGCACCAGTCGCCCATACAGCTCCTTGTCCATATAATCGTAAAGTGCCTGAGCAGCCATCAGCACACCATGGTCAAACTGTCGAGGCATCACGCCGTATATCTCATCATGTAGCATCACCAGATCGGGTCGCAGTTTTAGCCGGGAAACGCCCCGCTGCCAATGCCGTTCTATATGAAGCAGCGCATCGATTATGGCCTGCACATAGTCGCGAGGGGGCATCTGCGTTTCGCTCGGTCTGCCTACCAGGCAATGGTGCTTCATCGAAAACAGTTCAGCCAGCTCGTCCTGAGCAGGCAGATAATGTAAGCCTTCATATACAACTATGGCATGCTTCTTCATGATGTAAGCCGTGTGAACAGCTATCTGCTCATATTTCATACTGCTGAGCCACTTCACCAGCCTGCTGTTCGTCACCCAGAAACGACCGTTCCTGAAGCCGAAAGCCTCCTTCAGGCCGAACGTGAAGTGCAGCGTCAGATCGTGGCACAGCCCTGCTATCTCCAATATGAGTCGCAGCCGGTTCCGCTCATCGTCTGTAAGCGTCTGCTGTCCCGCCACCGACATCAGTGGGTCATCCTCATACATCGGTGTCCGGCCCTCATCAGCCTTCCAGAACCTGTCTGAGAGGTACATCGCCAGTGGCGTATACTTATCACCCTCAGCCAGCAACCGTTCCACTTGAGCAAGCCTAAATGCCCTGCGCTCCTCACCCTTCAGCAGGCAAGCCTCTGCAAGGCCGGCCCCCTGAAAGAAATTTCCCTCTATCTGTGCCAGCTGCTGGCTGGCTGTCTTTGTTTTTCTCATCATGCCGAAAATAGTCTTTCCTGTTGCTCAGGGTCAATAATTCCATAATGCGCAAGAATCTTCCTATCCAGTTCATGCTCTTTTTCAGAGGTTGAGAGCCCTTCGCGCTTCATCTGCTGGATCTCCATCACCAGGCGCTCGTATTCAGCATCTTCTTCGTCGGTGACGTCCTTGACGGGGATGCGCTCAAAGACGCTCTTACGTAATTCACGACCATTGCCCTGTACAAGGGGGAAATCGTCTGTAAAGCAATATCTGAAAAGAGATGAATTGAAGAATGCCGTCAGGTAGCCAAGGTGTCGGCCCACAATCATATAGGCCTTAGCGTTGACATAAAACCCTTCTGTGTCTAAATAGAACCCCAGCTGAGTAGTCAGATTAGGATAAATAATTTTCTTCTTTTCCAAATCTCTCAGATAAGCACAATTACGTAGGTTGTAGGGCGTATCACCTTTGTCCGACCTTTTCTCGATCCTTTCATAGAATGCGTCAAGATGCTCTTTTATCGGTTTGTAGTCATTAATGTCAATACGAGCAAGTTGCTCGTCTTTCAAACCGTTATGGCTGTTGATAAGATAATAACCCTCCCATGCAATCTGATATTGCTTGATGTTGCGGCCACGAAGATGGGGCACAAGGATGTCTTTGCAATGCTCATCTTCTGAGACCATCGCTTGATATTGTTCTGAAGAAATCCAAAAGGCCTCATCGCAGCCACTAAGGATTCCTCGATTGATAGCCAGCCCCCACTCGGCAAGTGGCATGCCTTGTGCTTTGACGGAATTAACAAATGCCTCTTTATCTTCATCGCGGAACACCCAAGGTGTTCGGCCTGCGAACGAATATTCCTTCTTGTTCTCATGATAGAACTTCCCAACGTCCTTTAGCTTAAACGCCTTGTTGTCCTCCACCGTGCAAGTCATCAGCCGGTTCTGGTTTTCTGCTTTCCGCAGCATCAGGATGTTGGTGCGTACGGTGACCTCGCGGAACACCTGGAAGGTGAAGAAGTCTATCAGCATCGTCGGATTGACATCGCTGCGCTCGAAATACTTCTGCAGCTTCTTGCCATAATCTGCCCGCATCCATGCGTTGGTGGTGATGAATGTCAGGTAGCCACCCTTTCGGAGCAGGCTCATACACCACTCGTAGAAAAGCATAGAGATGTCGCCCGTGCGGACAAACGATGCATAGCCCTTACGGCTATACTCATCGGCCACGACTCCCATCTTTTGCAATTGGATATAGGGCGGATTGCCGATGATGCAGTCGAAGCCCTCGAAGCGTCCGTCGTCGGCAAGCACGTCGGGGAACATGTATCGCCATTCGAAGGCGTTTTCATAGATTCCCTCGCGCTCGCTTATCTGAGCATTTACCTTTTTCAGGTCTGCTTCAATCTTTTCCACTACTTTCCTGGTGTTCTCGTCGGTTATCTCCTCATGGTGAAAGAGGGGATGGGTGTATCCGATAAACCCCAGCTTGTCCAGCCGTTTTTCCAGCTTTTCCCTGCGCTTATACAGCCTGTCTTCCTTATTCTTGGCAAAATAGAGCAGGCTCTTCTGTATGTCCTTCAGTATCTTGTCATACTCCCTGCGCAGTGATTTGTTGGCCGTCTTATAGTTGGTATTCACCTCTTTGTAAGTGCTGATGGAAACCAGATTCTTCTTCAATATCGGAGTAATATCAGCATCGAGCGGCAGGTTGTGAAGCAGGCTGTCACCCTGCTTGATATTGATGTCGATGTTGGGCAACGTCACCAGCCGGTCGCCTTCGTAATAGGCGTTCTTCAGCAGTTCTATCCACAGGCGTAGCTGGCAGATGTCCACCGACTTGGGATTCAGGTCTACACCGAAGAGACAATGGCTGATGATGGCTGCCTTCTCCTGGAAAAGTGCTTTCTGAATGCGGGTCAACTCGTCCACCCCTCGCTTGTAAGAGAAATGTTGTCCCGAGCGTTTCACCTCCAGCTCGTCATCCTCGCTGACGGCGATGTTGTAGCTGAACGTCAGCGGCTGGTCGTCTTCGTCTAACAGCACGCCGAGTTCCGCCTTGATGGCCATAAGCCGGTTCAGGGCCGATACCAGGAAATGTCCGCTGCCGACAGCAGGGTCGCACACGCGGACTTCGTTGATGGCATCGCTGACCATGCGCGCACGCTCTGCGGGGATGTGGCCTTTCAGTTCCTGCAGGGTCTGACACTGGCATCCCAGCCGCTGGTTGAGTTTCTCTATTACGGCACGCTCCAGTGTCTCCTTGCAGATGAAGTTGGTAATCGATGCCGGGGTGAATACGGCACCGTCCTTATAGCCATTGATTTTCTCGAATATCTTGCCAAGCACAGAGGCATTGATCAGTTCGCGCGTGTCGTCCTTCCTTGCCTCGCCAAAGTTATAGCTGGCCAGGAATTCTATCAGATAGACGATGTTGCTCAGTGGGGTTTTCAGTCGCTTTCCGGCACTGTCTGTTACTACTGTATTCTTGTAGGGACGAATGTCTTTTACTTTCAAGTTGGAAATCCTGGTACTGAGATGATGTTCCAGATAGGTACACTCAAACAACCTGCTGTTCAGGTAGGGCACTGCCGCAAACTGTCTGTTCACATCGTCATCGCGATCCTCCCGTGGGAGTGCCAGAACCTTGAAGAACAGGTCGTCGATATTCAGGAAGTCCTTTATCTTTTCTTCATTGAAGAAGCGGTGTCTGGCTGCATCGTCGCATGAGTTGAAACTGATCACTTGCGATTCTACCAGCTTGATGAACAGCAGCCGGTTAACCCATGTCAGAACCAACTCCAGGGCTGCATCATACCGTTCGTCCTCCGAGAGCTGGTCGTGTGCTGCCAGGCACGTCAGCGTGCTCTCTATGAGCGAGCCCTCCTCACGGTAGCCCTCGGGCAGGCGCTGGATGGTGACATTGCCTTTTTCGCTCTTTTCTTCGAGGCCGATGATGTAGAGCAGCTCGCGGTAGAAGGCATCGTTCATGTCATTAGGGTCAAGGCGGCGCTTGCCAAGAAGGAAATAGGGCGACAGCAGTCTGCATATCGTAGACAGCCGCTGATTGCTCATCTTGTCCCAGTCTTTCAGGGAGAAGTAGATGCACGCCATCTTGTCCGTCAGGCTTTCATCGCTGATTTCCTTCGCCACGTAGGCATAGAATTCCTTGGTCGTTTCTTTGTACAGCTTAGACTCCTGAGGGTTGACCTTTCTGTATTCCTGCTGAAACTTCCTTGAAGTAAACAGCCTGCGGAACATGGTCTCTTCGAACACATACCAGTCGTAGCCGTTGGAGGCTATCAGATAGCGTATGGCATTGTTATGACGATTGTCCAGCAGTTCCGTCAGATAATAGAGTATCAGCTCGTGGAGTGCCTTGCGATTCAGGTCATTCTTCGTAAGCATTTCACCCTTCTCCGCAGGCTTCTTCATCTCTATCAGTACTACAGGCGACGACGATGTGGTGTTGTCCTCGAAGATGTTCAGGTCTGTATTGACATCTTGTCTCCGAGCAATCTTGTTCTTGCCTTTGTAGAATGTATCGTTAAGCACAGCCACCACACTGTCTTCATAGTTAGACTCGGGGTCTTTGTCAGGAGTAGGTGGGAGGTGGTTTGAGAGCGCTTCCCTGAACTTTTCCAAAAGATCTTTCTCCACGGGTATTTCGCGGAGTTTCTTCTCTTTCAGAAATTCTGATGGACTATATATCTTTGCCATATCTTCTCAAAACTTGTCTCTAATATTTATCATGTCACAATCCCCTGTGGCCAGAGCCATGTTGGGCATTGACGATGCAAAGATACGAAACTTTTCCGAAAAGAAAACGTCAGCGGCGAAAAAACTTGCAAAAAAATCGATGACAGATGACAGTTATGACAGATGACAGTTTTATGAAATTGAAAAGAAAAGAGTTTAGTATTATATATTATATATAATATATATATACTAATCGTTAGTCAGACCGATTTTCAAAAAACTGTCATTTGTCATCTGTCACGAACCAACTAAACAGAGATTACCCTTCAAAAACAAAAACTGCCCGCAACAGAGCTCAAGAGACAGTCCCGCATGACCCTAAGAAAACCACACGCCTGACTCTAAGAAACCACACGCCTCGTAGAATAAAAGGCGTCGCCAGCCCTCTGTTTATCGGTGGTTAACATCACTTAACGCTGACAAGCTTGTTTCTTAACAGATTTTTGCTCGCCACGAAGGGCAAAATTTGGTGGTGTCGGATATGGTGCGTACCTTTGCAACGCATTTGGGGAATCGCTCTTTGAGCTTCGCTCGAAAAACTTTGGCGCTCGGAAGAGCACAAGCAAAAGCTTGCCTCTTCACTCGCTTAAATCGTTCTTTGACATGTTTACATAATACTATAAGGCAGGAGGCGACGCAACAGCACATAAGCAGCAGCGTAGGAGGCGACGCTTCCCAGCGTCGCAACAGCGCATAGGCGGCGCATACGTGGCAGGTGTCACGCTAGGAAGCGTGACCTCCTACAATAGCGCATCAGTGGCAGCGTAGGAGGCGACGCTTCCCAGCGTCGCAACAGCGCACAGGCGGCATCAGAGACCATCTCTGACCTCCTCAGAGACCATCTCTGGCAGCAACAGAGACCATCTCTGACCGCATCAGAGACCATCAACGACAGGCACATAAATACTTAATGCTTTTTTGAATACGCGCTCATTCATGTTGAAAAGATCTGCACGAATTGCAGGGGAATCCACCCAGCCCTGCCGACCTCAACGTTAAATAATGATAATTATTCGGCCTCTATGGGAGCTAACGTGCTGATATATGCAGATTTATTTGTAACTTTGCAGCCGCTTTGGGCAAACTGTGCCCATAAGCATCAGAGTTCATTAACATTATTGTTTAACCATTTAGTATTTTTATTTTTTAATTTATGTCTAACTTTAAGAACGTTGAACCGCTGCAGGACTTCAACTGGGAAGAATTCGAGAACGACGGCGCAGTAGGTGCACAGAAAGAAGAAACAGCCAAGCGCTATGATGAGACGCTGAACAAAGTGTCTGAGCATCAGGTGGTTGACGGTACAGTCATTTCCGTGGACAAGAAGGAAGTGATTGTCAACATCGGCTACAAGAGCGACGGCATCATTCCCGCATCTGAGTTCCGCTACAACCCCGACCTGAAGGTTGGCGACGTGGTGGAAGTGTACGTCGAGAACCAGGAAGACCGCAAGGGTCAGCTCCTCCTCTCCCACAAGAAGGCTCGCCTGAGCAAGAGCTGGGACCGCGTCAATGCAGCCCTCGAAAACGAGGACATCGTACAGGGCTACATCAAGTGCCGCACGAAGGGTGGCATGATCGTAGACGTATTCGGCATCGAGGCCTTCCTGCCCGGCAGCCAGATCGACGTTCATCCTATCCGCGACTACGACATCTTCGTAGGCAAGACCATGGAGTTCAAGATCGTGAAGATCAACCAGGAATTCCGCAACGTTGTTGTTTCGCACAAGGCCCTCATCGAGGCTGAGCTCGAAGCACAGAAGAAAGAAATCATCAGCAAGCTGGAGAAAGGTCAGATTCTCGAAGGTACCGTCAAGAACATCACTTCTTACGGTGTATTCGTTGACCTCGGCGGTGTTGACGGACTCATCCATATCACAGACCTCTCGTGGGGCCGCGTCAGCGATCCGCACGAAGTGGTGGCACTCGACCAGAAGATCAATGTTGTCATCCTCGACTTCGACGACGAGAAGCGCCGCATCGCTCTCGGTCTGAAGCAGCTCACTCCGCATCCTTGGGATGCCCTCGACCAGAACCTCAAGGTGGGCGACCACGTCCACGGCAAGGTTGTCGTCATCGCCGACTACGGTGCATTCGTTGAGATTGCTCCGGGCGTGGAAGGTCTTATCCACGTGAGCGAGATGTCTTGGAGCCAGCACCTGCGTTCGGCTCAGGACTTCATGAAGGTGGGCGACGAGGTAGAGGCAGTCATCCTGACCCTCGACCGCGAGGAGCGCAAGATGTCGCTCGGCATCAAGCAGTTGAAGGAAGATCCGTGGGAGGCCATCGAGGTGAAGTATCCCGTTGGCTCGAAGCACACCGCCAAGGTGCGCAACTTCACCAACTTCGGTATCTTCGTAGAGCTGGAGGAAGGTGTCGACGGTCTGATCCACATCAGCGACCTGTCTTGGACGAAGAAGGTGAAGCACCCGTCAGAGTTCACGCAGGTGGGTGCCGACATCGACGTCGTCGTTCTCGAAATCGACAAGGAGAACCGTCGTCTGTCGCTCGGTCACAAGCAGCTCGAGGAGAATCCTTGGGACACTTATGAGACCATCTACACTCCGGGTAGCATCCACGCCGGCAAGATCACCGAGATTATGGACAAGGGTGCTGTCATCGCCCTGAACGAAGGCGGTGAGGGCTTTGCCACTCCGAAGCACCTCGTCAAGGAAGACGGCTCTCAGGCCCAGCAGGGTGAGGAGCTCGACTTCAAGGTGATTGAGTTCGTCAAGGAGACCAAGCGCATCATCCTCTCGCACAGCCGCACCTTCGAAGAGGGTAAGGACGACGTGAAGAAGGCTCCGCGCGCTGCCAAGCGTCCGGCCAAGAAGGACGAAACTCCTGCCATCAACAACGTGGCTGCCAGCACGACGCTGGGCGACCTCGATGCTCTGGCTAAGCTGAAGGCTGAAATGGAAAAAGGCGAATAAAACCATTCGTCGTTTCTCGAACTAAACTTGAAAAGGTGAGTATTCACCGGACTTGCCCGCCAGGTGCTTTCCGCATCTGGCGGTTTTTCTGTCTCGCTCCCCCGGACGGCAACTGTTCTGTTTTCCGGAGATTGTGAATAAGAAGACTACGGCTATTTGCGGTCGGCCAGATACATGCCGACGAGGATGAGGGCGGCGCCCGTGAGGAAGAAAGGCGTGATGGACTCGGAGAGAATCAGCCAGGCAAAGACGACGGAGACCACCGGACTGACATAGACATAGTTGGTAGCGGCAACGGCCCCTATCTTCTTGATGGCCCATGCCCATATCAAGAAACAGAGCATCGAGGCGACGATGCCGAGGAAGAAGAGATTGACGAGGATAGCCGGACGGGCCAGTACATCGAGCGGGGGCATGCCGGGCACTATTATATAATAAGGTATGATGGTGAGCAGTCCGTAGAGGAAGACGCGGCGCGTGATGAACAGCTCGTCGTAGCGCTTGTTCACCTGAATCATCATGAGCGAATAGAAAGCCCAGCAGAGGGCAGCCGTCAAGGCGAGGGCGTCGCCAATGGGCGAGAGATGCAACACGAAACGCCCGTTCAGGATGACCACGACGACACCAGCCATCGCGATGAGCGACCCGATGGTCTGCACGCGGTTCATGCGCTCGGAGCGATAGAAAAGTCCGACGAGGGCTGCCGTCAGGAGGGGTGTCGACGAGACGATGAGCGACGAGTTGGTGGTCGTGGTGTAGTTCATCGACTCGTTCTCGGCCAGGAAGTAGAGCGAGCCTCCCGTCACGCCCATACCAAACAGGATGAGCTCGTCGCGCCACGACTCGGTCAGCCAGCGCTGCCCCTTCTTCCTCGCGAGCGAGAAAAGAAGGAGCAAGACGTAGGCCAAGATGTAGCGCAGCGTGAAGATATGCGCCGACGACAGTCCGCTCAAGAGCAGCAGTTTGGTGAAGACAAAGGTGCTTCCCCAAACTGCCACCACGAAGAAGGCGGCCAAATGGGCCACGACAGACCACCTGCTACTCTTCATGCGTCAGAGCGAGAAGGCCACCTCCATCATGTGTGTAAAGGTGGTCTGACGTTGCTCGGCAGTCGTAGCCTCGCCGGTGAGGATATGGTCGGAGATGGTGCAGATGGTCAGCGCATGGCCGCCACAGCGTGAAGCATTCATATAGAGTGCGGCAGCCTCCATCTCTACGGCCAGCACGCCCATGTTCATCCACTTGTCGTTGTGGGCGTTCTCCTTGTAGAACATGTCCGACGACAGCACGTTGCCCACCTTGTAGCGATAGCCGAAGCGCTCGCAGGCATCGGCAGCACCGCGGAGCAGACCGTAGTCGGCAATGGGTGCGAACGTGCCGGGCATTTCATACTGCGAAGCATAGTTGCTGTCGGTGCAGGCACCTTGGGCGATGACGAGGTCGCCCAGCTTCAGGTCGTGTGAGATGCTGCCTGCTGAGCCCACGCGGATGATGTTCTTAACGTCGTAGAAGTGGAACAGCTCGTAGCTGTAGATCCCGATGGAGGCCATGCCCATGCCGTGGCCCATAACGCTGAAGCGACGGCCGTTGCGCGTGCCGGTGAAGCCGAGCATGTTGCGCACCTGGTTGAACTGTACGGGATTCTCCAAGAAATTCTCAGCCATAAACTTGGCTCTCAGCGGATCGCCTGCCATGATGACGGTTTCGGCTATCTCGCCATACTGTGCTCCGATGTGGGGCGTTGGTGTCTTTGGTTTCATAGGGTGATGGATGTTAAGTGATGGGTGATGGGTGTTAAATGATAGGTGATGGGTGTTAAGTGATGGGTGTTGATGGTTACAGTCCGCGTGCGGGCAGCAGAGCTGAAGCGTCGGGCTGGCGCATGCCGGTGAAGTCGGTGAAGAGCTGCATCAGGTCGCGCGTGTTGCCTCGGCTGAGCACCTTGTCGCGGAAGTCCTGTCCCA
>Ga0310695_10015231_pt1 | contig 10272 bp, 6 predicted proteins | sample RumenRJG_04DNA_FD_203882 | JGI IMG/M metagenome (GOLD analysis project Ga0310695, IMG submission 203882) | Bovine rumen microbial communities from Lethbridge, Alberta, Canada - RJG_04 (v2) (version 2) | ecosystem: Host-associated > Mammals > Digestive system > Stomach > Rumen | place: Canada... | reverse complement strand
GCCCTGACCATCACATACCTGGAGGGAAATCCCGACCGCCCTGCCGCTCCTTCACGCTTCCTCCGCCCCCTCCTCAAACAGCTTCCCAAAGTTGTGCACCCTTCTTAAATGTGTTAGACTGAATAAAACAGTGAGCAAATACATATACAGATATCGAGCTTGCTCGAATATCTGTATATGTATTTGCGAGCGCCCAAACATGAGGAAGAAGTCACGCAAAGCAGCGAAGCTGCTGCTGCGGGACGGGATTCCGAATGTTTGGAGCGATGCGAGAGCGCGGGACGCGCACAGCAGCGCGTAGTTTTATTCAGTCGTCCCAAGCTGAGGAGCGCCCAAACATGAGGAAGAAGTCACGCAAAGCAGCGAAGCTGCTCCGTCACATTTACCGGCCCTGTATTTTATAAAGGAGGTCACCCATTGAGTCACCGGTTTCGTATTTCCCCGGCCCACGCCGCAAAACCAATGATCAAGGCTCACGGAAATGACATTATCTTCAGTACTGTATTTTACAGGGCAGAAGAGCATGGTCTTCAGCTGATCCGCATACAGGACGGAGAGACCGTGTATATTCCCCTCGGAGAGGAGCATCGGGTCGGAAGAGTCTATTCCGTCCGCATTTCCCCCTTTGACGAAAGTGAATGGCTGTACCGCTATCGCAGCGGCAATGTCTGGTCCGTGGATCCTCTCGCCTGTTCTGTTGAAAAGACCTTCGTCATCGAGGATGGCAGGAAAACAGAAGTAATGGCATGCAGCTGTTCTCCGCTCAGGGCGGAGACCCTTTTTGACGGTGCCCCCGAGCGCCCTCTGCCCCCTGTAAAATGGGAAGAACAGCTGATTTACGGTCTTCATGTCAAGGGTTTCACCGCGGCTAAGCCGGACGGTTTCCCCTGCAGGGGCACATTTAAGGGCATCACGGAAATGATCCCTTATCTGCAGAGTATCGGTGTCACGGCCGTAGAGCTCATGCCGGTCTATTTTCCCCTGCCCAGTCTTCAAAATAACAGGAGCTTCCGCACTATGCAGGAGGCTCTGGGCGCCTGGCCCGTCGGACCCGGAGGAGATCCGCTGCGTGATTTGAAAAACCGACCCAATTACTGGGGTTACGGCAGAGGTCTCTACTGTGCCCTCCGTCCCGAATTCGGAAGCCAGCAGGATTTCGCCGAAATGGTCCGCTCACTGCATAGAGCCGGCCTCCGTGTCCTGCTGCAGATCAATTTTGAAAAAGGCATTTCCGCCGGCAGGCAGATTGACCTTCTTCGTTTTTACATTGACCGGTTTGGTATAGACGGCTTCAGGCTTCTCGGCCATATCCCTTCACCCGCATTGATTGCCGCGGATCCTTCACTGGCTGATACGGCACTCTTTTTTGAGTCTTTCCCTTTCGAGGAACTGGAGGAGGAATTGGAAGCAGCCTCGGTCCTTTGTGAACAGGATCTGGACAGCCTCTTCCCGAAAGAGACTGCGGAGACCGGGGAAGAAGAAAGCTGTGAATACAGCTTGTCCGGTGTCACCGGCTCAGTCCCCGCTAAAAAAGACGGACCCTTACGTCCGGCAAGGACCGCAAAGCAATCCGTCTCCACAAGCCATGGCAGCTTTTCATTTTCCAATCTTGTCACCTGCGGCAATGATTTTCAGACTCTGCTCCGCCGCTTTGTCAAGAGCGATGACTATGTGATGAAAGACTTCCTGAAGCTTTTCCTCGCTGTCCCTGACAAACACGGGGTTCTCCGCACAGTCACCGGATTCGATGGATTTACCTTGTCGGATCTCGTCTCTTATAACGAGAGGCACAACGAAGCCAACGGAGAGTTCGGTCTGGACGGAAAGGCTGAAAATTACAGTTGGAACTGCGGCGTGGAAGGTCCCGCCAAAGACCACCTGATCCTGGCCCTCCGAAGAAAACAGATGCGGAACTTCCTGACCCTGCTCATGCTGGCACAGGGAACTCCCTTCCTCAGGCAGGGAGACGAACGCTGCAATTCACAGGAAGGCAACAACAACCCCTACTGCCAGGACAACGAGATTTCCTGGGTAGACTGGGAGGACAGCCCCGAGCGCAGGGCCTTCACGGACTTCACAGCCAGGCTTGCCGCCTTCCGCCGTGAACATCCTGTCTTCAGGAGCAGCCGTCCCTTCCAGTACATCGATTATTACAGCATCGGCCATCCCGATGTATCACTTCACGGTGCCGAGGCCTGGAAACCCGACCTGGGTGCTTTCAGCCACAGCATCGGCATATCCTATTGCGAAAACTATGCGGACGGCAGTGCCCGCGGCGCCAGGACAGGTTCTAAAGGAAGAAACCCGCAGCTCTCCTTTGTCTACCTGGCCATCAATATGTATTGGGAAGAACTCTCACTGGCCCTCCCCAAGCTTCCGCCTCACTATGTCTGGAAGGTCTTCATGGATACAGATTCCGAAGAAGGTTTTCTGACCAGGCCTTTTCTACCTGCCGACCAGCACATGGTGTCCGTTCCTGCCCGCACCGTCAGGCTTCTGAGGGCAGTACCCGACCAGGATTCCATCGCCCGTGAGAGGAAAGCAGAGCGTCTGTGCAGTCTCCCCCCTGTGGGGGCCGTCCTGAGAGATCTGAAGAGAAGTTCAGCTCAAAATGGAGCGGCAGGAGCAAAGATTCCCTCAAGGACCCTGCGCCTGAGTAAAAACATGATCCGGCCAAAGCTCCGCGGCCGGAAAAATCTGAAAGGATGACGGATGAAGACAAGACTTATAAACTTTGATCTGATGAGAGTGCTCATGTGCATTTTCGTCATCATGATCCATATTACCGAAAAGCCGTTTTCTTTTCCTGTCAGAGCAGCTTATACTACCGTATTTTTTCTCTGCAACAGCATTTTTTACATGCTGAGCGGAAAGTTCAATCTGGAACACACCTTCGGCAGTGCAGGAGACTGCCTCAATTACTACAGGAAAAAATTCGTTTCCATTTATTTTCCGTATATATTAATCAGTTTTATGCTGAGCGCTGTCAACCTGTACAGCCATACAGGTTCCATAACTCCCAAAGGGGTCTGCGTCTTTGCCTTCAAAGAATTCTTTGAAACAAACAGCGATAAAGCGCTCTGGTTTATGTATCCCCTGATGGGACTGCTGATCAGCACTCCCTTTTTATCAAAAATGTTTCATGCCATGTCCGACCGCGAGTGCCTGTTGATGGCGGCGATCGCAGTGATCTGGAACGTGGTCAGGGTATATCTGACTTCGTATATAGGAGTCACCTTTAATATCAGCGGATGGCTGCTGGAGACCTGGAGCCTGTATTTTGTCGCAGGATATTTGAGCGACCGTCTGGTAAATGAAAAAAACAGGAAGGCGGTCTATCTTCTGGGAGCTGCCGGTTTTATTGTAACCGCTGCCCTGAGAGCCCTCTCGGAAGATCATCTTCCTTACTCCCTCGATTTTTCGCCCGCTTTCCTTTTCTTTTCGGTCGCAGCTTACGACTTCATGAGCCGAACTTTTAAAGTCACCAATCCCGTAATCGTGAAAGTGGTCACCTTTATCGCACAGCACACTTTCCTGGTCTATCTGCTCCACATGCCCGTGCTGCGCCATGTCGTTCCGCGGTTTGTCACCCTCGACACGACAACTGTCCCGGGATATCTGCTTCAATTAGCGCTTGCATTCATCTGCTCACTGTCCGGCGCAGTCCTGCTTCGCGCCCTGATCATCAGCCCTCTGCAGTCACTCCTGAGAAAACTGCCCGGGCTGCGACTGAGTCAACAGGAGAAATCACACCATGGATAAAGAAAAGGCCATCCCCGCGCATGAGACAGGCATGTCCGCAAACGGGACATCCCGCAAGACCCCTCATAAGCAATATCAGGTCACGCCTGCCGCGGACTCCCTGGTACGGATGTACACAGGAAGGCTGACTCACCACAAACGCCCTGCCATCACAAGAGAAGGCTTCATGAATCATCTGCGCACAGTGGTCCGCCACAAAGAGCTGGTCATGATCGGCTGCTTCAGGGTCGGGCTCTATCGGCAGGGGCTTCTGCATGATCTGTCCAAATTCGCCCCGACAGAATTTCTTGTCGGCGCCCGCTATTTTCAGGGCAACCGCAGCCCCAATAATGCCGAGCGTGAGGATATCGGCTACTCCAGCTCCTGGCTCCACCACAAAGGCAGAAACCGCCACCATTTCGAATACTGGGTGGACTACAACCTGCGCGGCAAAGACGGTGAATCCCCTCTGGTCCCGGTCAAGATGCCGGGACGGTTTGTCGTGGAGATGCTGATGGACCGCATAGCCGCCAGCAAGGTCTACCTGGGAGACGCCTACACAGACAAGTCGCCCCTGGGATACTTTGACGGAGGACGCGCCCGCAAGTTCATGCATCCCGAGACAGCGGCCCTTCTGGAAAAGCTGCTCCGGATGCTGGCTGAAAAAGGAGAAGACTACACCTTCTCCTATATCCGCGGAAAGCTGTCCAAATAGGCTTTTCAAATGAGCTTTCTGAATAGTAACAGCTCTTGAAATTAAAAGAACATTCATGTATGCTTGCAAATGCTCTGCGTATATTATTTCCCTTTCACACAGACCGGACTGTCCCGGCGGAAAACGATCCGCGATCCGCGGTTCAGGGATCCGGCGGCAATCACATGGCAGAAAAGAATACTAAACCAACTGAAGTCTCTCAGCTGTCAGCCGCTCTTGACGAGACCTCCCTCGAGCAGGCCAGAGAGCGGTTCGACGCGGCGCGCGCCAAGGTGATCACCCTGGCGCCCAGAGAAAGACACGGGATCGGCATGCAGTCTGAAAAAACACTGCACGCCGTCCTCAAAAACTACATAGACTCCGATGAAGACCACCAGGAGATTCCGGTCGACAGATATATCGCGGATATTTTTTCCGGGGATCATATTATAGAGATCCAGACCGCCAACATGAATGCCATGCGGGCCAAGCTGGCCTGCTTTCTGCCCCAGTATCCCGTACGCGTCGTTTATCCCATCCCGGCAAAAAAGCAGATCATCTGGGTAGATCCGGAAACCGGTGAGCCGGTGAAAAAAAACAGATCTCCCCTGCGGGGGAGTTTTTTCCATGCCTTCCGGGAGCTGTACAAGATCCGGCCTTTCCTGAGTGACCCCAATCTGTCCTTTGAGCTGCTGCTGATCGATCTGGACGAATACCGTCTCCTGGACGGATGGAGCAGGGATAAAAAACGCGGGTCTCACCGCTACGACCGTATTCCCCTGCGAATGGAAGACCGCATGGTTCTGACCTGCCCCCGCGATTATATGCAGCTGGTGCCGGCAGACCTGCCTGAGCCCTTTACTTCCGCTGATTTTGCCAGAGCTGCAGGCTTTAAAAAGAATGGTTTTTCTACTGTGATGCTGCTCCTGACCGAGATGGGCGTCGTAGAAAGAATCGGAAAAAAGGGGAACTGGTGGCTCTACAGAGTCACGCAGGACTGGTGATTCGACGTACTGTGAAGTGAAGAATAGATACATAGATTTGGAGAAATATATGACTGTAAATGAAACTTTTGAGCAACTGGTCCTTGAAGCGGATCTGAACAGTCCCGCCCCCGAAGTCGAACCCGCCCGCCAGGCCTGGTTTCTGGCCAGGGCCCGGGAAATCGTACAGCGCCGCTCCCAGGCTGCCGGCAGGAAACTCACCTGCCGCGTCGAGACTTTCGGATGTCAGATGAACGCCCGGGATTCGGAGAAGATCATCGGTATTCTCAGGAGTGCCGGTTTTGAAGAGGCAGCGTCGGAAGACGCTGATTTTCTTGTTTATAACACCTGTACAGTCCGGGACAACGCCGACCAGCGTGTCTTCGGCAGGCTCGGAAGGGCCGGACATCTCAAAAAGAACCGCGAGGGAATGAAGATCGCGGTCTGCGGCTGCATGGTGCAGGAAAAGACCAATGTCGAAAAGATACAGAAGAGTTATCGCTTTGTCGACCTCATTTTCGGCACCCACAATCTCTACCGTTTCCCCGAGTATCTGAGTGGCTGTCTGGAGTCGGAGGGCATGATCATTGAAATCTGGGACCGGGCTGACAGGATTGTGGAAGCACTGCCCACAGTGCGCAAATACCCTTTTAAATCCGGCACCAATATCTCTTTTGGCTGCAACAATTTCTGCAGCTACTGCATAGTCCCCTATGTGAGAGGGCGGGAGAGGAGCCGACAGCCTGTCGAGATCCTGCGTGAGTGCGAGCGTCTTGCCGCCGACGGTGTGGTGGAAATCATGCTGCTGGGGCAGAATGTCAATTCCTACGGCAAAGATCTGGACATTTTCTGCTCCTTCGCGGACCTGCTCACTGAAGTCTGCAAAATAGAGGGAATCCGCCGGGTCCGTTTCATGACGCCTCACCCCAAGGATCTGTCCGACGATGTGATCCGGGCTGTCCGGGACAATGAAAAAATCGCCAGGCATATACATCTTCCTCTGCAGTCCGGTTCCGACCGGATCCTGAAGAGGATGAACAGGCGGTACACAAAAGAGCAGTACATCGATCTGGCCCTCAAGATCCGACGGGAGATACCGGACGTCTCCATCACCACGGATATTATCGTCGGATTCCCCGGCGAAAATGACGAAGACATCGACGATACCATCGACGTCGTCCGCCGCGTCGGATTCGACAACGCCTTTACATTTATTTATTCCAAGCGCGCCGGAACACCTGCCGCCAAAATGCCCGACCAGGTTCCGGAATCCGAGAAAAACCGCATGTTCAACCGCTTGCTGGCAGCCGTCCAGGAGACTGCCCACGGCAGGGCAGACCGTCTGACAGGCCGCACAATGGAGGCCCTCGCCGAGGAAGTTAATGTCAAGGACAGCCGTTATATCACAGCCCGTCTCTCCAACAACATGCTGGTCCACGTGCCCGGAGACCCCTCCATGATCGGAAAAATGTTTCAGGTAAGGCTGGATGAGTGCAGAGGATTCTATTTCTTCGGCACAGTAGTCGGAGAGTAATCCCTTTCCCGGTATGCCTTTTTGCACGATTCCGGCATTCAGCCGACCCCTGTCTGACTGCTTTTTTCACGGGTCAGGCAGTAGCCGGCCCCTGTCTGACTGTTTTTATCGCGGCTCGGGCAGTTCAGCCGGCCCCTGTCTGACTTCTTTTTTCGCAGGTCAGGCAGTTCAGCCGGTCCCTGTCTGACTGTTTTTATCGCGGCTCGGGCAGTTCGGCCGGCCCCGCATAAGCCATATCGGACAGACACATCAAATGAACAGGAAAAACTGATGCCAGAAAAGTTATACGATTATACAAAATACAAATCTTCCGCTGCCATGGCGGAAGATGAAAAGTTCATGCAGCAGCTCTCACCCATGATGCAGCACTATCTGCGCACCAAGCATGAAAATCCCGACTGCCTGCTCTTTTACCGTCTCGGCGATTTTTACGAGATGTTTTTCGATGATGCTATCACAGTCTCCCGGGAGCTGGAACTTACGCTCACAGGCAAGAGCTGTGGTCTGCCCGACCGGGCACCCATGTGCGGTGTTCCTTATCATGCCGTCGACGCTTACCTGACCAGACTTGTGGAAAACGGCCACAAGGTCGCTGTCTGTGAACAGATGGAGGATCCCCGCACTGCCAAGGGAATCGTCCGCCGGGAAGTAGTCCGCATCGTCACTCCCGGCACTAATCTCGATATGAATGCTCTGGATGAGAGCCGCAACAACTATATTTTATGTGTTTTTTATACGACCTCCCAGATTGGAATCGCCGCCGCGGATATCTCCACCGGCGATTTTCTGGTGTCCGAAGTTCCGGATATCTCCAAGCTCTACGATGAGATCGTGGGATATAATCCCGCTGAGCTCATCTGCAATGACGCGCTTCTCATGAGCAGTCTGGATCTGGCAGACCTCAGAGACCGTCTCTCTGTCCAGATCAGCGCGGTCGGACACAGCAGCTTTGAAGAGTCTACAGCAGTAAATCTGCTGAAAGAACATTTCCGGGCTTCCTCCCTGCTCTCTCTGGGCATAGAGGACTTCCCCTCCGGCACTCTGGCAGCCGGTGCACTTCTGCGCTATCTATATGACACGCAGAAAAATGCTCTTTCCAATATCACACAGATCCGGGCATATGCCTCCGGAAAGTATATGCTGCTGGACAGTTCCACCCGCAGAAATCTGGAACTCACCCGGACACTGAGGGACAAGAAAAAGAAAGGCTCCCTTCTGTGGGTTCTGGACAAAACATGCACTGCCATGGGGGCCAGGCTCCTTCACCGCTTTCTGGAACAGCCTCTCACCGACCGGGCGGAGATCGAAGACCGCCTGGACTGCGTGGAATCCTTCTGCCGTCAGAGCGTGGACCGCGACGAACTGCGTGAATACCTGGGCGCCGTCTATGATCTGGAACGCCTGATGACCAGGATTTCCTACCAGTCAGCAAATCCCAGGGACATGATCGCCCTGCGGGACTCTCTTCGTATGTTTGAGCCTGTCAAGGCAGTATTGGCGGGATTCATGCACGACGATTCCCCCCATGGTCTCAGTCAGGTGAATTCCGCCGGCGGACAGGCTCAAGGCGCTCATTCTTTTTCCGGCGGTTTCCGCAGTGATCTTCAGCTGTCCGGATCCGGTGTCCCCGCTGATGACGGACAGTTTTCCATGGACATTCCCGCCGCCGATTCCACAGGGAACTACGGCAGCGGGTCAACCGCGCCTGGAGATCATTCCCGTGGCAAAGATGCCTGCCCGAAAAGCGACAAGTCCCGCGGCCTGGCTGCTCTGCGCGATGCCATCGGAGATTTCAGTGACCTGCTGGATCTTCTGGAAAAATCGATCGTCGATGAACCTCCCATTACCATTCGGGAAGGAGGCATTATCCGCGCAGGTTTCGACCCCGATATAGACCGCCTCCGCGACGCCAGAAACAACGGCAGAAAATGGCTCATGGACCTTGAGGCCGAGGACCGGGAGCGCACAGGAATCAAGAATCTGAAAATCAAATACAACAAAGTCTTCGGCTATTATTTTGAAGTGACCAACTCCTTTAAAAATCTGGTCCCGGATGACTATATGCGCAAACAGACCCTGGTCGGGTCGGAGCGCTACACGACAGTCCGGCTCAAAGAGCTGGAGGACAGCATTCTCAATGCCGAGGATAAGCTCGGTGCTCTGGAATATGATACATTCTGCAGGATCCGCGAGGCATGCGCCGCCAGAATCACAGACTTCCAGCGCGCCGCAAAAGCTCTGGCCAACATCGATGTTTTCGCCTCCCTCTCCCTCGTCGCGGAGCGGAATCACTACGTGCGCCCCACATTCAACGAGAGCGGAACCATCCGGATCACTGAGGGAAGACATCCTGTCGTAGAGCAGATGCAGAAGGGCGATTTCATCGCCAATGACACTGTCCTCGACAACAAAAAGAACTGCATCTGTATCATCACGGGTCCCAACATGGCCGGCAAATCCACTTACATGAGGCAGGTTGCCCTGATCACCCTCATGGCCCAGATCGGGAGTTTCGTTCCGGCTGAAAAAGCAAAGCTCTGTGTGACAGACAGGATCTTCACCCGGGTGGGGGCCTCCGATGACCTGGGCAGCGGCCAGAGTACTTTTATGGTCGAAATGAATGAAGTCTCCAACATTCTGCGTAACGCCACTTCAAAGAGCCTGCTGATCCTTGATGAAATCGGACGGGGCACTTCCACCTATGACGGCATGAGCATAGCCTGGGCTGTGGTGGAGCATATCAGCAACAGAAGATATCTGGGCGCCAAAACCCTCTTCGCCACCCATTATCACGAGCTCACGGAGCTTGAGGGAAAAATCCCCGGTGTCAAGAACTACTGCGTCGCCGTAAAAGAGAGCGGGGAGAACATCATTTTCCTGCGCAAGATCGTCCGCGGCGGCGCCGACAAGAGCTATGGTATCCAGGTGGCCCGCCTGGCAGGACTTCCGGACATCGTGATCGACCGTGCGACCGAGCTCGTCGCCCAGCTGACCGACAACGATATCACGGAAAAACTGCAGAATATCAACACCAATGTGTCCGGAGGGAAACCATCCTCCAAACCGGTCCACTACGATGATGTGGATCTGGCCCAGATGTCTCTTTTCGACACTACATCCGATGAAGATGTGCTCAAGGATCTGGCCGGCATCGATATACAGAACCTGACGCCCCTGGATGCACTCAACACACTGTACAGGCTTCAGAGCAGGCTCAAAAACCGCTGGAACGCGCCGGAATAAAACAAGGATTTACATTACGGAGGTCATAATCACAGGAATGGAAATCAAACTTCTCAACGAAGAGACCATCAGCCGCA
>Ga0310695_10015230_pt1 | contig 10273 bp, 8 predicted proteins | sample RumenRJG_04DNA_FD_203882 | JGI IMG/M metagenome (GOLD analysis project Ga0310695, IMG submission 203882) | Bovine rumen microbial communities from Lethbridge, Alberta, Canada - RJG_04 (v2) (version 2) | ecosystem: Host-associated > Mammals > Digestive system > Stomach > Rumen | place: Canada... | reverse complement strand
AAAAACAAAAAAAACAGGGGAAGGATCCGGTATTTTTTGAGGGGAATATCGGTCTGACCAATACGGATGTCTGGAAGGAACCGTGATCTCATAAACTAAGAGTGAACAAAGGGGGCGTAGTAGTAACGCCCCTTTAATTATGCCCTTACAGGTTTTGTGAATACACAGAGTACAAGAAACGACCGCTTGGCATTCCAAAAATTCCTCCAATTTTCTCGGATTCAAAATCAAAATCAAATTTATACAGCATCCCTTAAAAAGACTAATAATATTAATGAAAATAAACTGTATTATTTATGAAATATGACAAAGGAATAAAGCCTTTGAAAGGCAAATAAGAATTTGTTGCTTCAAAAAGACAAGAATGAAAGGACGAATGGAGTAAATACTATGTAAAATTATGTTGTTTTTCATACAAAAAGTAACTCTATGAAATGATAGTAAGGTAGTTTAAAATATCTTGTATAAAATAAAACAGTCATAGAAAAGGAACGAATTTCTGTTAAGATTTTAAGTGACCAAACAAAAAATCAAAAAGGATTGAAATACGTTCCTAAAGAAGTTCTGCATGTCAAGGCTGCAGCAGTTCCTGAAGATCTGACCTCACATTTTTTCCTTCTATAGTATTTCCAAAACAAATAAAATAATTTGAAATAAAGTAAATATAATGATTTGAGAGATGGAGAGTTTACCGTGAAGAAATATATTGTAGGACGGGTATTATTCGTGATACCTATTATGTTTGTTTTGTCCATTTTCACTTTTGGATTAACCTATCTTTCACCTTCAGATCCTGTCACTCTTTTCTATCAGAGTATGGGGACAAAACCTGACAAGGAAATGGTGGAAAAAAAGAAAGAAGAAATGGGATTAAATGATCCTTTTCTGGTTCAGTACGGACGCTGGGTCGGCAATGTGCTTCACGGGGATCTGGGGGAATCCTATCGCTATAAGACTTCAGTCTGGAGTGAAATGGGAAAAAGACTGCCTAATACTCTGGTTTTAACAGGGGCCACGGTCTTTCTTACGATCCTTTTCGCCGTTCCTTTAGGCATACTGTGTGCGGCCTTTCAGAACAGCTGGATGGATTATCTCTTTCGGTTGGTGTCCTTTCTGGGCGTATCCATGCCCAGCTTTTGGGTAGGAACCCTTCTCATGTATGCCTTTGGGGTTAAGCTCCATATGCTGCCGATCATGGGAAGCGGAGATCTGGAACACCTGATTCTGCCTGCTGTGACCCTGGCCTTCTGGATGACTTCCCTTTATATCAGAAGGCTGAGGGGAAGTGCCCTGGAGGAGATGAATAAGGATTATATGATTGGCGGTATGGCCAAGGGATTTTCCAGAGGGAGCATTATCATGAAACAGGTTCTGCCTAATTCCCTCCTTTCCGTCATTACCATGTTTGGCATGTCCATCGGAAGCTTACTGGGCGGAGCGACCATCGTGGAGACGATCTTTGAATGGCAGGGAGTTGGCAAGATGGCGGTGGATGCCATTTCCATCAAAGACTTTCCCATCATTCAGGGTTATGTGCTCTGGATGGCTCTGATTTATGTGAGTGTAAACCTGATTGTTGATCTCATGTATCAATTTCTGGATCCCAGAATCAGATTGGGGGGTGGTAAGGCATGAAGACCTATGTAAAGAAGGCCCTGCATAACAGGGAGTTTATGCTGCTGCTTTTTCTGGCAATCATTCTGGTTCTGATTCCAGTGTTTGCCCCCCAGCTGGCTCCCCATGATCCCATAGCCAATGACTATGCTAATGCCATGAACCCGGGCAGCAGGGAATATCCCTTCGGGACCGACCAGATCGGCAGATGTATTCTTTCCAGACTGGTCTGGGGTGGAAGAACTTCCTTATTGATTGTATTTGTGGTGGTTTTTATTGTTTCCGTGATCGGAATCATCCTTGGTATTACTGCCGGTTTCTTTGGCGGATGGGTAGATATGCTGATCACCCGGTTTACGGATATCGTCATGGCCCTGCCTGCGACGGTCTTTGTTATCGCTCTTGTCAGTGTGCTGGGTCCCAGCCTTCATAATACAGTGATGGCCATGTCCCTGGTAGGCTGGACAGAATACTGCCGTGTCACCAGGGCCCTGGTCCTGGCGGAAAAGGAGAACCCTTATGTCCAGGAAGCCCGTCTGGGAGGCCTCAACCGGGCGCAGATCATCATAAGGAATATCCTGCCTAATGTTTTCCCTTACTTGCTGGTAAACATCACCCAGGATATCGGTAACCAGCTGCTGACCCTTAGCGGCCTGTCTCTTTTAGGCCTATCTTCCCAGCCTCCGACTCCGGAGTGGGGCTTCATGCTCAGTGAGGGAAAGAAATATATCCAGGCGGCTCCATGGCTGATCTTTTATCCAGGTTTGATAATTGTGATTCACGTCATTGTATTCAACCTGCTTGGAGACAGCCTTAGAGATATATTAGATCCAAGATATACCAAACAAAGGGGAAAAGAAAGGAGAATGAAACTATGGTTAAAAAGAGAATCCTGACCCTGGCTCTTGTATTGTCTATGATCGGCACTGCAATGCTGGCCGGATGTGGTTCATCAGGAGGCGGAAGTGATTCAGGAAATGAAGCCCAGTCCACAGCGGAGGCTGCCCAGGACTCCCATATCAAGGCTGCTCTCTATTGGTTTGGAACCAGTCTGGACCCGGCGACAGAGTATGATGGCTGGACGACCTGCCGGGCCGGTCTCACTGAGACGCTAGTAACAGTTGACCAGAACTATGAGATCCAGCCTCTTCTGGCAGAGAGCTGGGAGCAGAAGGATGACGTAACCTGGGTTATGCATATCAGAGAAGGAGTGACCTTCCACGATGGAACACCAGTGGATGGCGCAGCAGTAAAGGCTTCCTTTGAGAGAGCTATGGAGGTTCAGGAAAGAGCAAAGGATGCGGCTAAGATTAAGAGTATTGAGGCGGACGGCCAGGATGTTACTTTCGTGACAAATGAGCCTTTCGGCGCCTTCCTTGCCAATATTACCGAGCCGATGTATTCTGTGGTAAAGGTTGGGGATGACCAGGACTATGCCAACGCACCAATCGCGACCGGACCCTTCAAGGTAACCGGCTTTAAGGTAAATGAAGTGATTGAGACTGAGAGATACGATGGCTACTGGAACGGTGCTTCCACGGTTAAGTCCATGACGATCAAATGTATTGAGGAAGACAGCACAAGGGGACTGGCTTTACAGTCCGGCGAGCAGGATGTGGTCCAGAGAGTGGCAAACGCTGACCTGCCTAATTTCAAGGCTGACGCCAATTACCAGGTAATCGATACGACAGGTGCCCGTGTGAGAATCATTCTTCCTAATATGCAGAATGAATTCCTCAAGGATGCCAAGGTAAGAAAGGCTATTGCTGAGGCCATCGATTATGATTCCCTGGTCAAGGTTCTCGGTGATGGTGTGACCAATGCCCAGGCACCTTACCCCAAATCAGCACCATACGGTTATGATGAGTTAGAGAAACAGACTTACGATGCGGCAGACGCAGCCAAACTGCTGAAGGAAGCCGGATTTGAGGACAGCGATGGCAATGGCTATTTGGACAAGGATGGAAAAGAGTTAAAGCTGACCCTGACTTATCAGATGTCCGATTACACCAGCATGCTTGAGGCAGTCCAGTCCATGGCAAAAGAGAGCGGAATTAACATCGAACTGCAGATGACAGACAGCCTGGAAACTGTAGAAGAGAAGAAAGATTTTGACTTGATCTGTACCAACTGGCAGGTGCTTTCCACAGGAGATCCCCAGTGGTTCCTGGAGACTCTCTACAAGACCGGAGCACAGAACAATTGCATCAGCTACAGCAATGAGAAGCTTGACGGAATTATCAACCAGCTCTCCACAGCATTTGACCTTGCAGAACGTCAGAAACTCACCATCGAGGCGGAGAAGATCCTTCTTGAGGATACCGCATCCATCTATCTGGTTGGAGAGAACAACTTCGTAGTAGCAAATACCAAGGTACAGAATATTGTGCCTTATCCCATTGATTATTACTTCATCGATAACGGCATGTCCATAACAGAGTAGACAAATCTGATTATCCGTTGAAGGAACGAGGAGTAGTCTTATGGAAATTGTGAGGGCAGAAAATGTATCAATTACCTATGACGGCATAAAGGATGCGGTCAGTGATGTCTCCTTCTCTGTGGAGGAGGGACAGATCATCGGCATCGTCGGCGAGAGTGGGAGCGGCAAATCCACGATTCTCCATGGAATTCAGGGCCTGCTGCCAAAGACATCTGCCCGGAAGGGGACCATCTCCTTGTTCGGTAAAAGCATTGATCATATGTCGGCCGCGGAGCTTAAACGCATCCGCGGCCGGGATGTAGCCATGATTTTCCAGGATACGGGAAGATATATGAATCCGATCAGCAGGATAGGGAAGCAGTATACCGCATTTCTGAAAATCCATGAGAAGAAACCCGTCTCTGAACTGGTTGAACTCCAGAAGGAGATGCTTCACAGGGTTCATCTGGAAGATACAGACAGGATTCTCCATGCCTATCCTTTTGAATTGAGCGGAGGCATGCGGCAGCGGGTAGGCATCGCCATGGCCATGTCACTGCGGCCTAAGCTGCTGCTGGCGGATGAGCCCACCAGTGCCCTGGATGTTACTGTCCAGGCCCAGGTCATCTATGAGATGATGGAGTTGAGGGAGAAATACGGCACTACCATTATTTTTGTAACTCACAGTATGGGAGTGGCATCTTATATGTCTGATGTGATTGGTGTCATGCAGAATGGAAAGCTTGTGGAGTGGGGGAAAACAGAGGATGTGATTTCTTCACCCCGGCAGGAATATACCAGGTCATTGCTTGACTCCGTCATAGAATTACAGGACGAAAGGTTGAACAGGTAGATATGAAAGAACCGATTCTGAAAATGTCCCATGTTAGTAAGGTATTCTACTCTGATAAAACCGGGGAGATTCCGGCAGTGACGGATGTATCCCTGGATATCCAGGAGGGAGAATGTGTCGGTATCGTCGGTGAGAGCGGCTGCGGCAAGAGTACAATTGCCCGGATGATTACCGGAATTACCGGTGTGACAGAGGGACGGATTATCTTGGAGGATGAGGATATCACCCATGTTCCAGACAGGTCTTTGAAGAAAATATATAAGAAGATCCAAATGGTCTTTCAGGATCCCTATTCTGTCTTCAGTCCCAGGATGCAGGTGGGTACATTTTTGGAAGAAGGGCTTGTTCACTATAAGATCGCAGGGAGAAGCCAGGCCAGACAGGAGGCAAAAACCCTGCTTGATATGGTAGAGCTGGGACCGGAATTACTGGACAGGTTCCCCCACCAGCTGAGCGGAGGCCAGCTGCAGCGGGTCGTGATTGCCAGGGCAATCTCCATTGAACCCAGGATCATCATTCTCGACGAAGCCACCAGCGCCCTGGATGTCTCTGTCCAGAAGCAGGTTTTGAAGCTGCTGGTGAAACTGCAGAACAGACTGGGTCTCACCTATCTCTTTATCGGCCATGACCTGGCGGTTGTCCGAAGCATTTCCCACCGGATTGTTGTCATGTATGCCGGCACGGTTGTAGAAGAGCTCGATTGCCAGAGACTGGTGGAGACGGCGGCCCATCCCTATACCAGAAAGCTCCTTGACAGTGTTTTCTCTGTTCATGACAAAAATAAAAAGAAGATTGAACTGGAGACCCTGACCATGCAGGATTCAGGTTATGTAAAGGAAGGATGCCCCTATCAGAAAAGGTGTCCTTTTGTCCATGACCGCTGCAGGGGGCAGAAGCCGGAACTTAAGGACCATGGCAGTGGACACAGGCTGCGCTGCTTTTATTATGAATAAGTATTCAAATGTTTTAATGGGGCTGTCGCTAAAGCGGCGGCTCTTTTTATGTAAAATCAAAAAAAGTGCAGGATCAAGAAGGAAGGCCGGTACCTCTTTATTTCACAGTCGAAAATAGTGTATTCACAGGATAATTTACATATTGAAGGGGTCTCTATTTTTAAGTATTATATTAAATGAAAGAGATGTTAAATCTGGGGAAATCATCGTAAAGATCTGTCATGTAAATCCCTCAGGTTAAGCCCTTATACCGGTTGCAAAGAAATGATTGGAATGAAAAGAAATGACAGATTAGAATTATGAGCAAATCAAAGAATATATCCTGGATGCCACTGTTTGTGATTGCTTCCGCAGCTTTCGTAAGCGCCTTGGATGCAACCTTTATGAATGTATCTATGTCACAGGTAGTGATCGATTTGGATACTGATGTGGCAGCAATTCAGAAAATGGTTAGTTTTTATACACTCATCACAGCATCCCTTTTGTTGATCAGTGCCAAGATTCAGGATATCATCGGCAAACGGAATATTTTCCTCCTGGGTATCATAATCTACGGTGTTGGAGACTTGATCGCGGCCCTGAGTCCTAACGCCGCAGTACTCTTTATCGGATGGTCTCTCCTGGAGGGCATAGGGAGTGCTCTAATGGCTCCGACGTTGATTTCCATTATCATCGGAACCTACGATGGATTATACAGAACAAAGGCACTTGCAGTAGTGAGTACCATGGCAGGCGTGGCGGTAGCGATTGGACCCCTGTTTGGCGGTGTGGTTACGACATTCTTCTCCTGGCGTTTCGGCTTTGGTTTCGAGCTGCTTGTCATCGCTTTTATACTGACCCAGTTTCGAAAGATCACGGATTTCCCAAAAACCGCCTCACCAAAAGATTTGGATATTACGGGATCCATCTTATCTGTTGCAGGACTGCTTTTATTTATGTTGGGAATCCTCCAGTTGTCTGACAAAAACGCAAAGCTTTGTGTCATCCTGGTAACCGCCGGCATTGTCGTAATACTGGCTTTTGGAATCTTCGAGCTGCGATACAGCAAGGCCGGCAAGGTGCCCCTCTTTGATGTCAGGTTACTGAAAGATCGCAATCTGAGAAATGGAACGCTGGTGCGTTTGATTACCTCTTTTGGTATGTCAGGCACCTTGTTTACTCTGGCTGTTTTTCTATTATCCGTATTGAAGTTGTCGGCCTTTGAAACGGGACTGATGCTTATGCCTATGACTGCAGGAATGATGGTAGTATCATTTATTGCCCCAAAGATGGCGATGAAAATAGGCCATAAATATACTATGGCCCTGGGATTTGTGATCGCAATCGGTGGATGTTTTATTCTGCGTAATCAGTTTACTCCTGATGCCGGTTTCCTGACGCTGTTTCCTGGCCTGTTAATATTTGGGGCAGGTTTAGGTATTCCTAACTCACTTAGTGTAGATGTGCCTCTGGCAATGGTTCCGCTTCAGGAACAAAATAGCTGCTCCGGACTGGTCTCGACAGGCCAGAATCTGGGTTTGTCTATGGGAACCGGTATCATGGGCGTTGTCCTGACTCTGGGAGCTGTCAGTGGACTGAGAGAGGCAATCAACACCTATACACCTCTGAATTTATCCTATGAAGCATTCAGGGTAAATGCGGAAATGTATATGCAAAAGATGGGAAATGTCGATCCTCTGACATTGACAGTAAAGGATCAGGCAGCATACCAGAAGATCGTCAATGTCATCTATCAGGATGCCATGGGACTGGTTATGATGGTAGCTGCGGGCCTGATGGTGCTTGGGCTCATTCTGACATTTTCCTTAAAGGTAAAGAAGCAAAAAAGGGGAGAAATAACTATGGCAGATCAAAACTGACCCTTCTCCCGCTTTCTGGAGGAAAGTATGGATTTATCGAAATACGAGAAAAAGCACGTCCGGATCAAGGATATATATGGACAAACCTTCACAGGTCTTGCCAGTTATGGAAATTATGACTTTTTAATGTGTGAGTACGGCGGAGAAGAAGACGGTATTTTCATTGAAGACTATCTTCTTTACCATTCGCAGATTGCGTCCATAGAGGAGATGGAAGTTCATGGTACCGCGGAATTATGGACGGAACATTTGATCCTGCGCAGGTATCGTCCGGAAGACGCGGAGCCGCTATGCCAGTATCTGGGGACAGACCCCCAGATGTATCAGTACTCCGGTTGGAATCCCTACGAGACTTTAGCCATGGCGCAGGAGTCTGTGGGTAAGTTTATCGACAGCTATGATGACCGTCATTCCTACTCCTGGGTGATGGATGTTGATGATGTTGTGGTTGGTACGATCGGTGCCTATGACTACAGGGACAACCGGATCGAGGTGGGTTTCAGTGTGGTAAAAGGCTGGCAGGGGCGGGGGTTCGCCACAGAGGCACTAAAGAAAGTACTGGAATATCTGACGGAAAATGAAGGAATCCCCCTTGTGACTGCCTGGTGTGCTTCGGAGAATGTCGGTTCACAGAGGGTGCTTGAAAAGGCGGGAATGCAGTATGTTCGCACGGAGAAGAACAGTCTTACTGTCGGTGACAAAACATACGACATAAGGATATACGAATATCATTGGGATTCACAATGATCGTTACAAAGTTGAAGTCTTAGGGAAAAGCTTTTGCTCTCTAAAATCATGAAGAAAAAGAAGATAATTGATAAAGTAAAGATAAAGGAGTGAAAATATGATTTATAATCAATTTCAGGACATGAAGCTTTCTGCTCTTGGCATGGGAAACATGAGGCTGCCTGTAGTGGACGGAAATGACAGCTGTATCGATGTCGAAACCACAAAACAGATGCTTGCAGCCTGCATGGAGTCCGGCATCAACTATTATGATACTGCCTATGGCTATCACGGAGGTCAGTCTGAGCTGGTAGTCGGCGAACTGATGAAGGCTTATCAGAGAGACAGTTTTTACCTCGCCTCCAAGTTCCCGGGTTATGATGCATCTAACTGGTCAAAGGTAAGTGAGATCTTTGAGGAGCAGTTGAAGAAATGTCAGGTCGAATACTTTGATTTTTATCTCTTCCACAATGTCTGTGAGATGAATGTGGATGCATATCTGGATCCGAAGTACGGTATCTATGATTATCTGATGGAGCAGAAGAAAAACGGACGTATCCGCCATCTGGGCTTTTCCACTCATGGTGATATCACATGTATGACCAAATTCCTGGAAGCCTACGGCAAGGATATGGAGTTCTGCCAGATCGAGCTGAACTACTTTGATTACAAGTTCCAGGACGCGAAGGGCAAGCTTGCCCTTCTTGAAAAATGGAATATTCCTGTATGGGTCATGGAGCCTGTCAGGGGCGGCCAGCTGGCATCTCTTACTGAAGATGCTGAGGCAAGGCTTAAGGCGGCAAGACCGGAGGAAGACATTCCTGCATGGGCATTCCGTTTCCTGCAGTCTCTCCCGAACGTGACTATGACGCTTTCCGGTATGTCCAACATGGAACAGCTTCAGGCAAATATCAAGACCTATGAAGAAAACAAACCACTGAACGAAGAAGAAATGAAACTGATTCTCGACATCGCGGATGAAATGATTGCAAGAACGACTGTACCTTGCACCGGCTGTCATTACTGCGTAACGAAATGCCCGAAGAAACTGGACATTCCGTTCCTGCTGAAGCTTTACAATGAAGCAATGGTAGCTGGATCCGGGAACTTTATCGCACCCATGGCGCTTTCTTCTCTTGATGCAGACAAGCAGCCCGAATGCTGTATCAATTGTCACAGTTGTGAGAAGGTTTGCCCTCAGACCATTCACATTCCTGAAGAGCTTGCAAAATTTGCAAAGAAAATGGGACGATAAGAGCCCCTACTTAAAATGAAAAAACCAAAACAGAAGGTTTCAGAATCAGTGTGTCAATAAACAAATAATACCGAGTACTGTGGGATGATCCTCATAGTACTCGGTATTTCATCCGAATAAGCAGTTTTTTTCTGATTAACGTAAATCTGAATTGTGCCATTTGCAATTTATGATGCTTTTTCATTTATGACAGGGTCGCCTGCCGGGAGACGCCTCAGTGAAAGCAGTATGATATGATGATACTATCATAAAGCAAAGCAGCTGATTTTCACGAGAAAGGAGTGATATCAATGAAAAAGAATATATGGTTTGATGGTATTATGGGTTTGGTGGTTGGTGATGCACTGGGATGTCCGGTTCAGTTCCTGAGCAGAGACAGGATCAGAGAAAGAGGACCGGTTACCGGAATGGAAGGTTACGGCACCTACAATATGCCGGAAGGAACCTGGACAGATGACTCCAGTATGGCTTTGGCTGCCATGGACAGCATTATTCATAGAAAAGAAATTGACCCTGAGGATATTATGAAGCGTTTCATGAAATGGGAGTTTGAAGGAGCCTACACCCCCTTTGGAGAGGCGTTTGACCAGG
>Ga0310695_10015229_pt1 | contig 10273 bp, 9 predicted proteins | sample RumenRJG_04DNA_FD_203882 | JGI IMG/M metagenome (GOLD analysis project Ga0310695, IMG submission 203882) | Bovine rumen microbial communities from Lethbridge, Alberta, Canada - RJG_04 (v2) (version 2) | ecosystem: Host-associated > Mammals > Digestive system > Stomach > Rumen | place: Canada... | reverse complement strand
AGACGGTCCTCGGCGCCCGGCTGAAACAGTCCGGGATGTTTTGGTCGCTCAGAGGCGCAAAAGGAATGATTCCACTCCGCACGCTCGAGAAATCGGGACGCCTCGAAGAATTCTTCAACTACCGGCTACGGCATCTGCGGCAAGTCGTTTGCGTAGCTGCATGACCGATGCAGAGAAATCTCGTTGCACCCTTTCCTGATTTCCTGATGCGGAACGTTTTTCGCGATATACATAATTTTCAAAATATGCTAAAATATGCCGTGATGTTGCTGGCAATTTGCCAGGGTTGACATAAAACCGGCGCAAAAATGCCGGCACGACAAGAAACGAGGTGATACTATGGAGATGGGAAGACGCGATTTTCTTTCGTTCATCATGATGGCCGGCGCCACGGCGGCGGCGAACAACAGAGTCCTCGCGGCCGTGACCGGCCAGTCTCATGCGGGGTCGATGGCGATGTTCGCGGCGCCGCCGCTGCGCGAGCTCAGGGTGGCGTTTGTCGGGCTGGGCAAGCGCGGCCCGGGAGCGGTGCACCGTTTCTCGGCGTTCCCCGGCGTGAAAATAACCCACCTTTGCGATCTTTACAAAAACCGTGCCGAACGGCAGAATGCATGGCTTGTCAAGAACAAAAGGCCTGCGGCGAAGATTCACTTCGGCGCCGAGGGCTGGAAGCAGATGCTCGAGGCCGACGATATCGATCTTGTCTACAATGTCACTCCGTGGTATCTCCACACGCCGATCGCCGTCGCCGCGATGAAACACGGCAAACACGTGGCCGTCGAAGTGCCCGCGGCGCTTACGATCGAAGAGTGCTGGCAGCTCGTCGACACGAGCGAAGAAACCGGACGGCACTGCATGATGCTCGAAAACTGCTGCTACGGCGAGGTCGAGATGCTTGCGCTGAGAATGGCCCGCGAGGGAATGTTCGGCGAAATCGTGCACGGCGAGGGCGCATACATACACGATCTGCGCGCCGAGAATTACGCCGATCTGAACAAAGGCGGCTACTACGATTACTGGCGCCTCAAGCACAATACGGCCCACACCGGCAACCCGTACCCCACCCACGGGCTCGGGCCGATCTGCCAGGTGATGGACATCAACCGCGGCGATGTGATGGAATATCTCGTTTCGGTGAGCTCGCGCCAGGCGGGGATGTCGGAATATGCCGCCGCAAAGTTCCCCGGCTCGTGGAAAGCGAAACTCGCCCCCGCGCTCGGCGACATGAACACGACGGTGATCGGCACGGCGAAGGGCAGGAGCATCATGATCCAGCACGACGTCACGTCTCCGCGCCCCTACAGCCGCATCAATCTCATCAGCGGCACGCGCGGCATACTTGCGGACTATCCGCTCCGCATGGCGTTCGATCCCGGCCGTCGCGGAGGACACTCGCACTGGCTCAACGACAAGGAACTTAAAAAGATCGCCGCCGAAAAGCGCCATCCGCTCTGGAAAAGCGCAGGCGAAATCGCCAAAAAGATCGGCGGCCACGGCGGTATGGATTTTCTTATGGATCTCAGGCTATGCTACTGCCTTCAGAACGGGCTCGCCCTCGATCAGAACGTCTACGACGCCGCGGCATGGAGCTCGCTTTGCGAACTCACAGAGAAGAGCGCCCGCCACCGCGGAGCCACGCAGGACATCCCCGATTTCACGCGCGGCGCCTGGAAGACGACTCCGCCTCTCGGAATCGTCGATGTCGATCTCGGGAAAATGGGGCTCGACGGCGGCTCGGTGAAGAAGGACGGCGCGCAGCTTTCTGTATAGGGAAGGCATGCGCCCGGCCTGGGCGTCTCGAAATCGCCGGCGCAGAGTGAGTTTTTCCGCGACTGGCCGCCGAATATATGTTATAATATCCCGCAACGCTTTAAAACAAGGAGAATCGACATGGAACTCAAAGGATCTAAGACAGAGGCCAATCTCAAAGCGGCGTTCGCCGGCGAATCGGGAGCGCGCAACATGTACGACTATTTCGCATCGCGCGCGAAGAAGGACGGCTACGAACAGATCGCCGCCATATTCCAGGAGACGGCGCTCAACGAAAAAGAGCATGCCAAGATGTGGTTCAAGCTTTTCTCCGGCATCGGCGAGACGAAAGAGAATCTTCTCGCCGCGGCCGCGGGCGAACATCACGAATGGACCGAGATGTACAGGCAGTTCGCCGAAGAGGCGGACGCCGAAGGATTCGCCGAAATCGCCGAAAAATTCCGCAAGGTGGCCGAGGTCGAGGCTCGTCACGAAGAGCGCTACCGCAAGCTCGCGGCGAACATCGAGAAGGGCGAGGTGTGGGAGCGCATCGGGCCGAACCGCTGGCAGTGCCGCAACTGCGGCGCGATCGTCGAGGGCGAGAAGGCTCCGGACGTCTGCCCCGTCTGCGATCATCCGCGCGCATATTTCCAGCTCGCCGCAGACAATTTCTGAGACGGCCGGCCGTCGACGGCCGCCATGCGCGGGGGCTGAATCCCGGAACGGGCAAGAGATATGCAGGTTGGAGCGAACACTCTGGAGGAAATCAAGTCGCGCATCGATCTGTGCGATCTGCTGTCTTCGCACGGCGTGGATGTCAAGCGCATGCGCGGCGGCTACTGGGCCTGCTGCCCGTTCCATCACGAGAAAACCCCGAGCTTCAAAATCGATCCCGACAAGGGCTTTTATTTCTGCTTCGGCTGCCAGCGGCACGGAGACGCCATAACTTTTCTGATGGAAAACGACGGCCTCTCGTTCACGGAAGCCGTCGCGAATCTTGCGGAGAAATGCGGCGTCAGGCTCGATCTCGGCGCGGACGATCCGCAGGCCGGGCTCAGGAAACGTCTTTTCGCGGTGATGGCGGCGGCGGCGCGGTTCTACCGGCTGTCGCTCAAGAATCTCCCCGAGGCCGAGATGGCCCGCAGATACCTCGCATCCCGCGCCATTCCGGAGGAGGCGGCCGAGGCCTTTTCGATCGGCTACGCTCCGGAAGGCGTGCGCAGGATTCTCGACTGGGCGAAGAAAAACGGTTTTACCGAGGATGAACTCGACGCCGCCGGAATCGTGAAGAAGGCCTCGTCCCCCGGCGACAGGCCGTACCACCGTTTTTCCGGCAGGCTGATGTTCACGATCCGCGACAGGCAAGGGCGGGCGGTCGCGTTCTCCGGCCGCCAGCTCGTAGAAAACAAAAATTCCGGGAAATACGTCAATTCTCCGGAGACGGCCATTTTCAAAAAGTCAAGCGTCCTTTTCGGATTCGACAGAGCCGCCGGCAGCATAACGCGCGCCGCCAACCGCGAAGCCATAGTATGCGAGGGGCAGATAGATACGATAAGGCTGCATATTTCCGGTTTTCCGGTGGCTGTGGCTTCGCAGGGCACGGCGTTCACCGAAACGCACGCCAAGATGCTCGCGCGCGTCGCTGACGGCGCGTATCTCGTTTTCGACGACGACGCCGCCGGCCACAAGGCCACCGTAAAGACGGCGGCGCTGCTTCTCGCCGAAGGCATGAGCGTGAGGGCGGTTTCCCTCCCCGGCGGCCACGATCCAGATTCTTTCCTCCGCGAGAAGGGCGCGGACGCTTTCAGAGACTGCCTCGCTTCGGCGGAATCTATCGTTTCTTTCCAGACGCGAACGGACGCTCTTGCAGAACGCGAACCGGAAAGCGTGGAGGCCGTTTCGCGAATGGCCAGGCACGTAATTTCCACCATAGGCGCATGCCCGAACGCGGTCATGAAGGCAAAGATGCTCGAAGAGGCGGCCGAAAGGCTGAAAATACCCGTGGCGGCGCTTGCGGAAGAGCTCGGCAAAAGCGAGTCGGCCGGATCGGCGCGGCGCAGAGACGCGGCGCCGCAGGCTCGGCCGCACGGAGACGCCCCCGCATCTGCTGCGGGCGCGAAACCGGCCGCCGCCGCCGCGGACGCAGGTTCTGCCGTGCGTCCCGGCGCGCTCGAAATGTCGTTTATGAAATATCTCTTTTCGGCGCCCGACGCGCAATCGCTCGCAGCCGGCGTGAAGGAATATTTCCCCGACGGCGTTTTCGCCAACGCTTTCACGGTTTCGTTCGTAAAAGCCTGGCTCGCGGAGGCGCTCGGCGACAGAGGCGCGTTCGCGACGCTGCAATGCTCGCTTACGCCGGTTACGGCGCCGTGGCTCGACGAAGTGGTCGCAGGCTCCGGCGATTACGCTCCGTCGCACGACAACGACACGGAGGCCCTGCGGGATTTTGCGCGGAGGATGTGGAAGGCCAAGGCGGACGCGCTCAGAAAATCCATCCCCGCTTCCGGCGGCAACGCAGCGGATCTGATGAATCTCGCTATGACGTCGAAGAGCCTCGCCTCGGCCGGATGGAAGGAAACCAAAGAGATGATTTCAAAACTTCGAAACTGTCATATGAAAGGAGAACAATGATGGATATGGGTGAAAGAGCGGGCGAAATCGCCTCGCGCAGGGAACTCGTCGCGAAAATAAAGGACGAGGTGTCCAAGGTGGTGGTCGGCCAGGAGAAGCTTGTCGACAGGCTCGTGCTCGCGACGATCACGGGCGGGCACATTCTTCTCGAAGGCGTTCCGGGCATAGCCAAGACGCTTTCCTGCAACACCTTCGCGAAGACGCTTTCTCTCGATTTCAAACGCATTTCCTTCACGCCGGACCTCCTTCCGGCCGATGTGGTGGGCACTCTCGTGTATTCGCCGAAAGACGGCACGTTTTCGCCGAAGAAGGGGCCGGTTTTCACAAACATCCTTCTCGCCGACGAAATCAACCGCGCGCCTGCAAAGGTGCAGTCGGCGCTTCTCGAAGCCATGCAGGAGCGGCAGGTGACGATCGGCGACGAGACGTATTCTCTCCCCGAGCCGTTCCTCGTTCTCGCGACCCAGAACCCCGTGGAGCAGGAAGGGACGTATCCGCTGCCCGAGGCGCAGGTCGACAGATTCATGTTCAAGTGTCTCGTTTCGACGCCGGAAAAGGCGGACGAGCGCAGGATAATGCAGCGCTTCGCCGAGGGATCGTCGAAGCCCGAAGCTTCAGCCGTGTGCGACGGCCGCGACATCGCGGACCTGCGTTCGGCGCTCGACATGGTATATTGCGACGAGAAGGTCGGCGACTATATTCTCGACATCGTTTTTGCAACGCGCGGCGAGGGTTCTTTCAAAGGCGCGGGCGAGATAAAGAGTCTCGTGCAGTTCGGCGCCAGCCCGCGCGCGACGATAGCTCTCAACCTCGCCTCGCGCGCCAACGCGCTCGTGCACGGCCGCGCCTATGCGACGCCGCAGGACGTGAAAGAGGTCGTGTACGACGTCCTGCGCCACCGCATTCTTCTCACGTACGAGGCCGAGGCGGAGAATGTCACTTCCGACGAAATAGTCCGCCGCATACTCGATCTGGTGCCGGTTCCCTGACGGTTGCAATGGCCAAAGACGTAAAAGAACTGATGGCCAAGGTGGGGAAAATAAAAATCCTCACCTCGAGGCTCGTCGACGACAGGCTGTCGGGCGACTACCATTCCACGTTCAAGGGGCAGGGAGTGGAGTTCGACGAGGTCAGGCCGTACGAACCGGGCGACGACGTGCGCTCGATCGACTGGAACGTTACCGCCAGGATGGACGCGCCGTACGTCAAACGCTACAGCGAGGAGCGCGAGCTCACCGTCCTTTTCGTAGTCGACGTTTCAGGGTCGCAGAGCTACGGAAGCCGTTCCAGGACGAAGGCGGAACTTTCCGCCGAAGTCGCCGCGCTGCTCGCGCTCACCGCGATCCGCAACCAGGACAAGGTGGGCCTCGTCCTCTTTTCCGACAGGATCGTCAAATACATCCCGCCGAGAAAGGGGCGCGATTTTGTGATGCGTCTCGTGCGAGAAGTCCTCGCCGCCGGCGAGGATGCGCGCGGCGGCACCGATTTCGAGGGCGTTTTCAGATTCCTCGCCGGGGTGCAGAAGAGAAGGGCCGTCGTTTTCATGGTTTCCGACTTCATGGGCATCGAAAAGGCCGAAAAGCTTCTCAGACTGACGGCTGCGCGACACGATCTCGTATGCGCCGCCGTTTCCGATCCCGCCGAGGAAACGCTTCCGGACGCGGGGCTCGTCGAACTCGAAGATCCGGAGACTGGCGAAGCGCGGCTTGTCGACACGTCGAATCCCCGCGTCCGGCGCGCATTCGCCGAACGCGCCGCCGCCGAGCGCGCGGAAATTTTCGGGTTCTTCAGAAAATCTGGCATCGACACGCTCGACCTTTCCACCTCGCGGCAGTACATAGACGCAGTACGCGCGCTTTTCAAACGCCGCGCTTCGAAATGCGGCGGAAGGAGGGGATGATGGTTTCTTTCATCGCGCTGGCCGCCATCGCGGCGAGCCTTGAAAAGCCCGGTCTCGATTTCAAGATAGAGACGTCCCGGGAGAAGATAGATCCTGCGAGAAGCGTCATGCTTTCCGTAGTGCTCAAGACAGACAGGGGCGTGCAGGCGTCTCTTCCCGATCTGCGCGAAAGGCTCGAGGGGTTCTCCGTCGCAGAGGATTACGAAGACGAACCTGTCTCCGGACCCGACGGTTCCACGGTAAGGAGGGCAAACTGGAAACTCGTGCCGGAACCTGTCGCCGGGACGTACAGGATCGCGCCGCTCGCGGTGGGCGGCTATGTGACTAAAGCGTATTACTTCGAGCCGCCAGGGGCGGTGGAGGCGCCGGAAGGACCGGTGGAGACGGATCCTTCCAAAGATATGCCGCCCTTGAGCATGAAGATGTTTCTGGCGGCGCTGGCCGCCCTCGCCGCCGTTTCAGCGGCGCTCTTCTGTTTCGTCCGCGCGCTGCGCTTTATCGCACGCCGCGTGAGGGAACACAGGATGAGCCCGATCGAACGCGCCTGGGCCGAGCTCGCGAGACTGGTTGGCAGAGGGCTCCCCGAGCGCGGCAGGTACAAGGATTTCTATGTCGAGCTCACGATGGTGGTCAGAAGATACGTGCAGCGAAAATACGGCGTAAAGGCGCCGCATCTGACGACGGAAGAGTTCCTGTCCGACAGGCGTTTCGGCGGTTCGGATTCTCTGCGCGCGTTTCTCGAATCCGCTGACATGGTGAAGTTCGCCGGCGTCAAGGCCACTCCTGAAATGGCCGATGCGGCGACCGCGGCCGCGCGCGGCTATCTGAAGGACGACAATTCTGCATCCGCGTCGGGAAGGGAGGGCGAATGAGTTTCGCATATCCGTGGGCGGCGCTGCTCGCCGTTCCTTTTGCCGTAGCCGCATGGAGGATGTTCAGGCGCGGCGACCGGCGCGCAGTCGGGTTTTCGGCGCTTTCCCGCATCCCGCGCGTGTCGGCCGGATGGCGTTCAAGGGCGGCAGCCGCCTCCGCGTGGATATTCGCGGCGGGCGCGGCTCTCCTCGTCGTCGCCGCCATGCGCCCGCGCGTGCCGCTCGCCCGCGAGATGCGTTCCGTCGACGCGATCGCCATCGCGATGGTCGTCGACGTGTCCGGCTCGATGGCGGCGCTCGATCTCACCCCTCCGGGCGAGAAATATTCGGATTCCACGACGCGTCTCGCCGTGGTGAAGAAACTGTTCGCCGAATTCGTGGAAAAGCGTCCGGACGATTTGATAGCCCTCGTGACGTTCGGCGGCTATGCATCGGCCCGTTCGCCTCTCACCGGAGACCACGCGGCGCTTCTCAACGTGCTCAAAGGCGTCGAGATACCTTCGAGATCGTACGACGAGAACGGCATGGCGATCGCGGCGGACGAGCAGATGACGGCGGTGGGCGACGGGCTCGCCTGCGCGCTCTCGAGGCTCAAAGATTCAAAACCGGCGAGCAAAATAGTGATTCTCCTTTCCGACGGCGTGAGCAACACGGGGGCGGTCGAGCCCGAAGAGGCCGCCGAGGCCGCTTCGCGTCTCGGCGTCAAGGTGTACGCGATCGGCGTGGGCACGATGGCGAAGCAGACGCCGATATTCGCGCGCAACGCTTTTACCGGGCGCAGGGTTCTGGCATACGCCGACATGACTTTCGACGAGGCCCAGCTCAAATCGATCGCCGCAAAAACCGGCGGGCGGTATTTCTCCGTCAACGACCGCGATTCTCTTTCCGCGGCGCTTGAAGAGATCGACGAACTCGAGAAGACGAAAATCGAGGCGGACAGCTGGAACAGGTGGAATGAAAAGTTCCAGTATCCGCTTTCGGCCGGTGCGGCGCTTGCCGTTTTCGCCGTCTTTCTTTCCGTGGCGGCCGCCCGGCGCATCGTCTGACGGCGCCCGCGCGGGCGCCGTCGTCATCTGCCGCCGGACTTCGCGTCTCCCGCCCAGAGCGGCGGCGGCGCGGAGACGACTGTTTCTTTTCCGGTTTCCGGGTGGATGAATCTGGCTGAAAGAGAATGCAGCGCGTGGCCCTTCATCCCTTCGCACGGAAACGCGCCGTATAGAGTGTCGTTCACTATGTGCATCCCGGCCGCCGCCAGCTGCGCGCGGATCTGGTGCGTGACGCCCGTTTTGATGGTCACTTCGAGAAGGGTGCGCTCTTCGCATTCGACTTTCGTCACGGCGAGAGGCGCATATCCGGTGACGGCGTGCATGGGGCGCAGCGAAGCTACGGGAAGCGATTTCGCGATTCTGTCTTTCATCGTCAGCATCACGCATTCTTTCTTCCTCGGGTCGTGCACGAGAAAATCGTCGAGAAGGCCTCCGTTTTCCACCCGTCCTTCGACGAGCGCGAGATATTTCTTTTCCACCGTGTGCGCGGCGAACTGCTCCCGCAGGCTGTCGAAGGCCCTCCTTGTCCTGGCGACGATCACGAGCCCGCTCGTTCCTGCGTCTATCCTATGCACAGCACCCGCCATGAGAGGGTCGTCGCCCGCGCCGACGCATTCAGGATGGGCGAACGCGACCGCGTTCATGAGAGTCCCGGTCTCGTCCATCGAGAGCGGCTGAACCGGGATGCCGGCCGGTTTGTCGTATGCGAGAATCGCTTCGTCGGCATAGACTTCGGCAAGGGGGATCGTGCCGTCGGGTTTCGCTCTCACGTCGCTTTTTTCGGCGAGCGACACCACGCGCACCGTTTCGCCGCCGCGCAGCTTCATGCCTTTTTTCGCCTCTCGTCCGCCGACGAGGACGCGCCCCGCCGATACCGCGTCGCGGACGAGCGAGCGCGTTGTCGAGGGAAACGCCGCGAGAACGGCCGCGTCGAGCCTTTCGCCGGCGCGAGCGACGGAGAAAGAAGCGTTTTCTATCATGACCGGCTAATCGTAGCGGTCCATGAGGCCCGGGGCCACGGGCACGAGGCCTTCCCACGATTTCTGGGAACTCCACGGAAGATTCGATTCTTCCGCGGAATCGGCTATGCAGCCGGACAATACGGCTGCGGCCGCGGCGAGAAAAAATATTTTAATCGGCGAAAATGACATCGTCTTTCCTGAGTTTGTCCTGCTCCCAGTTGAGGAGAATGTCGCATATGATGTAATTCTTGCCGGCGATTTCCTGGCGGAGACGTATCTTGCCGACGAACGCGTCGGATCCTTTGCCGTCAGGCCGCTTCACGCCGAATTCTATCGCGGGAATGGGCTGCGAGAGATCGTTGCCTTTGAGCTCCCTCATCGCTTCGGGGGAGAATTTCACGATCGCGAACATGTCCTCGTTGTCGGCCGAGACGATCGTGCCTTTGTCGCCGGCCGGCACGGAGGCCACGGCCGTGCCACGCGCGCCGTCGCCTTTCCCGAGAAGCTGCACGGTCAGAGTCTGGAGATGCTTTTTGAGTTTTTCTACGAGGGCCTGCGATTTCGCGAGTTCTTCCTTGGCGGCTTCCGTCTCTCCGTTCGCCGCGACTATGTCGTCCTTGAGGCTGACGATCTCCTGGTTGAGCTCGGCGATCTGCCCCTTGATGCGCGCTATCTGCGTCTCGAGTTCGGTTTTCTCGCCTTCGAGTTTGGCGATTTTCTCGTCGCGCTCGACGATGGTCACTTTGTCCTGGCGCGCGACGGGCTTGAGCTTGTTGAGCTCGTCCACCACGGTCTCGAGCTTCTCGTGCAGCACGCGCAGTTCGGCGCGCGTGTTGTTGAGCTTGGCCTGCTGGTTCTGGCATGCGGAGAGAAGCGAGGAAAGAAGCTCGTCTTCCGTACCTTTGCCCTTCATGAGCGGACGGTTGCCGTCCATCACGATCTTGCCGAGATCGTCCGTGACGTATACGGCCCGGAGCTGTTCGCGTATCTGCTGCGTTTCCCACTTGAACGTCGGCAGATTGTCGCGCTCGAGGTACGACTTGTAGTCTTCGAGCACGTTTTCCGTCTCGGGCGTGTCGAAGATTTCCGCTTTGACCGGGGAAATGTCTTTCT
>Ga0310695_10015228_pt1 | contig 10274 bp, 8 predicted proteins | sample RumenRJG_04DNA_FD_203882 | JGI IMG/M metagenome (GOLD analysis project Ga0310695, IMG submission 203882) | Bovine rumen microbial communities from Lethbridge, Alberta, Canada - RJG_04 (v2) (version 2) | ecosystem: Host-associated > Mammals > Digestive system > Stomach > Rumen | place: Canada... | reverse complement strand
AGGGCCTCAATGGTGAGGATCCTCAGTCCGACGAGTATCTCTCGGCTGGCGACGAGGTCATCGTCTATGGTGTCATCAAGAAGTACAACACCACCTACGAGATGGACAAGAACAACTACATCGTCAAGCTCACCAAGGGCGAAGGTCCCGCTGTCAGCATCAAGAACACTCCTGAGACAGCCTACACCGTAGCCAAGGCATTCGAGCTCATCGATGCCGGTCAGGGCCTGGACGACAAGGTTTATGTCAAGGGTATCATCTCTACCATCAATGAAGTGAGCACCCAACACGGCAACGCCACCTACTTCATCTCCGACGACGGCACCACCACCAAGGAGCTCGAGATCTATCGCGGCTATTCGGTAGGAGGTGAGAAGTTCACTGCCGAGGATGAGATCAAGGTCGGCGACGAGGTCATCGTCTATGGCAAGCTCACGCTCTATGGCACCACCTACGAGTTCTCGTCAGGTAGCTCCATCTATTCGCTCAATGGCAACACCTCTGCCATCAAGCGTGTCAGCGACGACGCTATCGACCTCTCCACTGCTGTGATCTACAACGTGCTGGGCAAGCGTGTCACCGATATGAGCAAGAAGGGTATTTACATCGTTAACGGAAAGAAATACGTTGTCAAGTAACATCCGACATAAAGCAGCAGCGTGGGCAATGCTTCTCGTCATTGCCCAGGCTGGCTATGCCGAGCAGAGCCAGGTGCCCCAGGGGTACTACGATTCGGCCAGCCAGCTCAGCGGAAAGAGCCTGAAGGTGGCCTTGCAGAAGGTCATCCAGGAGCACGAGGTCTTCGACTATGGTTCCCTTTGGTACCATTACGAACTCACCGATGTCGTCCCGGGTACCGACAACCAGGTCTTCGACTACTATTCCCCGCGCGTCTATTATTTCACTGGCACAGGCACCGCACCCAGTGGTGCCAACAAGGAGCACTGCTGCCCACAGTCGTGGTGGGGTAGTGGAGCGGTCAGCAACTGCTATTCCGACCTCTTCAACGTCTATCCTTCCGACATCGACGCCAATTCGGCCAAGAGCAACTATCCCCTCGGTCTCGTGGGCTCGTCGGTCAAGTTCGACAATGGTTGCACGCTGGTAGGCCAGTCGAAACGCGCTGAATACGACGGAATGGTCTTCGAACCCTGCGACGACTACAAGGGCGACTTCGCACGCATCTACTTCTACGTCGCTACCTGCTATGCCAACGCACCCTGGGGAGCCAACCCCAACGTTGCCAAGACGGTAGCCTTCACCCAGCAGGACTATCCCACCATCAAGTCGTGGTTGCTCGACCTCCTGCTCCAGTGGAATGCAGCCGACCCTGTGTCCGACTGGGAGATTATTCGCAACGAACGCGTCTATAGCGAGCAGAAGAACCGCAACCCCTTCATCGACTATCCGCAGCTGGCCGACTACATCTGGGGCGACAGCGTCGATTATCAGTTCGACTTTGCCAATGCCCTCGTCAATGGTTCGGCATCGGGTGGCACCAGTGGAGGACACCACGAGGGTGGCGATCCGGTCGATCCCAATCCGGGTGGAGGCGAGGTTGACCCCACCGACACGACCATCGCTGAGATGCTGCTCGACGAGGACTTCTCGTCCATCACCGACGGCAACGATGACTCCAGTGGTGGTTCGGGTGTAGTTTGGGCAGGCAATGACAACTTCCCCAGTGTCGCTTCGACATTCCAGGCAGGTGGCGCCATCCGAATGGGCACCAGCAAGAAGACTGGACAGATCACCAGTCGTCCTTTGGGCAACGACGAGGGAGCCACGCTCACCATCGAGGTGGGCGTCAAGGGCTGGACCACAGTCGAAGGCAGTCTGACTGTCGGCATCACCGGACAGGAAGGTCTGCAGGTCGATTACGAGGCCACGATGAGCGATTCCTACGAGACGCACATCATCACGCTTTACAACTGTCCTGCCGATGCCACCATCACCATCGCAACCACCGACAGGCGCTGCTTCCTCTCCTTCGTCCGCATCGGCATCGCAGGCGACAACTCGCGCAAGGCCCTGCGTTTCGATGGTCGCAAGAAGGGTCGTCGCATCTTCACCCTCAGCGGCAAGCCCGTCTCCGACTCCTTTCGCGGCTTCGCCGTAGGGGAGGGGGAAGTGTTCCTACGATAAGACCCCCTCTAATCCCCCTGCTTAGGGGGATGAACCAAGGTCCGACAAGCAGTTCCTTCCCCTTTATGTAATGCCCCCGACTTCGACCCGCAAGTCCTCCCCCTAAGCAGGGGGAATGAGGGGGTCCTCTAATGCTTATTCTTTATCTATACTTTAATATTAACCCGTCCGCGACCCAAGTCAATGAGGGCAACCCCTCATAACCAAGTCAACGACACAAATCCACTAAACAAATGAAAAAGTTCACATTGATCCTTCTCGCTGGCCTCATGCTCGTCATGAATTCTTGCGGTACTTACACTGGCAATGGTACCCTCATCGGTACAGGTGCAGGCGCTGCCCTCGGTGCTGGCGTTGGTGCTCTCATCGGCAAGGGTAAGGGTGCTGCTATCGGTTCAGCTGTTGGTGCTGCTGTAGGTGCAGGCACTGGCGCCCTCATTGGCAAGCACATGGACAAGAAGAAGGCTGCTCTCGAGGCTCAGCTCGCTCAGGCTGCCGACGTTGAGACCATCACCGATGCCAACGGTCTTACCGCCATCAAGGTCACCTTCAACGCCGATATGACCTTTGCTACTGGCAAGGCTGTCCTCAGCTCTACTGCCAAGTCTGCTCTCCAGAAGTTCGCTGCTCAGATGACCGATGCCGACATGATCAACACCGACATCCTCATCAAGGGTCACACCGACAACACCGGCTCAGCTGCCGTCAACGAGAAGCTCTCTCTCCAGCGTGCCGAGGCCGTTTCTAAGGTCCTCAAGTCGAATGGTATCGCTTCTGCCCGCCTCTCTGAGGAAGGCTGCTCTTACAACGAGCCAGTTGCCGACAACAGCACCGCTGCCGGCCGCAAGCAGAACCGCCGCGTCGAGGTTTACGTCCTCGCCACCCAGGCTATGGTCGATCAGTACACCAACGACAGCAGCCTGTAAGAGTTGTTCGAAAGGTTCGAAGGGTTCGAAAGGTTCGAAAGGTTCGAAAGTTCGAACGGTTTGAGCAGTTTGAACGGTTCCCTCGTGTTTCCGTCGCGGCCATCCATGGCCGCCCTCTCCACCCTTCGAACCCCTCAAACCTCTCAAACCCCTCTTAACAAAAAAAACTCCTCCCCGGAAAACCCGGGAAGGAGCTTTTTTTATTACCCCACATCAAACAGCGACCCGCCAATGAACTCGCGCAGCAGCGACGTGGTAGGAATCTTCGTGATGTCCATCGGGGTGATCCACGACAGGAACTCGATCAGCAGCTTCACCGTCGAATATTCGCTCGAATCCTTGGGCACATCGCTCAGTATCTCCAGCGCCTTGGGCTTGAGGGCGGCCAGCTCGTAGAGCATCGACGTGTCGAACGTCGCGTCGGCTTCCTTCATGAACGGCTCGATCCACTTCTTCTCGCCGGCGCGCACCGATTCCCATCCGGCGATGGTCTGCTGAGCGCTCTGTCCGCGTGTCTGGAAGTCGCGGCTGATGCGGCGCAGCAGGCGGTTCACCGACGTCGGTATCCAGTGCTGTCCGTCCATCGAAACGGGAGTGAGCGGCGCGGCATAGACCTTGAACTTGCGGCTCTCTTCCACCATGTCGGTAAGCATGGGGTTGAGGGCGTGGATGCCTTCTATCACGAGTATCATGTCGGGCGTCAGTGTCAGCATCTCTCCACGGTATTCGCGTTCGCCCTTGCCGAAGTTGTAGAACGGCAGTTCCACGGTCTTTCCGGCAATCAGCGCGTTCAGGTCATCGTTGAACTGCTTCAGGTCCATCGAGTGAATGCTCTCGTAGTCCTTCTTGCCGTTCTCATCGACGGGCGTCTGGTCGCGGTTCACAAACCAGTTGTCGGTCGAGAGGGCCACGGGGTGCTTGCGGTCGGCGAGGAGCTGGATACAGAGGCGCTTGCTCGTCGAGGTCTTTCCGCTCGACGACGGCCCGGCGATGAGTACGATGCGCACCTTCGGGCGTCGTGCTATGTCGTCGGCTATCTTGGCAATCTGTCGCTCCTGCAGCGCCTCGTTCACGAGGACGAGTTCTGCGGCGTGTCCGGTTTCGATGATCTCGTTGATGTAGGGGATGGTCTGCAGCTCCTTCTGGGTGATGGTGCAGTAGTCGTGCAGGGTATAAGCCTTATTCATGGGTTTGAGGTTGTTTGAAAGGTTCGAAAGTTTCAAAAATCAGTGCCAAAGATACGCATAAATTCGTCATTTTCGTCATTTTTTGTTCAAAATCGCATTATTTACGCTGATTTTTATGCCCAATATGCTCAATTCTTGATTTTTTTCCGTATTTTTGTGCAACAATTCGACAATAATTAATTGTTAATTGTTAATTATTAATTGTTAATTGACCAATGACCTCGTTCCTCCTCATACTCTCCCTCCTCGGCGGCATTGCCCTCAGCCTCTACGGCATGAAGGTGATGAGCCAGGGCATCATGAAACTTGCTGGCTCACGCATGCGAGCCAGCCTGCGCCACATCAGCCACAATCGTTTCGCCAGTTTCTGGACGGGCACCTGGATCACCGCCATCATCCAGTCGTCGTCGGCAATGACCATCATGACGGTCGGACTGGTCAATGCCGGACTGCTCTCCGTCGGTCAGAGCATCGCGCTTATGATGGGAGCCAACGTGGGCACCACCGTCTCCGCCTGGATTATCGCCCTGTTCGGGTTCCTGTGGAATGCACGCATCTGGGCCATTCCCCTCATCGTCCTGGCGCTGCCCTTCGCCTACACCACCTACCTCAAGGCACGTCCCTGGGGCGAGATGCTTATGGGCGTGGCGCTCTACGTGCTTGGCTTCACCACCTTCATCAGCATGATGCCGACCATCGACGACCAGCCGGCAGCAGCGCAGTTCATGGCCACCCTGTCGAGCTGGGGCTATGGCAGCGTGTTCCTCTTCGTCCTCATCGGCATCCTCATCACCGTCATCCTGCGTTCGTCGGCAGCCGCCATCCTGCTTGCCATGGCGCTGGTGGCAAAGGAGTGGCTCTTCTTCCCCATGGCAGCTGCGCTCGTCATCGGCGACAATGTGGGCACCACGCTCACGGCGTTCATCGCTGCACGTCGCACCAACGTCTCCGCACGTCGTGCCGCCCTTAGCCACGTGCTGTTCAACCTCTTCGGAATGTGCTGGGCGCTCATCCTCATCTATCCCATCAGCGAAGTGCTCTGGCAGCTCGTGTCGTTCGGCACAGGCTTCCCCACGCCCGCAGCCCTTGCCTTCGGCATAGCCATCTTCCACACCGCCTTCAACCTCGTCACGGCCATCCTGCTCATCGGTGCCATTCCGCAGATCAAGGCCCTCATGGCGCGTCTGCTGCCCATTCCCGAGGGCGATGAAGAGGAACTCAACCTGCACTTCATCCAGGGCGGATTGCTCAGCACCGCCGAGCTTTCCATCGAGGAGGCGCGCAAGGAGACTGTCCTCTTCGCCGTGCGTTGCCAGCGCATGATGCAGCTCACCGACGACTTCGTGCATCTTTCGGCCGACAATGCCCAGTATGCCCACACCTTCTCGCGCATCGAGAAGTACGAGAAGATCACCGACTGCCTCGAGCTCGAGATTGTCCGCTATCTGAGCCATCTCGACACCTCCACCATCTCCGGGCAGACCGCCGCACGTGTGCGTGCCCTGCTCCGTATCGTCGACGAACTGGAGTCCATCGGCGATGCCTGCTACAAGCTCGCGTGCCTCGTCGAGCGCAAGAACGAGCACAAGGTGGTGTTCATCCCCATGCAGCAGCAGAACATCGACAAGATGTTCCAGCTCGTCCAGCAGGCGCTCGATCAGATGGTCGCTCTGCTCAAGAAGCCCGAGTTGACCGAAGCCGACATGATGCGTTCCTACAACCAGGAGGATGCCATCAATGCCCTGCGCGGACAGTTGCGCGAACTCAACATCGGCAATGTCCAGAACAACGACTACACCTACCAGTCAGGTATGATGTATATGGACATCGTCAATGGTTGCGAGAAGATTGGCGACTATGTCATCAACGTCATCGAAGCATATGGTGAGCCGAGTGATTTTGAGCAACACACATAACATTTCCCCACAAACTACGCGCTAATGCGAAAGATTTTTCCCGAAAAATTTGGAAATGTCGGAATAATCGCGTATCTTTGCGCCCGCAAAATCGCAAAATTAAAATCGATTGCCCCATGGTGTAATGGTAGCACACCAGATTTTGGTTCTGTTTGACTGAGTTCGAGTCTCGGTGGGGCAACCAGCCGCAATTCTCCGTTGAGAGTTGCGGCATTTTTTGTTCCCATTGCCATTCGGCATATAAAAGAAGGTGAAAAAAAAAGCAGGCTGGTCCTCACGGATAAGCCTACCGCACTCCATTTGTGACGTCTCAAAATGGAGGAACTCCACATTCCCGGGCGGTAAATGTGAAGCTTGTGACGCTCACAGCCCATAGTCGAGACTGTGATTGTCGCCGCAAAGATAACGACTTTTATCCAATTCTCCAAAAAAGTTGTTGAAAAAAGCGTTTTTTTCAATCAAAAAACATAAAAGCAAGCCCACAGCGTAGGTAGGCTTGCTTTTTTATGTACATACAGGGCAAAGTCCTGTGCCCAGGCATCTGTGGCTGCAAAGCAGAAGAAAAGGATGTTTCAGTCATTCTCTTCCAGCCAGCGGGTGAGCACCTGGCAGTACTCCTCGTGGGCATCGATGAAGCACGTGTGACGCGAGTGACGGAACAATGAGTTCGTCAATCCACGTCTTCTGCGTCCACAGTTCGGGATGTCCATCGAGATACGACTTGCCGCAGCCTATCTGGTCGTAGGAGATGACTTGCCGCCCCGTTTCGGCGATGCAGTCGAGCACTTCGAAATAGTTGTGCGTACTTCCCGGCCCGCCATGCAGCAACAGCAGGGGCGCTTTCCCTTTTGCTTCGCCCACGATTCGGTAGTAGGTCTGGTAACCCATGAAAGGCATATAGCCCTCAGTGACTTTATTTTGCATAATGTTCGTATAAGAATGTGTGAATATTCATCGAATGTCCCTTATCGACGCCGCAAATATAGCCATTATTTGCTCAATCTCCAAATGGAAATGGGAAAAAGCACCGGATTAATTTGGCAAAGTCGAGGAAATCGACTATATTTGCACCCGATACAGACAAAGGCACCGCCCTTATGACCGAAGAAGAGCTAGCCGAGAAGAAGAAATATGCAGGCGAAAAGAAGCCTTCGATGAAACGCCGAGCCAGTAGCCATGACTACACCGAACGGCGCTTCTACATGATCACGCTCGAGACCGAAGGCCGCCTTCCCCTCTTTGGCCATCTGGCTGGCAATCCCTTCGCCGAGGCAGGAAGCAGCGACGCTCCCCACATCATCCTCTCCGAACTCGGCAAGGCCGTTCAAGACGAGTGGTTCTCCATCCCCGCTTTCTACCCCCAAATCGACGTGATCGCCCTCCAGATGATGCCCGACCACCTCCACGGCATCCTCTTCGTGAAAGCCCCCATCCCCCTCCACCTCGGCCAGGTCATCTCCGGCTTCAAGGCCGGCTGCCGCAAAGCCCAGCGCCGCCTCGAGGCGCAAGCCGCCTCCTCCGCGCCCGGCGCTGCCCCCTCGTCCTCCGCTGCCGCCCCCGCGCCGTCGACCGACGCGGCAAAGCCGCGCCCTACGGAGAAGCCCGGCGTGGTCCAGTTGTCCCCTCCTTCTCCGCAAGAAGCGGCTCCGCCGCTTCCTAAGTCCGCTCCGCCGCTTCCCCCCCCCCCCCCTCCCTTCCGCCCCCTCTTCGCCCGCGGCTACAACGACCTGATCCTCCGCACCTACGACGAGCTGACCGTCTGGAAGAACTACCTCCTCGACAACCCGCGTCGCCTCTTGATGAAGCACGCCCGTCCCGACTGGCTATATCCCTTCTTCGGCCTCAAGCTCGGTCCCTTCACCTTCAACGGCATCGGCAACCGAAGCCTGCTCACCGCCCCTCGGCGCATCGCCGTAAAGCTCTCGCGCCGCCTCACCGACCAGCAGATAGAGGAAGCCACCGCCCGATACCTGGCAGAGGCCCGCCAGGGTGCCGTCCTCGTCTCCCCGGCCATCTCACCCGGTGAGAAGCGCGTTATGCGCGCAGCCTTCGACGCAGGCCTTTCCACCATCGTTCTGATGGAGAACGGCTTCACCCAGCTCTCGAAGCCCCACGGCGAGCAGTTCAACGCCTGTTCCGCAGGCCGCCTTTTGATGCTCTCCCCATGGGAGCATCACAACGAGAAGCGCACCATCACCCGCATCCAGTGCGAGCAGCTCAACCAGATGGCATTGGCAATCGCCCAACCCACCAAGTTATAGGAACGCTTATCATTATGAAGCGTAAAATATATCAACAACTCCTCGCAATCCCCGAATTCCCTCCGGTTTTCGGGGATTATTTATTTTTTACTATTACCTCTTTCGTTCTTTTGACAAGAATAAGCCAGACAATACAGGCGTACCAATCCCCCTTCTCTTTCTTTTTGCTAGCACCTATAAAAATAATAGCTAAAATATTTGGAAGTAACGAATTAAACGTGTATCTTTGCGCTCGCTTTTCGACGATGAAAAGTATAATTACGAAGCACACACATGAGACACATAACCTTTCTTTTAATCTTAATACGACACATATATGTCGTAATTCTTGGAGACAACCCTAAATTTACCTCGGCAGCTGCCGAGGCCTTCCATATTGGTCAACAATTAGGCCAAACCTAAAATATCCTTGCTGAGCCGGAAAGGGACCCACGGCGAAGCAAGGATATTTTTTGTATAACCTTTTATTCTTTAACCATGTGCGAGAGACGTCCCGTGCATAATTGTCTAACCCAATGCTGTGACGTAGAAGTATCGTCAGCGCCGGGCCCGGCTTTTTACTTCGCTAACAACGAGTATGAAGCCAACCAGCTTTCAAACAACACCACATCAACATTATTCAAAAATCCTTTTAGTTCTTACAAGTGACGAGGCGATTGAGAAAGGTATCATCGCCGAACGTAAAGTGTACCAATTGATGTCCTTCATCTTGCTTTGCTGGATGAATGACTGGATCCGTAGTTGGATATGGCCTAACCCAAAGGGCGACATCGGAGAGAAACAGATGTTAATTCTCATCGGCTGGCTCTACGACAAGGGTCTGGTATTTGAAGGAGGATGCTACGGCACCACGATTGCCAAACTGCTGATTGAAAAGAACGTGCTTACAAGCGTCAAGTCTGTCAAGTCTATCAAAAATTACTTCAGTAGTTTGACTAAAATGTCCCCAATAGTACAGAGGGAGGCTCAAAGTATTTACGCCCTCGTTTTTGAGCGAGTCCCTAAAAATGGCCGAAAATAGCGAATTTTAGGGACTTTCCCCAAAAAGCGAAACTTATTGTGTAACTTTGCGGCGAAAACCAAAAACCAATTTTTTATGGCACAAAAACAAAAACTGAAAAGTGAACGAGGACGTCTGAACGAGGGCCTCAAGGACATGTTCATGACGATGGATCCCAAGTCGTTCCGCGAAGCATTGAAGCAACTTGCTGACCTGCGCGACAGCGACAAGCCAAGCTTCAACCAGGTGCTTGAAAAGTTCGAGGAGCACAAGGTCGACAAACCAGCGGAGCATAGAGTGAAGGATGTTGAGAAGTTGCGGATCATCCGTCGCAACGAAGAGCTCAATGAGCTGCTGAGTATCCTGCTTGCCACCTATTGGACTTGCCAGGACAAATACGATGGCGGCTATTTCTGGTGCATGGTGCCCACTAAGAAGGCGAATGAAAGCGAAGCACAGTTCGACATCCGTCGCAAAAGGATGGAGGACAATCTGATGCAGGTGATGCTCGATGTGCTTGATGACTGCGATTACTATATCAAGGGCACACAGAACGCTCAGAAAACACAGAAATAATTATAACATAAAAAATATATCCTTCGGATAGAAATCAAGGGGGAAATCTGGTGTGGAAATAACCGCCTGGCCCTACGAATGCTTGACCAACATATATTTCCTCTAAAGATTTCCACAAGGATTTCTTGCGTTAGCAATAAAGAATAAATGAGCTCTATGTAGTTCCCTGAAAAAACTTGACTGGAATTAGACTTTAACCCTACAAAGAGTTTACTACTTCTCGTCTTAACCCTGGTAGGACTTTACTTGTATGAGTTAACCCT
>Ga0310695_10015227_pt1 | contig 10274 bp, 5 predicted proteins | sample RumenRJG_04DNA_FD_203882 | JGI IMG/M metagenome (GOLD analysis project Ga0310695, IMG submission 203882) | Bovine rumen microbial communities from Lethbridge, Alberta, Canada - RJG_04 (v2) (version 2) | ecosystem: Host-associated > Mammals > Digestive system > Stomach > Rumen | place: Canada... | reverse complement strand
GCCCCCCCCCCCCCCCCCCCCCCCCCCCCCCCCCACCCCCCAACCCCCAATCCCCAATCCCCAATCCCCAATCCCCAACCAAAATTAACTTAAATTTTTATTTTTGAAAATACAATTTAATAAACAATTAAAAAAATTAAAAAAAATATTTAATAATTTTATTCTTTTTTTATTAAATAATAATCAACATTTTATAATATTAATTTAATAATTTATATAATAGTTTTATTTTTTAAATTTTTAATAAATTATGAGTGATAGTCCACCTGAATTAGAAGAATTAAAAGAATCATTAAACCCAAAAATAAATGAAACTCCCAAAATTCCAGATTCTCAAGATGGTCAAAATATAATTCCATCAACACAAAAAACAAATTCAGAAAAAAATATTACATCAAAATCAATGAAAAATTATAGAAGAAAAAGTGAAAAAAAACCAAGAATTAAAAATTATAATTTAACTTCTGAAAGAGATACACAAAAAAAAAATTGGGTTAATTCAACAAAAGAAGCAATTGAATTAAATCATACTATGAAAGATTTTCAATGGAAATTTGGTATGCTTTTAAATGAAAAAATAAATACTTTAACAAATGAATTAAAAACTTTAAAAGGAAAAATTGATGAACAACAAATTCAAAATTATAATGAATCTCTAATATTTGACAGGAGAAAAAATGAATTAAAAAATCAAATTGAAAAAGAAGAAAAGGAAGGTTATGAAATACAAAAAAAAATAAATAATAGCTTAAATCAAAGGAAAAAAGAATTATTAAATGATATAGAACAATTAGAAACCAAAAAGAAAAATATTAAAAGTATTTTAAATGATAAATTTAAGGAAATGATGAAATTAAAACAAACTTTAAAATTATCAATAAATCAATTAGATTTAATAAAAAAAGAAATTTTATCAAGAAAATTTGCAAATAATGATAAAAGTAATATCTTAGATAAAACAGAAAGTGATGATTTTAAATTTGATAGTAATAGTAATAATATAAGTGAAATACCTCATAAATTAAATGAATTTTCAAATTATAAATGATTATATTATATTAAATAAAAAATAATAAATAAAATTTCTAATAAAATATAATAATAATAATATCTCTAAATTATTTTATGATGTATCACCACTTTCATCATCTGATATTTCGTTATTCCAATATCTGTAATAAAAATTAACTATATGTGTTAATGGAACAGGCATTGAAATTTTTAAAGGAAATCCTGATGTTTCTTTTGCAACTTTTAATAATTCATGATTTTTTACTGTATTAAATCTACTCTCTCTTTTATTCATTTTTTTATTATTGGTTTCCATTATAATAATATACAAATTTATTTAATAATTTTAAAAAATGAAATAATAATTTAAAAAAATAAAAACATTAATGAATTTAAATTATATTTATTAAAAAATTTTCATTTAATTTCTCTTTTTTTATAAAATAATTTAAAATTTTTTCAGTAAATGCATTAAAAAAATACAAAACTTAAAATTTATAATTAATTAATTTAGTGATAAATAGGATAATAAAAAATAATTGTTCATTTTTTAATTTTTTATTTAATTAATAAGTTTTATATAAAAATGCCAAGGAAATCGATAGTGGCATCAACATCTCCAGAGTTAAAAAGGTTTCAAGAAAAAAAGAATACAATTCAAGAAAATAGAATGAAACTAATAAACGAAATATTTGATATGTGGGATTTAGATGGAGATAACAAAGTAAAATCTAATGAAATAAGACCAATTTTATGTGCAATGGGAAGAGAACCAACTCATGATAATATAATGGATTTTTTATTTATTGCTGATAAAGATAATACTGGTATTATTAATAAAGAAGATTTTATGAAAGCTTTAGATGAAGTTTTTTCTCTTCCTGAAGATGCTGTCGATCAAGCTATTGATGCCTTTAAATTTTTTGATATTGATAATTCTGGGAAAATTAATCAAAATGTTTTAAAAGATATTTTACTTAAATTTGTTGATGGATATTCTGAAAAGGATGTCCAAAATATTTTTAAGTTAATTAATTTTGATATGGATGGGAATTTTGATTATGAAGAATTTATTACTATTTGGAAATTCCAATAAGTTTTAAATTTATTTCATTCATTTTTATAATTTAATTTATTTAAAAACATTTGATGTTTATTTTGATATTTACCTATTTTGTTTTATTGTTTTGTTGTTACTATTTTATTATTTTCATTTTCGTCCATTAATATAAAATTATTTATTTATATAAATATAATTATCAATTAAAATTTATAATATTTATCTTTTTATTTTTCATATAATAATGAACAATAAATGAAAATAGCATATAAGATTTTATTTTTTTTATATACTTTTATTCCTTTTTTAAATTCCTTTTCATATGCTTTTTTTTTTTTCATGTTTTTTGTAAAATTGTTCAATGAAATTCTTAATCCATTTTTTTGGGATGTGTCTATTTATTTGTTTAATTTCTTCAGATTGTTCTTCAGTGATATGTAAAAATAATAAAACATCAAATATGAAAATATGGTTTTTTGTTTTTTCTTATCAAATATCTTAATATTGGTAATAAATAAACATCTCTTCAACAAAATGAAATAATTAATCATATTATTTATTATGAATTTTATGAATTTCTTTTATAATAATTTTTTCTTTATTTCTTTATTTGCTTTTGTTATTATATATTTGAAAATTTTATATATGAACACATTAATAAATTAAATTTTTTTCATTATTTAAAAATATATTTCCGTTTTCATGAAGATAAGTTACAACATTTACCATTCTAATATGGTGGATTTTAAAATATAAAATCATAATTTTACTTTTTTTATATAAGAGTAAATTAATTTCAATAATATTTAATTCTTTTTTTTTTCATCTAATAAATTAAATAAATTCTCATAATACTATTTAAAACTTTATGATAATAATTAGTTTCAGGAACAATTAATGATAAGTGTTTTTTATATAATTTTTTCTATTGTCATTTAAAGTTTGTATATATAATATATTTAATTGTTTATTTAAGTTTGATATTTTTTTTTCTTTTTCTATTCTTTTTTTTAAAAGTATATTAATTGATTTAATATTTTCATCTTTAGGTTTAATTTTTATTAATTTATTTTCATTTTTATTGATTAATATTTCATCTGGTTTTGTACCTTAATTTATTATATTTTTAAATCATCAGAATATGTAAAGGAATTTGATTCTTTAATAGAAAAAATTAATGGTACTTTCTTTATAAAAATTAAGCAATCATTAGATTCAAATAAAAATTAATATTCATTAATATAATTATTAAAATTCAATTTCCAAATATATATATTAAATTTCCAATAAAAAAATAATAAAATAATCAAGCTTTTTCTTAGTTAATATATTTTAAAATTATTTAATAAAGTGTGTATTGCAAATATATATAAAAAATATTTTTCTAACAAAACAAATAATTTAGAAAAATATTTTACTATTTTTATTCATTTTATTGTCCACTTTGCTGATTTTGTTGTTGTTCCTTCATAAGTTTAATTTGTTTTTCATAATTTTCTTGTCTAATATCATAATATTCAAAATGTTCAAGAATAGTATTCGAATTTTGATAAGCTTCAAAAATTTCAACCATATTTTTAGCAAAATTAAAAGGAATTTCCTGACAATCTCTGGCATTAGAAATTGGTTTAGTTTCCCCATCTTTCATAGTAATAATAATATTTTTAAATTCTTTAAAAGGAACATCTTTAATAAAAACCCATTCAACTTCAAAAATTCCAGGCCATTTACCATCTTGAGTCCAATATTCAAAACTTTTATTATTATCACATGCACTTTTCATTCTTGCAACACCTACAAACCTACCACTTCCATTACATGAAAAAAATAAATAAACATCACCTTTTTTTCCTTGTGCTAAATTATAACTATTTGTTAAAGTTTGATTTCCATTTTTTGATGATGACCATACTCCATATTTTATTGATTTATGTACATTTTCTTCTGAAAATGATTTTATTACATAAAATGAACTTGCGTCTGTTAATTTTTTGCTTAAACCATTATTTTTAACGTTAATATCAATTAAATGACGATATTTTGTATAAATATACATTTCTGTTCTATATATCATTTCTTGAGCATAATATGGATTCATAAATTGACGATTTTGAACTTGAGGTCTAAATTGATTTTGTTGATAATTTCCTTTCCCTCTATAATTATTATTACCACGATAATTTCCTCTTCGATTCCCTCTTTTTTGATAATTGTGATTGTTTTGGTAATTTTGGTTATTTTGATATTGAGGTTGGGTTACTTCTTGAGTATTGTTTTCTTTATTTGGTTCCATTTTATTGTGATAATTTATATTAGATATATTTAATTTATTAAATATATTTAAATTGTTTTTTTTTAAAATTTTTTTATTGTATTTTTATTATTATATGAATTAAATTGTATTTATTTTACTTTTTAATACTTTATATTTTTATAAAATATTTTTTTTAATATTAATAAATTTAAAACCATTTGGATTGTTTTTACTGTTTTACAAAAAAATCATTTAATAATAATTCTAAGAATCTTTTTATATATAAAAATGCATTTAACTTTTTTATTATTTCCAGAAATAAATTAATTTGAATAATATTTATATATTTTTTTGTTTTATTTATAATAAATCATTTTCATATAATTTTTTTAAGTTTATTTTATCAATTATATTTATTTTTTTGCTAGTATTGAAACAGATTTTGAAGTTATCTTTTGAATTATTTCTATTTTTTGATAAGTAATTTTTATTGTAAAGATATTTTATATCATTAATTGGTTGTTGATAATTTTTTAATTTGTTGAGTTTTCATATAATGTTTTTAATTTTTCGATTTTTTAATTTGAAAATATTTAATTTATTTATTTTTATTTTTTAATATTATTATTTATATCAGAAAATATTTAATCTACTATTTAAAATGTTTAATATTTAATTTATTCATATAATAAAGAGAAAAAATGGAAAAAGAAACATTCTTTTCAATTTTAGAAGAAATGTGTTCATATAATGTAGAAAATTATTTTAAAGATAAAAATTGGTATAATGAATGTTTAGCAAGTCAAATAAACATAGATCAATCACAACAACAAAATGAAAACCATTCAAGAGAAAAAATAGTTAATAAATTAGATGAATTTCATCAAAGAAAATTAAAATTTTTTGAAAAGACTTTTAAATCATATGAAGAAAAAGAAAAATCATATCCAAATCTTTTAATGATACCAAGTCATCCAGCTGAAGAATATGCATATATTCCTAATATTGATTGGAATTCATATGATTTTATTTCTCATCCAGACTCAATTGGGAAATTTTATGAAATGATTGTAAATAAAAGTTTAGAAGAAGTTTTTTATCAACCTGAAAATTTAGAATTTAATCAAAATTTTATACAAATTATTAAAAGTAAATTAGATGCTAAAATTGAATTAAATGATGAATTCATTAAAACTTTAGATTCTTTTTTTATTTTAAATATTTATCAAGGAAATTATTCATCTTTAATTTCAATTTATGATGAATATTATATCAATAAAAAAAATGATTCATTTATAAATTATATTGATAAACATACAAATCTAATTGAAAAAGTATTAAAGGAAACAATTGAAAAATTATTACAAGCAGATAATAATTATGAAATTTATCCAATTATGAGAAATTGGTCAGTTGTTGATGTATATAATATAAGTAAAAATTTATTATTTACAAGTACAAAAAGTAATGATGTTATGACACAAACTGCAATTACAACTGATTCTACTTATTTATATATTTTATTATTTGGAATATGTGGTGGATTATATAAAATTGGAACTGGAAAAAATGGGAGTATAAAAGGAAAAGTTTATAATCAAAATTTATCTTTAAATTCAAATGAAGGAAATCCAATGTTAGTTTATGTAAAGTCAACAAATAAATTATATTTAAAAACAAATCAAAGTCATTTTGGAAATATTAAAATTATTAATACTGAAAATTTAACTATTGAATCAATAAAATTATTAAATTTTCCACAAAATGTGAAATCTACGAATATATATGAAAAAAATATGAATTATGTTTTATTAAGTGATGATTATAATTTATATGCATTGGCACTAGAATCTGAAGGTGATAAAACTGATAAGAAAAAGTATTTAAGTTATAAAAAGAGAAAAGAAAAAAATGAAGAATTTTTAGTTAATTTAGTTTTATATAAATTTCCTTTATCATCAGAAAATATTCTAAATAATAGAACAGAAAAAGATATTTTAATTGATGAATTATATGAATCATTTAGTTTTCTTTTCCCTAAAGCTAAATGTAAAAAAGCATTAGAAAAGAAAAATTATAATATTGAAAAAGCAGCAAATTATTTAATAAAATCATTTAATAAAGAAAAAGAAACAAAAGTTCCAAGTAAAAAGGAGACATTAGAAGAAATTGATTATTGTGAAAAAGTAATATTATATGGAACAAAAGTAGAAATGGCACCTGGTTTAAATGGATTTTATGAAATTACAATGATTCCAAATTTTAGAAGTGATTTTGATCCTACTAAATTTGATTATTTAAAATGGGTTTTAATTAATAATAAATTATATGCATATAAATTAAAAGAAGGTGGTTGTTTTGTTTTTTCTATTAATAAAAATGATGAAAAAAATTTTTCAATTGAAATTCAACCTATTAAATCTTTTTACTATCAAAATTCAAAAAAAACAAAAAATGATTTAAGAGGAGTTGAAGATGAATTTTTTAATCAATTTAAAGATTTAATTGATTCAAAAAAAAATGTAGATATGAATTTAATAATTAGTGATCCATATAAACCAAATAATAATAATAATAGTAACAATAATAATAATAAAAATAATAGTAATAATAATAATAATAATAATAAAAATGATAATAAAAATGATAATAAAAATAAAAATCCAGAGCAAGGAAATAATAATAATAATTCAATAGAAGATAATAAAATAAGTTTTAATGTCTTTTCTCCTTTTATAGAAGAAAATCCTCCTGATTCAAATTCTTCAACTTTCTTTAAAAACTTTATTAATCCATTTTTTGTTAAACCTTTTCAAACTCCAGAAAAAAAAGATTCAAAAAATCCTTCTCAAGAAAATATTGAAATTAAACCTGACATTAAGACTGAAAATTTTAAAGGAACTTTTATAAAGAAATTACATTGTTTATCTTCTAATACTATTCAAAATATTGATGAATGTTTTTGTTATGATAAAACTAACTCTTGTTATTATCTTCTTGGTATTTCTATTTTATCTATTTCTATTATTGAATCTTCTACTTTTGAAAATGATTTTAAAAAAGAAAAAAAAATTATTGAAGAATGCTGTAATATTTCATTAGAACAATTAGTAAAAGATAATAAATTAATTTCTAAATTAAATTCTATTTATCTTTTTTTAAATTGTTATAAATATGATTTACCTTGGTTTTATTTTAATTGGAATTATTTCTATTCACAATTATGTTTAACTAATTATATAAATGAAGAAAAAGTTAAATATTCATCAAATGAATATCCTCATAAATTATTTAAAAAGAGAATTGAAACAAAAAATTATGAAGAATTAGAAAATAAAATTGATATTTCTGCAAAGGATAATGAAAAATATATTCTTAATAGAATTAATGAAATTATTAAAAGTAAAATTTATATTAAATTTGAATCATCAAATCCTCCATCAGGTAAAAAAGGCAAATCAAAATCTTTATCATATTTACCACAAAAAAATAATTCATTTTTTAATTGGTCTACTAGAAGTGATAAAGTTTATGAAATTAAAGATTCACCAATTATGAATAATATTTATGAAAAATTTTCAAAAGAAATTTCAGCTAATTTAGAAAATTATAGGAAATTTTATGGATGCTTTAATCAAGATAATTTTGATTCCGAATATCAAAAAATTAATCAATTATTTGTTAAAGAACCAAATTTATATCTTATTAATGTTTATTATTATTTAAAAAATATTCAGTTTTATAATTATAGTAAATTAGAAGTTATAAATGATGATATTAAGAAAAAACTTTTAGAATTTTTAAAAAACGAAAACAAAAACGAAAAAACTATAAATTTAGTTTATAATATTATTACAACTCATTATAAATTTTTATTTAATAATTTGGATAATCAAAAAGAATTATTTTCAGCTTTATATTCATTAAATAAAAGTGATTATATTTGTAATTTATTAAATCTTGAGAATTATATTAAAAATAAATTAATTGATTCTTTTGACAAAATTAATAATTATAAATCCTTTATTTTAACCAAAAAAATTGATAAACAAAAAAAAGATTCAAAAGTAATTACAATTTCATCATTAATTTCACATTATAATAATAATACAAATTATACTCCATTCTTTAAGATATTTTTTGAAGAAAATTCAAATAAAAATGAAATATTAAAAATTATAATAAATGAGGTTTGTAATAAAAAACTATTATTTACTACTTTTTTTTCTCAAATTTATGCTAGAGCTATATTTAGTAAAGATATGAATAAATCCTTTTTTGATAATTTATATCAAATATTATATGATATTATAAATAAATTATTATTATCCCCATCAAAAGATTCAATTATTGATTTTTCAATTTTAGACTTATGTCATATTTTAAGTTATTTCTTAGATTATTTCCATGAAAAAATACCATTTAAGAAATTAACTAATTTCTTAAAATCAAACTTTTTAATATTTGAAAAATTATGTAAAATCCTAAAACAAAAACTTCCTGATTTAGAAGAAAATATTCAACTTTTATCTCTTAAAGGAAAAGTATTTGAAACTTTAATAGATAGAACAGATGTTTCATTTTCAAATGTTATAAAATTCCCTCAAAACAATGTTAATGTTGTAGAAATAGAAACTTCAAATAATAATTTAGGTAATTATTATTCATTAAATAAAGATATATTAATATATACAGAATTACAAAATTCAGGAAGTAATATTTCAACTCAACATTTAGCAGGAAATAATTGCAAAGATTTTGGAACATGTTTTATATATAAAGTATCAGGAAATAATGATAAAAAAAAATTTTTCCTTTTAGGAAGTGAAATAACAATTGCAACAACAAATGCATATTCTTTAAATCGATCTGATACATCAGGTGAATTAAAATATATTTCAACATTAATTCCTGAATTAAAAGGTAAAGAAATTATTTTGCAAACAAAATCAAAAAATCAAATTATTGATAAATCAATAATGACTGGTGCTAGTAAAGTAAGTATTTTTGTTTATCCATTTACAGGACTATTATATGGAAAAGGTAATTTTATTATTGATGAACCTTCATTACAAAAAATTTTTGATACTTTAGATGATTTAGATTATATTAATTGTATTGTTCTTAGAAAAATGATTAATGGTGTTACTCTTCCAAATACTTCTGAATATCATTCTTTTCTTTCTTATGAAAATTTATCTATTTTAAAAAGATTTGAAGAATTAATTCCTGATTATACTTTTAATAAATTTTATTCTACTTCAAATTTACAACCAAATTTAAATTCTTTCTTTAATCATAATCTTGAATCTAATCCATTTAAACATATTTTAAAATTATTGGATAAACAATTATTCAAAATTGAAGAAATTGAAGAAACCAAATCTTATATAATTAATAATTTAAAAGGAATTGATAAACTTACAATGTTTAATCAATCATTATGGAATCTATTAAAAAATCTCTTATATATTTATACTAATAATGATAAAGATTTAATTATTTCTTTTTTAAATCAAATTGCAATTGATATAAAAAGAGAAAAAGTGACTTTTGATTTGATTAAAAATTATGTTGATGATTGTAATGAATTAATTAAGAAAAATGATAAAAAAGAATCATCAGAAGAAAAAAATGAATCAAAAATTTACGATTTAGTTCAAAATTTAATTTCAGAAGATTTAAAAACTCAATTTTTCTCAAATGAAAATGCATTAAATGAAATATGTGATGTAAATGGATTAAATCATGCATCAGAATCACTTGATAATACTTTAAAAATATTTACTAATTTTATTTATGGGAAAGTTGATGGAATTATTCATTATTCAGACTTAAAATTATATAGATTATTAACTGATAATGAAATAGAAAATATTTTAAGAAATTCTTCTCCATATATTACAATTCCATTAAATTTAATTAATAAATTATTATTTTTATATTTGT
>Ga0310695_10015226_pt1 | contig 10274 bp, 5 predicted proteins | sample RumenRJG_04DNA_FD_203882 | JGI IMG/M metagenome (GOLD analysis project Ga0310695, IMG submission 203882) | Bovine rumen microbial communities from Lethbridge, Alberta, Canada - RJG_04 (v2) (version 2) | ecosystem: Host-associated > Mammals > Digestive system > Stomach > Rumen | place: Canada... | reverse complement strand
GATGATGGTGTCAGTAGTCAGTGTCTTCACACGAGTACGGCTAGTCAGTGAAGAGTAGGGCTCGTTGAAGGCAATATGGCCATCAGGTCCGATACCTCCGATGAACAGGTCAATACCACCTGCTTCCTTAATCATCTCCTCATAGTGTGCACACTCAGCTGCCAAGTCCTTGGCATTACCGTTCAAGATGTGGATGTTCTCTTTCGGACAGTCAATGTGGTCGAATAGGTTGCGAGCCATGAAAGAGTGGTAGCTCTCAGGGTGTGACTCGGGCAGATTCACATACTCGTCCATGTTGAACGTCAGCACGTTCTTGAACGATACACGTCCTTCCTTGTTGGCTTTTACCAGACAAGCATACATTCCCTCAGGTGAAGAACCTGTTGGCAGTCCCAGTACGAAAGGCTTCTCAGCTGTGGGCTTGAAGGCATTGATGCGCTCAATGACATGCTCTGCAGCCCACTGTGACATTTTCTGATAATCAGATTCAATAATTACTCTCATAAGTTTAAAAATATTAAGTTTTTGTCTTATCGCTTGCAAAGGTAAGAAAAAAACTGAAAACGTGACAAGCAATGAATAATTTTTTTGTATCTTTGCACCCAATATTTAACATTATTATATGAAGGAATTCGTCATCTCTGAAGTCAAGGCTGAAACTGCTGTGCTGGTTGGACTGATTACACAGCAGCAGGATGAGGCTAAGACGAAGGAATATCTCGATGAGTTGGAGTTTCTGGCTGATACTGCAGGCGCTGTCACTGTGAAGCGTTTTACACAAAAGGTGCAGGGTCCTAGTCAGGTGACGTATGTCGGAAAGGGAAAGCTCGACGAGATTAAACAATATATCAAACAGCAGGAAGATGCTTATTACGACTGGCTCGATGCTGGGTCGCCAGAGCCTGAAGAGGGTAGGGAGGCTCCGCAGCCAATCGGCATGGTTATCTTCGACGATGAGCTGAGCGCCAAGCAGATACGTAATATTGAAGGCGAGCTGAAGGTGAAAATATTAGACCGCACTTCGCTGATTCTCGATATCTTTGCCATGCGTGCCCAGACTGCTGAGGCCAAGACGCAAGTGGAATTGGCACAGTATCGTTATATGCTACCCCGTTTGCAACGCCTGTGGACCCACTTGGAACGACAGGGCGGTGGCTCTGGCTCTGGTGGCGGTAAAGGTTCTGTGGGCTTGCGTGGTCCTGGTGAGACCCAGTTGGAGATGGACCAGCGTATCATCCGTCAGCGTATCTCGCTTTTGAAAGAACGCTTAGTTGAGATAGACAAACAGAAGACCACCCAGCGTAAGAACCGTGGCCGTTTGATTCGTGTCGCCTTGGTGGGCTATACCAATGTGGGCAAGTCAACCATGATGAACCTGCTCGCCAAGAGTGATGTGTTTGCCGAAAACAAGCTCTTTGCCACCCTCGACACTACCGTTCGCAAGATGGTTATCGATAACCTGCCCTTCTTGTTGGCTGATACCGTAGGCTTTATCCGTAAGTTGCCTACCGATTTGGTTGACTCGTTCAAGTCAACATTGGACGAGGTGCGCGAAGCCGACCTGCTGGTGCATGTCGTAGATATCTCCCATCCCGATTTCGAAGAACAAATCAGTGTGGTGGAAAAGACCCTTGCCGATCTGGGATGTGCTGACAAACCATCGATGTTGGTGTTTAACAAGATTGATGCCTACACCTGGACTCCGCAAGACGAAGACGATCTGACGGAGCCTACCCGTGAGAATATCTCGCTCGACGAGTTAAAGAAGACGTGGATGGCGAGAGTAATGGAAAAGACGAAAGGAAATAGTGACGGATTTGCTCCTGCCCCGTTGTTCATCTCAGCCAAGAACAAGCAGAACATCGACGAACTTCGCGAGGTTCTTTATGCGAAGGTTCGTGAACTGCATGTGCAGAAATACCCTTATAACGATTTCTTATATAACATAGAAGATTGAACTTAACACAAATACGATTACTTATGAGAGATTACAGACATTTGTATCAAGAGGAAATCTACGTGCTCGAGAGCAATAGCTGCTGGGCCGAGAATTGGGACAATGTGATGGTCGATGAGGCCTTTACTCCTTATGGTTTCCATCGCGTGATATTCTATGGCGACATTCGCTTGGGTAAGTTTGAGAATCAGGTAGAGGTCACCAAGGGCTTCACCAAGCATGCTGGTATCAATGATGCCACCCTCCGCAATGTTACCGTGGGCGATAACTGTTTGATAGAGAAGATTGGTAACTTCATTAATAACTATACCATTGGTGACGATTGCTACATCTCCAATGTTTCCACGATGGAAACTACCGAGGGAGCAACCTTTGGCGAAGGTCATCTGGTCAGTGTGCTCAATGAGATGGGTGATGGTAATGTCATCCTTTTCCACGACCTGAACTCGCAGTTGGCTGCCTTCATGGTTAAGCATTTCCAGGACAAGCAACTCAAGGATAAGCTCACCCGCCTGGTTAACGAGGAGATTCGTTTCACCCAGCCCGAGCGTGGTACGATTGGTAATGGTGTGAAGATTATCAATTCAAAGGAGATTACCAACACCGTGGTCAAGGACGATTGCGAAATCAACGGAGCCGCCCGCCTCTCCGACTGTACCATCCTTTCTCAGAAAGATGCCTCCGTCTATATCGGTACAGGTGTTATCTGCGAGAATTCTATTATCTCAAACGGCTGCAGCATCACCAATTCTGTGAAGATGCAAGACTGCTTTGTGGGCGAGGCTTGTCAGATTACCAACGGATTCACCGCTGAGGCCAGTGTATTCTTCGCTAACTCCTTCATGGCCAATGGCGAGGCCTGCGCTGCTTTCTGCGGACCTTTCTCCGCTTCTCACCACAAGTCTAGCCTGCTCATTGGTGGCGAGTTCTCGTTCTACAATGCCGGTTCGAACACCAATTTCTCCAACCACGCTTATAAGATGGGTCCTTTGCATTACGGCACCCTGGAGCGTGGCACCAAGACAGCCTCTGGCGCCTACGTGCTGATGCCTGCCAAGATTGGTGCTTTCTCCGTCTGCTTCGGCAAACTGATGAACCATCCCGACATGCGCTGTCTGCCTTTCGCCTATCTGTTGGCATACGGCGAGACCATGTATATCGTACCAGGACGTAACATCACCACTGTGGGTCTGTATCGTGACATCAAGAAGTGGCCCAAGCGCGACAAGCGTCCAGCCTCTTGCCGTAAGAGCATCATCAACTTCGACTGGCTCAGCCCATTTACCGTTGGCGAGATTGTTCAGGGTAAGAAGATTCTGGAGAATCTGCGTCAGGCCGGTGGCAACAATGTGTCTAGCTATAACTTCCAGGAGTATATCATCAACGCTTCATCGCTGAAGAAGGGCATCAAGTATTACGATATTGCCCTGCGCATCTATATGGGTGCTGTCTTGAAGCGTGCCATCAAGGGCGGTTTCTTGGGCAAGCCCGAAAGTACCGTCGGCGAAGGCGACTGGAACGACCTTTCCGGTCTGCTGCTCCCTGCCAGCGAAGAACAGCGCCTGATTGACGATATCAAGAACGGCACCATTGAGAGCGTTCAGGAAATATTGGACCGCTTCAACGATATCGATGCCCACTATCGTGAATACCAGTGGGTATGGACCTACAAGACCATTCTCGACTACTACGGACTCAATGAGATAACCGATGCAGACATCCAGCGCATCCGCGAGGATTACGTGAAGGCCCGTCGTGCTTGGATTGCTGAGATTCGCAAGGATGCCCAGAAGGAATTTGAGATGGGCGATGTCGAGCAGGAAGTTTATGACGACTTTATATCAAAATTAGATCACGAAATAGACTATGAAGACTAAAGTTTTAATGTTATTAGCTGTTGGCTGTGGACTATTGTTGACTGCCTGCAGTAAGTACAAGTACGAAGAGGTCAAGGGCGACCTGTCGAAGACGCGTATCTATACGCTCGACAATGGTCTGAAGGTGTACCTCAGTGTGAACGAGGAGAAACCCCGTCTGAACGCTTTCATTGCCGTTCGTACGGGTTCCAAGAACGACCCAGCTGAAACAACGGGTCTGGCTCACTATTTGGAGCATCTGATGTTCAAGGGTACCGACAAGTTCGGTGTTACCGATGCCAAGGCCGAAGCTCCCTTGCTGGCTGATATTGAGGCTCGTTATGAGAAGTATCGCACGCTGACAGATCCTGCCGAGCGCCGTCAGGCCTACCACGAGATTGACTCTGTGTCTCAGTTGGCTGCCAAATACTTTATCCCTAACGAATACGACAAGTTGATGTCTGCTATTGGTGCCGAGGGTACCAATGCCTACACCTCGAATGACGTTACCTGCTATGTCGAGGACATTCCGTCTAACGAGATAGAAAACTGGGCCAAGATTCAGGCAGACCGTTTCCAGAATATGGTCATCCGCGGTTTTCATACCGAGTTGGAGGCTGTCTATGAGGAGTACAACATCAGTCTGACGCGCGATTTCCGTAAGGAGATGGCTGCCATGATGGGTAAGTTGTTCCCTAATCATCCCTATGGTCTGCAGACAACGTTGGGTTCTCAAGAGCATCTGAAGAATCCTTCTATCACTAATATCAAGAACTATTTTAAGAAGTGGTATGTACCCAACAATGTGGCCATCTGCTTGGCTGGTGACTTCGATCCCGATGAGGTGATAGCTATCATCGACAAGTACTTCGGACAGTGGAAACCCGGCGATGACGTCAATCAGCCTGAGTTCCCAGCACTGCCCGAGATTACTGCTCCTACTGATACTACTGTCGTTGGTCCTGAGGCCGAGAATGTATGGCTTGGCTGGCGCTTCGAGAAAGCCTCTTCTTTGCAGAGCGATACTTTGAATGTGATTGATTTGATGCTGAACAACGGTACTGCCGGCTTGTTCGACCTCAACATCAATCAGCAGATGAAGATGCTGGAGGCTAGTACCTGGAACTATCAACTGCTCGACCACTCGATGTTTGTGCTCATGGGCAATCCACGCGAGGGACAGACCCTTGATGAAGTTCGCGGTCTGCTGCTCGGTGAGATAGAGAAGCTGAAGAAGGGCGATTTCTCTGACGACCTCCTGCCCTCTGTTATCAACAACCTGAAGTTGCGCTACTATAATTCTCTTGAAAGCAATGAGGAGCGTGTCGGCGAGTATGTGGATGCTTTCATCAATGGTACTCCATGGGAACAGATCGTGAAGTCGCTGGACCGTATGGAAGGTATGACCAAACAGCAGATCATGGATTTTGCCAATCGTCATTTTAATGACAGCTACGTTACCGTCTTTAAGCGTCAGGGCGTTGACCCCAACCAGAAGAAGATTGACAAGCCCGAGATTACGCCTATCCCCACCAATCGCGACACTGTCAGCCAGTTTGTGCAGGACATCCAGAATGCAGAGGTGAAGCCCATTGAACCTAAGTTCGTCGACTTCCAGAGCGACCTTACCTTTGGCGACATGCCGATGGGCAAGGAGGGTGCTGTAAAGCTGCCTTATGTCTATGTCAAGAATGTGGAGAACGGTCGTTTTAACCTCTCGTTCCGCTATGAGTTTGGCGAGGAGTCAGAGTTGAAATACGCCTATGCCGCTTCCTATCTCGACTACTTAGGCACTGACAAGCTTACACCGCAGCAGGTGAAGCAGCAGTTCTATAAGCTGGCCTGCGACTACAATATTTCTGTCAACGCCCGTACCATCACCGTGAACCTCAATGGACTGAGTGAGAATATGGCGGAGGCACTCACGCTGCTTGAAAATGTGTTGCAGCATGCCAAGGTCGACAATGAAGCCTGGCAACAGTATATTGCTGTACGTGAGAAACAGCGTGCTGATAACAAACTCAACCAGCAGTACAACTTTGCCTATCTGGCACAGTATGGTCTCTATGGCCCTTACAATACCTATCGCAATGCCTTGACAGCCCAGCAACTGCAGGCCATCAATCCGCAGGAGCTGTTAGACCTACTGAAACAATTGAATCAGTACGAGCATACCGTGCTTTACTATGGTCCTATGACCGAAGAGCAGCTCTGCGAGACAGTGGGTAGCGGACATATTGTTCCTGCTACTCTGAAACCTGTTCCCGAGGGTAAGCACTACACCATGCAGCCCACCACTCAGAGCGAGGTACTCATTGCACCTTACGATGCCAAGAACATCTACATGCGTATGTTCTGTATCGAGGACAATAAGTTCAATCCCGATGAGGCTGCCATCAAGGAAATCTTCAATGAGTATTATGGTGGCTCTATGGCTAGCATCGTCTTCCAGGAGATGCGTGAGAGTCGTGGATTGGCCTACAATGCCTATGCCTACTATGCCGATGCTTCGTACAAGGATGAGCCAGAGTTTGCGATGGTGCATATCATCACTCAGAACGACAAGATGATGGACTGCGTCCGTCAGTTCAATAACATCCTCGACACCATTCCGCAGAGTGCGGCATCGTTCAAGGTTGCCAAGGATGCTGTCCAGAAGCGTATCGCCAGCGACCGTACCACCAAGTACGGCCTTATCACGAAGTGGCTGTGGGCTAAGCAGCGTGGCATCGACTATGACGAGAACGAGCGCATCTACAAGGCACTGCCCGGTACTACGCTCGACGATATCGTGAAGTTCGAACAGGCCCGCATGGCCCACAAGACGTGGCGTTATGTCATTTTGGGTAATGAGCACGACCTCAACATCAAGGAGTTGGAGAAGATTGCACCTATCCGCCGCTTGACTACAGAAGAGATTTTCGGTTATTAATAACTAACAAACAATACAACTATGGCAAAAGCTGTCGAATTTAAGTATGCCCCCATGTTTCAGGTGGGCGAAGACAAGACGGAGTATCGTCTGTTGACAAAGGAAGGCGTTTCTATCGCCCAGTTTGAAGGAAAGGAAATTGTAAAGGTCTCTAAGGAGGCGCTCACCCTCTTGGCTCAACAGGCCTTTCACGATGTGGAGTTCATGTTGCGCCGTGAACATAACGAGCAGGTGGCTCAGATTCTGACCGACCCTGAGGCCTCTGAGAATGATAAGTACGTAGCCCTGCAGTTCCTGCGCAATGCCGAGGTGGCTGCCAAGGGCATCCTGCCTTTCTGTCAGGATACCGGTACCGCCATCATCCATGGCGAGAAGGGACAGCAGATATGGACTGGTTTTGAGGACGAGGAAGCCCTGTCGCTGGGTGTTTTCAACACCTTCACTCAGGACAACCTGCGCTATTCTCAGAATGCTCCGCTGAATATGTACGACGAGGTGAACACCCGTTGCAACCTGCCCGCCCAGATTGATATCGAGGCTACCGAGGGTGCTGAGTATAAGTTTGTCATGGTGGCTAAGGGCGGTGGCTCTGCCAACAAGACCTACTTCTATCCCATGACCAAGGCAACCATCCAGAACGAGGGAACCCTGTTGCCCTTCCTGGTTGAGAAGATGAAGTCGCTGGGCACAGCCGCTTGTCCTCCTTACCACATCGCCTTCGTCATCGGTGGTACCTCTGCTGAGAAGAACCTCCTCACCGTGAAGCTCGCTTCTATCAAGTTCTACGACGGTCTGCCCACCACGGGCGATGAGACCGGTCGTGCTTTCCGCGATATCGACCTCGAGAACAAGCTCTTGGAGGAAGCCCACAAGATTGGCCTCGGTGCCCAGTTTGGTGGCAAGGCCTTGGCTCACGACATCCGTGTCATCCGTCTGCCTCGTCATGGTGCCTCTTGTCCTATCGGTATGGGCGTCAGCTGTTCTGCCGACCGTAACATCAAGGCCAAGATCAACCGCGACGGTATCTGGTTGGAGAAGATGGACTCGAACCCCACCGAGCTGATTCCTGAGGAGCTGCGCAAGCCAAGCGAGGGCGCTAAGGGTATCGAAATCGACCTGAACGAGGGCATCGATGCTGTTCGCAAGGAACTTTCTAAGTATCCTGTTTCTACCCGTGTCAACCTGAAGGGAACCATCATTGTGGCTCGCGACATTGCACATGCTAAGCTGAAGGCTCGTCTCGACGCTGGTGAGGGCATGCCCGACTACTTCAAGAAGTATCCTGTGCTCTATGCAGGTCCTGCCAAGACTCCCGAGGGCTATCCTTGTGGCTCTATGGGACCGACCACTGCCAACCGTATGGATCCCTACGTGGACGAGTTCCAGGCTAACGGTGCCAGCCTCGTGATGATTGCCAAGGGCAACCGCAGCGACGTGGTTACCGAGGCTTGTAAGAAGCATGGCGGTTTCTATCTCGGCACCATCGGTGGCGTGGCTGCTGTGCTCTCTCAGTCCAGCATCAAGTCTATCGAGTGTGTAGAATATCCTGAGCTCGGCATGGAGGCCATCTGGAAGATTGACGTAGAAGACTTCCCCGCCTTCATCCTTGTTGACGATAAGGGCAACGACTTCTTCAAGCAGTTGAAGCCCTGGTGCCCGAATTCGAAGTAAGATGTCTGATGTAAGAAGTAAGATATTTGTGTTCATTCTGCTGCTGCTTGTCTTCGTGACGGCGGCAGCAGAAGATTCCATTTATTCTCGTGGCTGTCGCCGGGGTACACCCCGTCCGCAGAATCAGCTGCTTCGTCGCTCTACAGCTCAGACGCGTCTGCCTGGTGGCGATTTCTATACCGGCAATCGCCATCAGCTCGTGGTGTTGGCTGCCTATCCTGATTGTCAGTTCAAAGGCGACTCGTTAGCTACGCTTCAGCAGTGGAACAAGATTTTCAATACCGAAGGTTATCAGGGCGAAGGATTAACGGGTTCTTTTCATGACTATTTCTATGCGCAGAGTTACAGCAAGTTCAACTTGACTTTCGACTTGCAGTATCTTACGCTGCCTAGCAACCGTATAAAATATTGCAGCACAGGACGTTATGGCGATGATGAGAATTCGCAATACCTTGTCAATGATGTCGTCGACATCCTGATGAAGCGTGATATCAATTGGAGCCTCTACGATTGGAATGGCGATGGCTACGTCAATCAGCTGATGATCCTTTTTGCCGGAAAGGCGCAGAATGCCGGAGGAGACAATTATACTATCTGGGCCCATCAGTGGTGGCTTAGCGAGCATTGGAAGGATCGTACTTCGGAATACTGCTCTGCTCGCACGCTGACCAACAGCTACGATGGCAAACCGTACATCGTCGATTGCTATTGTGCACTGTCCGAACTGGGCGAAGCTGGCGACTACAGCTCTTTCGGTGTCATCTGTCATGAGTATACTCATTGCTTCGGATTCCCTGATTTCTATGGTAATTCCAATACCCCGGACACATGGGAACTTATGGATCGTGGCTATTACGGCGAAAGGGCGTTTTGTCCGGTGTCCTATTCTGCCCACGAGCGTTGGCTCATGGGGTGGCTGACGCCTACTGAACTGACTTCAGCCTCGACCGTAACAGCGATGCCGGCACTAAGTGAACAGCCTGTGGCCTATCTGATTCGTAACGATGGTTATGAGCAGGAGTATTACATGGTAGAGAATCGTCAGAAGAGTGGATGGGATGCACAACTGCCCGGTAGCGGACTCATTATCTTCCATGTCGATTTCGATGCTGGTATTTGGACGGGTACAAAGGGAGGAGCGGCCAATCCGGGCACTAACGACCGTTACCGCATTTTTGCCGCCAACAACTTAAGTCACTATGATTATAATTACGGATGGGCCTATCCCTATGCTGGCAACAACATGCTGACTAATGAGTCGTCGCCTGCCGCAACGCTGTTGCACGCCAACACCGACGGCTTAATGCTCATGTCGAAACCCATCACCAATATGCTCGTGACCAACGGCATCGCCTCGTTCGACTTCATGGGCGGCGCCTCTTCGGTCGCTCCTCCCTCCGCCGACCTCCCTTCGCCATTCACCGTACTCTACGACCTCGGGCCTCTCCGCATCGTCCGCATGCCCAATGGCGAAATCAGAAAAGTCATGAAGCGGTAAGAAATGAAAGAAATGAAAGAAATTGAGGACAGCCCTTCCGGCTGTCCTCTCATTTCTACATGCAGCTCGTTACTCCGAGCGTCGTTCCCAGTGCAGTCAGTATCGAAACCGCAATCTGCACTATCCAATGCCCAAATAGCCTACCGCATGAATTTTGCCTCATTGAGTTATTTCAGCCGCTATTGCACCAAGCACCTCGGTCAATCCCCCAGCGAATACCGCCAAAGCCTGCAACCGAAATAGTTCAACGTGGCGACAGGTAAGGTGTGTCGGTCAGCCCGCCGTAGCTGTCAGCAGCCACTTCCAAGGCATCCTCTGTCATGTATCGTTGACACAAAGTGCAACGGGTTACGATTGTTT
>Ga0310695_10015224_pt1 | contig 10276 bp, 7 predicted proteins | sample RumenRJG_04DNA_FD_203882 | JGI IMG/M metagenome (GOLD analysis project Ga0310695, IMG submission 203882) | Bovine rumen microbial communities from Lethbridge, Alberta, Canada - RJG_04 (v2) (version 2) | ecosystem: Host-associated > Mammals > Digestive system > Stomach > Rumen | place: Canada... | reverse complement strand
TCGATCATCACAGCCTCCATGATGCTGCGCAGACCGCGCGCACCCAACTTGAACTCCACAGCCTTATCCACAATATAGTCCAAGGCCTCGGGAGCAAAGGTGAGGCGGATGCCGTCCATAGCAAAGAGTTTTATCTGCTGCTTGACGAGGGAGTTCTTGGGCTCGGTCAGGATACGGTGCAGGGCATCGCGGTCGAGGGGATGAAGGGAGGTGAGTACCGGAAGACGACCGATAATCTCGGGAATCAGGCCAAAGGACTTGAGGTCCTGGGGCTGCACGTATTCCATCAGGTTCTTGGGATTGATGTGGCGCTGGTTCTGCACGCTCGTGTACCCTACCGTGTGAGTGTTCAGGCGCTGGGCTATCTTCTTCTCGATGCCATCGAAAGCGCCACCGCAGACAAATAGGATGTTGCGCGTATCGACGTGGATGTAGTCCTGGTCGGGATGCTTGCGCCCGCCCTTGGGCGGCACATTGACGATGTCGCCCTCGAGCAGCTTCAGCAGTCCCTGCTGCACACCCTCGCCGCTCACGTCGCGCGTGATACTCGGGTTGTCAGCCTTGCGGGCTATCTTGTCTATCTCGTCAATGAAGACGATACCGCGCTGTGCCGCATCCACATCGTAGTCGGCCACCTGGAGCAGGCGGCTCAGGATGCTCTCCACATCCTCGCCCACATAACCGGCCTCGGTGAACACCGTAGCATCGACGATACAGAAGGGCACTTGAAGCAGACGAGCGATGGTCCTGGCCAGCAGCGTCTTGCCCGTTCCTGTGGAGCCTACCATGATGATATTGCTCTTCTCGATCTCTACGCCGTCGTCGTCCGTACGCTGTTCCAGACGTTTGTAATGGTTATACACGGAGACGGCCAGCACACGCTTGGCCTCGTCCTGCCCGATGACGTACTGGTCCAGATAGTCCTTAATCTCATGGGGAGTGGGAAGTTTCGAAAGTTCGAGCTTCGACCGTCCGCCTCTGCCCTTTCGGCTTTCCATGATGATGGTGTGTGCCTGTTCGGCACATTCATCACAGATGTATGCATCCATACCTGTGAGCAGGAGGCCCACCTCCCGCTCGCTGCGGCCGCAGAAGCCGCATCGTTTCAGTTTCTCTCTTGTCATTTTTCCAGTGGATGGCCGTGGCTTGGGCCACAACCGCGTGCAAAGATACGTCTTTTTCCGCAGATTATACTCACATTTCCGGCAAAAGATTCATCCGAGCGTCGTTTTATTCTTCCATGCAGACTGTTGACACACCCGTCTCCCCTTATTCGCGACCGCGTTCGTTATTATTCCTACCAGACTCTTGCATCATTGCAAAATTATGCCTACCTTTGCGCCATAGGATATCCAAAACAAGCATTATGAAAACAAGCATTATGAAAACATTAGCCCGCACCCGACTTCTCCTCGCGGCCGTGACATTCCTCTCCCCTGCCGGCGTCACGAGGGCACAAGACGAGTCCCATCCCCTGCGGGACGTCACCTTTACCGTCGATCGCAACCTGTCCTCGCCGAAAGGCCACTTGCCACTCATCGCCTCAGACAGCGTAGCCTCGGAAATACTGAATGCAAATAATCTCCGCCCCAACGTGCAGCACGTGGTGGCGACCAGCTTCGAGGGAGAACAACTGGCATGGCTGGGACAGGATGTCTTCTTCAGTTGCCTGGTACAGGCCTATGCCGACCATCGTCCCGTCGTGCTCTCACCCGACATCATCTGGACGCTCATCAGCCAGGGCTTTGCCCGTTACGTGAACGCCCACGCCGAGGAACTGCGCCCGATGATTGTCTCCCACGAAGGGCAAAAGGAACTGAAAGTGAAGGTGCCAGAGGACTTGCTTTCGGACAAGGCCGACTGGAGCCAGCTCCTGGACGGCATGGCCGCCCAGATTGCGACGAACACGAAGGACGATATTGTCTCCGTCATCACTTCGGACTTCTCCACCACGGGCGTCACGGAGCGCATCGCCTCTCAGATTACACTGATGGAGAGCATGAAGAAGTACTTCAAATATAAAGCACTATCTGCAGCCTGCGGCATCCCTTCGGTGACACTGCGGGGCACAGCAGACGACTGGCGGCGCGTGCTGACGAAGACGCGACAGCTGGCCCGCTATGGAATGCAGAAGTGGGTGGGCGAGCTGACGCCCCTGCTGGAGGAATTTGTGCGGGCTGCCGAAGGCGAGCCCGACACGCACTTTTGGCGAAGCATCGTGAAGCAGGAGCGGGTAGATAGTCTGATAGAAGGAGATCGCTGCGGCTCGAAAAGACCCACCATTGTGGACGGCTGGTTCCTGCGTTTCCTGGTGAACAAGGAGGGGGAGACCCCTCAGAAACGAGCCTTCAATGACTCGATGCCCAGCGAGATGGTCAGCGTGGACTTCCGCTATGTGGAGACCGACCTTGCGGGAAACCCGTTGAGCGAAACCCCGATGCAGCTATGGGCTGGACTGGTGGGCGTCGAGGAGAATCAGACGACGTATGCCCTCACGCCAAAGATAGGATGGCTCGTGCGTAAGTCGGACGCCAGGGAAGAAGAAGAATACAACTTCAGCGAAATGAGCATGGGAGGATATGTAACCTACCACAATCTGGATTCGGTGCCCGCCTTCCTGCGACACCATCAGAACATTCCCCCACTGACGCTGGAGTTCAGGGACAGGGTCGTGCTACCCGAATGGATAGACGAACTGAATGCAAAGGATCTGACCATCAAAGGGGCGGGCATTGCCGAGGCCGAGAACCTGCGTAAGATACGGAAAGTATCTAAACTCCTGCTCGAATACACGGACAGCGTGGTCGTGCCGCAGTGGGTAGGGGAATGGCAGTTGGAAGAATTGACAATCAGAGGCCCGCGCCTGGCCGACGGCGCAAACCTGCAAGGGATGAAACACCTGAAGAGTCTGTGGCTGACAATAGAAGAGGAAACGCCCATGCCCGAGTGGATGCTCAATCTGCCCACCGACCATCTCAACGTCAAGATGAAAGGCATCACCAAGGAGCAGGAGAAAGAACTCCGCGCGAAGTATTCCAATGTATTCATCGAACGATAGTCCAACCTATACATTCACGCACACCGGGCTGGACGGGCAATCACACGGACTACGAAGCCGACGGCGCGGAGGCATCCTCCTGCGCGTTACGTTCCTCGTCAATGCGCTGGAAGTCCTTCTCGCGCAGGGTGAAGCTGGTGGTGAGGTACTTCTCGCGCACCACTGTGTTCGCGGCCAGTTCCTGAGGCGTCCCCTCAAAGAGGATGCGTCCCTCGAAGAGCAGATAGGCACGGTCGGTGATACAGAGCGTCTCCTCGACATTGTGGTCGGTGATGAGCACACCGATATTACGCTGCTTCAGTTTCCAGACGATATACTGGATGTCCTCCACGGCGATGGGGTCCACACCGGCAAATGGTTCGTCGAGCATGATGAACTTGGGCTCGATGGCCAGGCAGCGGGCGATTTCCGTACGTCGCCGCTCACCGCCCGAGAGGCGGTCGCCCAGGTTCTTGCGCACCTTCTGCAGGCGGAACTCGGAGATGAGCGACTCCAGCTTCCAGCGGCGATACTCGGAGAGGGTGCCCTCGAAATAGTCCGGTTTCGGCCTCATCTCCAAGATGGAGGAGATATTGTCCTCGACCGACATCTTACGGAACACGCTGGCCTCCTGGGCCAGATAGCCGATGCCACGACGGGCACGCTGATAGACGGGTAGCGTGGTCACATCCTCGCCGTCCAGGAAGATGTGTCCCTCGTTGGGGATGACGAGGCCCGTGGTCATATAGAACGAGGTGGTCTTTCCGGCCCCGTTTGGCCCCAGCAGGCCGACTATCTCACCCTGTCTGACGTTGAACGAGACATGATCCACCACCGTGCGCTTGCCGTAGATTTTGACGAGGTTCTCACTGCGCAACTCATGCAGGGAGCCGTCCGAAGTATGCTGTTCGTTGTCCATTCTTGTACCTAATTTGATGCAAAAGTACGAAAAAAGCCAAAAACAAACGCGAGGAGCAACATTTTTTAGGCGATTTTATGTAATTTTGTGGGCAAGAAAGCATATAGACGATGTTCATCACAGACGGATTGGCCACTTTCGGCCGCTACCTGCAACTCATGGGCAAGACATTCTCGATGCCCGAACGATGGCGTATGTTCATGAAACAATACGTCAAGGAAATGGCTCAGTTGGGCGTGGACTCCATTGGCATCGTACTGCTCATCTCATTCTTCATCGGTGCAGTCATCTGCATTCAGATTAAGTTGAACGTTGCCAGCCCTTGGATGCCCAACTTTACGACGGGGTACACCACACGCGAAATCATGCTCCTCGAGTTCTCGAGCAGCATCATGTGCCTGATTCTCTCGGGCAAGGTGGGCAGCAACATTGCCTCAGAAATAGGTACCATGCGCGTGACTCAACAGATCGACGCGCTCGAAATCATGGGAGTGAACTCAGCTTCGTTCCTCATCCTGCCGAAGATTGCAGGCATGGTCACGATGATTCCCTTCCTCGTCATCTTCAGCATTACGGCAGGCTTCGTGGGTTCATACGCTACCGCCTTCATGGGAGTAATTACGTTTGACGACCTGACCGTAGGCCTACTGCACGATTTCAAACAGTGGTACGTATGGACGTCCATCATCAAGAGCATCTGCTTCGCCTACATCATCTCCAGCGTCAGTTCGTTCTACGGATATACGGTCGAAGGCGGATCCATCGACGTGGGGCGTGCCAGCACCGACGCCGTGGTGAAGAGCAGCATATTCATCCTCTTTGCCGACATCTTCCTAACCACCCTACTCTCATGATAGAACTGCGCCATCTCTACAAATCATTCGAGGACAAGGACGTCCTGCAAGACATCAATGCGGTCTTCTACGACGGAAAGACCAACCTCATCATCGGGCAGAGCGGGAGCGGAAAGACGGTGCTCATAAAGAACATCGTGGGCCTGCTGAACCCGGAGAGGGGCGAGATTCTCTACGACGGACGCGACTTCGTAAAGATGAAGAAGCGCGAGCGCGTGCTCATCCGGCGCGAGATGGGGATGATATTCCAGAGCGCCGCGCTCTTCGACTCCATGTCGGTGCTCGAGAACGTCATGTTCCCCTTAGACATGTTCTCGGACATGAATGCGACCGACCGGGCCAACCGGGCCCGCTTCTGTCTGGAACGAGTGAACCTGAAGGGAGCTGAGGCGAAATTCCCTGGCGAGCTGAGCGGCGGCATGCAGAAGCGCGTGGCCATCGCAAGGGCCATCGCCCTGAACCCCAAGTATCTGTTCTGCGACGAGCCGAACAGCGGCCTTGACCCAAAGACCAGCCTCGTCATCGACGAACTGATCCACGACATCACCGTGGAATACAACATGACCACCATCATCAACACACACGACATGAACTCGGTGATGGGCATCGGAGAGAATATCATCTTCATCTGCGACGGGCGCAAGGAATGGCAGGGACGCAAGGAGGAAATCATGTCCAGCACAAACGAGAAGCTGAACTCATTCATCTTTGCCAGCGACCTGGCCAAGAAGATAAAGGAGGCGAATAGTTGAAAGTGAAGAGTGCGCTCAGTTCTGCAGACCAATTATGAATTATGCATTATGAATTATGAATTGAGTCTAAGAAAATGGGGATGGAGCCTGTTGCTGGCTCTCTGCCCACTGTCTGGCATGTCTCAGACACAAGCTGACGAGGAGGCGATTCGTAACGCCCGGTGGGAGACCACGGAGATTGCCAAAGGGGTGAAGGGCATGGTGGCAGCCTTCCCGTCGCTCTACGGTGGGCCTCAATACGTAAGCATCGTAGAGGTAAAACCGCGCCGGCACCGGCACCGCGCCGACATCGGCGTGAGCCGCGAGATGAAACCCATCAGCCAGCTGGCCCAGGAGCATCAGGCCATCGCAGCCATCAATGGCTCGTACTACAACATGAAGGTAGGCAACTCGGTGTGCTTCCTGAAAGTGGGACGCGAGGTGATGGACTCGACCATGAGGAGCGAGTTTACCCTGCGCGTGACAGGAGCCGTAAGGACACGCCACGGGAGGTTGAAAATCATTCCATGGGACAGGCAGACAGAGCAGAACTACCGCAAGCGGCACGGCTCAGTGCTGGCATCAGGACCGCTGATGCTACACAAGGGCGAGTATTCCGACTGGTCAATGTGCACACAGAGCTTCATCGAGACAAAGCATCCACGCAGCGCCGCTGCCGTGACAAAGGACGGACGCGTGCTGCTCATCACCGTGGACGGACGCTCGACGGGCAATGCCATCGGCATGAGCATCCCCGAACTGGCACATCTGGCCCGGACCATGGGTGCCCGTGACGCACTCAACCTGGACGGCGGAGGCTCCACGATGCTCTATCTGGACGGCCACGTCCTGAACCACCCCAGCGACAACAAACAGTTTGACCACGCCGGAGAGCGCCACATCCCGAACATCATCTACATCCGCTGAACGGGAAGTACCCTGCTTCAAATGCGAGATTATCCAGAAAACACAATCCGTCTGTGATTGTCAGTCACAGACGGATTGCGTTTATATTATAAGGACTCCTACATTATATATATACGCGCGCGAGGGAGAAAGAAATAGCAAAAAAATTAAGTTTAATCAGGGTCAACCCTTATCGTGAGTAAGACCAAAAGTAGTCAACTAAAATCGTTAAACTACAGGATGGAGTTACATAACGTGCCTCGCGGGACTTTATCACGCGTGATAAAAGAGTTTATCACGCGTGATAAAGTCCACAGGAACACGTCATGGGAAATAACAGAGCATTGACAAGGTACTACAAACAGCAGTCCGCCTGTGACCGAGAATCACAGGCGGACTGCTGTTATAATAGGAGGTCTGTACGTCGCCGCACTTACTTGGCCGGGCTCTTCATGCCCACCACCACACGGTTGCCACTGCGGAAGACCTTGCGGGCCAGCTTCTGCACGTCGGCAGGCGTAATCTTCTGGAGCGTCTCCTCATACTTGTTCACGAACTCGTAGCCGAGGCGTGTCTTGTTGTACAGGGAGTTCATCCAATAAGCGTTATTCTTGAGGTTCTCAGCATGCGAACGCAGCATGTACTCGCGTATCTTCTGCATCATCTCGTCGGTGGGGCCTTCGTTGCACATCTTCTCCACGCCGTCATAGATGACCTGCGTCATGCGGTCCACCTTTTCGGGAGCTGTGGGTAGCTGGATGCGTACCACCACCTGCTGCTGCGGGTAGTCGCTCAGGCTGGCACGCACAGGCACGCCGTAGGCACCGCCCTCGTCCTCGCGCACCGTCTCCGTGTAGAGCATCTGCATGGCCTGGCCCAGTATGGAGACGAGCTGCTCGTTCTTCAGGTTTTCCTTCAGCGGAGCGTGGTAGATGAAATTAACAGTGGCATTGGGCGTGTCCTGCTCTTTCTCGAAGATGCATGTATGCTCGCCCTTGGCCATCACATTATCCACCTTGCGATACTTCTCACGTCCCTTGGCCACAGGCAGGGCACCCAGGTAGTGGGCCATGAGCGGAGCAATGCTGTCCAGCTCGAAGTCGCCCACGACATAGAACTCAAAGTCGGCCGCATTGGCAAAGCGCTCGCCATAGATCTCGAGCAGGCGGTCGTAGTTGATATTGGCCACATCTGCACTCTTCATCCTACGCGCGCGTACATTATTATTATATAATATGCTCGCCACGGAGTCCTGCAGTGCCGTGCGCGGGTCGAGTTCCTGATTGGCCAGGTAAGACTGGATGCGTTCGATGTAGCTCTGGAAGGTCTCGTCGTCACGATGCGGGGCGGTGAAACACAGATAGAAGAGCTGGAGCATCGTCTCAAAGTCCTTCTTGACACAACTGCCAGAGAGGCTTTCACTGCGGTCGCTGATGGACGGGCTGGCACTGGCCTGAATGCCGGACAAGCGCTTCTGCAACTCGGTGGCCGAGAAGGTACCCCATCCGCCCAGGCTTATCATCGGGGCATTGTCTGCCTGAAGATACTCGTCGTTGGGATAGAGCGATGTGCCGCCCCAGCTGGTGGCCTGCATGGATATCTGATTAGGTGTGTAATCAGTGGACAGGGCGTGAATGCGGATGCCGTTATTCAATGTGAGCAGCGTAGCGCCATACACATCAGGTTTCTGCTTCACGACGTGCCCGCCATCGGAGAGTTCGGGTACCAGCGGGTCGTTGTTCACTTCCTCCGTATATCCTTCAATATCCTCAGCCTCCACATCGGCCAGCGTCTTCAGGATTTCCTCACGCGTGGGATACTGCACGCCTTCCTTTTCCGGCAGGAAGAAGGCCACAGACATTCCAAGTCCACTGTACGGGAAACATACATGGTTAAGCTGTTCCAAAGGAAGCCACGACGCAATTTCCTTCATCATCTTATGTTCCCACCCAATGCCTGGCGCAGGCTCGGCATCGAGGAAATGTCGCACGTATTCCTGGACATAGCTGGTGTTCTGTACCTTGTCGCGACGCTCGTAGGCGGCGTCCAATCGCGAGATGTATTCCTGCTTGAAGCGGTCATACTCGCTCTGCGTGAAACCATGACGCCTCACACGCAGCAACTCGCGATAAAGAGTGGCGAGCCCTTCGAGATATTGTCCGTCCTTCATCACCACCTGGCCCGTAATGGCATCCATCGTCTTCGCTACAAGGTATTCGCCGTAGGAGACCCCGCTCCCCACGAAGGGCGCATTGGGTTTCTGCGTCAGTTCCTCAAGGCGTTCGTTCAGCATACTCTCGAAAGCTTCGCGGACATAGGACACGATGCAATAGGTGAAATCTGCTTTCTTGTTGTCCGAGAGGGTGTCCACCTTCAGCATCAACAGGGCTACAGGCACTGTCTGCTCTTTATCCTTCTCGATGGACACAAGGGGTTCCTCGTTCTTCGGGACGGGGAAGTACTCGCGTTGCGGAGCATTGGCCGCCGGGGCCTGGATGTCGGCAAACATGGTCTTAATCTTCTCTTCCACGGCATCCACGTCCACGTCACCCACAACGATCAGAGCCTGCAGGTCGGGACGATACCAGCGGCGATAGTAGGCACGAAGGTCCTCGTATGGGAAATTCATCACGATATCCATCGTGCCTATGGGCATGCGGTCGGCATATTTACTGCCCTCATACAGAATATGGAAAGCATTCTCCTGCATGCGCATCATGGCCGAGCGGCGCATGCGCCACTCTTCGTTGATAACGCCACGTTCCTTGTCAATTTCCTTGCCGTCGAGCGTCAGGTCGTGGCTCCAGTCGTGCAGGATAAGCAGGCACGAGTCCACCGCACCCTCAATCTGCACGTTCACGTTGTTCACGTTATACACCGTCTCGTCAAACGAAGTATAGGCATTCAGGTTCTCGCCAAACTTTACGCCGATACGCTCCAGGTACTGTTTCAGAGCGTCGCCAGGGAAGTGTGTGGTGCCATTAAAGCACATGTGCTCCAGGAAGTGAGCCAGACCACGCTGGTTCTCCTCCTCCTGCATGGAACCCACCTTCTGGGCAATATAGAAGTCGGCTCTATGTTCCGGCCACTCGTTGTGTCGTATGTAATACGTCAGTCCGTTGGGCAGCGTCCCCTTGCGCACTGCGGGATCGAGGGGCACGGAGGGCAATTGATTCTGAGCCATGGCAAAGACAGCCACGGCCAGAACAGTCAGTGATAGAAAGAATCGTTTCATTGGGAATTTGAATGTTAAAGGTTTAGTATTCTACATAATGGTTGCCCCCGAAGGGAAGCGTCCTATGGAAACATACCGAGACCCCATATAATTCCCGCCGTAGCCAAGCGCAGCAAGAGCAGGAATTATGCGTGACGGAAAGGAGAAGTACAGCAGGCATCATTGCATACGCCAGCGATCGCCAACGAACTGCAAGGGCATCCCCACTTGCTCGCTGACGCTATCGCCATAGAGAATGTCCAGATAGACGTAGGCCGTGGAGTCCTGGATGGTGTCGGAAGTAGCCGTCACACGCAGCAGTCCACGATTGACACTTTGCTGTGCCATGAACTGCGCCATCAGATCCACCATCTGGCTGCGCATGTCGTCGGGCATGGAGTCCGTACCGACTAGTCCATCGACGTATTCTTTGTAACGGCCGTCGAGGAGCATCGTGAAATAACGTTCGGCAGCCTGACGGGCACTGTCGTGCGTGAGGCTGTCGCCTTTCTGGGAACAGGCCGCAAAAAGGGCTACGCCGATACAGAGGGGTAAGAACAATTTCTTCATGCTATTTCTGACGAATGAAAATATTTATTGGGCAACCGCTGAAGT
>Ga0310695_10015223_pt1 | contig 10276 bp, 10 predicted proteins | sample RumenRJG_04DNA_FD_203882 | JGI IMG/M metagenome (GOLD analysis project Ga0310695, IMG submission 203882) | Bovine rumen microbial communities from Lethbridge, Alberta, Canada - RJG_04 (v2) (version 2) | ecosystem: Host-associated > Mammals > Digestive system > Stomach > Rumen | place: Canada... | reverse complement strand
ATCAACATGGCCGAAACCTTGGCCGGCCGCAAATGAACCTTTTTCGCTGAATCTGCATTCTCTTCTTATTGAGGGCATATCGTGCCCCAACGAGAAATGGAAGTCTGGCAGGAGATTGCGAAAAACGCCGAACGCGGCGCGGAGAGGCTTGTCGCCGAGTATGGCGACCGGCTCTATGCCGCCGCCACGCTCCTGTGCCGCAACAGCGGCGACGCGGAGGAGCTCGTCTTCCGGACGCTCGCGCGCGCGGTCGCCAAGATCCGGCAGTTCCGTCCGTCGGGCGACTTCTTCAGCTGGCTCTACACGATTCTCCTGAACTTCCACCGGATGGAAATGCGCAGGAACCGGCCCGACATCGTGCTGGTCGGCGCGCCCCACGACCTGCCGCAGGTGTCCGGCGGCGCGGCCAATGTCGCCGCCGAGGAGCTCCGCGAACTGGTGGGGCGGCTCCCGCCGCCGATCCGCGAGACGGTCGTCCTCAAATACTTCTCGGGGATGTCCATCGAGGAGGTCGCGGCCGCGCTGAACATTCCGCAGGGGACGGTCAAGTCGCGCCTGTTCACGGCAAAACGGATTCTGGCCGCCGCGTTGGGGCGGCCGCAGCAGAAAGGAAAAGGTCATGAGTGATGAAGAACTGGAGGCGGCGCTCGCCGAGCGCTTCAACGACTATGCGGCCGGGATGCGCCTGCCCGAGACGGCCAAGAGCCGGTTCGTGGGCGCGTTGCGGCGGCGGCGCGCCGTGCGGCGGATGTGGACGGTCGGGCTGATCGGCGTGCTGGTCGTCGCGTGCATCGGCCTGACGGCGATCGGTCGGCGCACGGCCGCGCGCGGAGCCGCGCCCGTCGCGCTGGTGGCGGGCGGCGGCGCGACGAACGACACGGCCGAAGTGTCGTACTGGATGCTGCTGGGTTCGCTGCGCGAATGTTTCGGCCGCTCCCGGTCATCCCGGCGGAAGGAAGAGGAGTAGATCCGTCCGTGTCGATTTCACGTTGATCATCACCGAAAAAAAGGAAAACAACATGCTCACGAAAATCATCGTCATCGTCGCAATCGCCGTCGCCACTGTCGTCGCCATGTTCGTCCTGGGGCGGCTCGCCGACGGGAAAGGCGATGCGGCCCGGCAGCAGGACGAACCGTAATGATCCCGACATTCCGGCAGGACTCGCCCTGGCGTTCGTCGCCCTCGGCCTGTGGCTGCTGGCTTGCGGCGTTTGCCGTTTATCTGGTTGCTGTCGTGCACCAGGAAGCGCTGGCGCAGTGATGCGCCGTTCGATTGGCAGGCTGCGCAGACCTGGACTATCTCCAGTTTTCATTCGATGAATGCAGTTGCGTCTTTGATTTGTCGGATGGGAGATGCCTTGCGAAGTGAAAGGGGCGTTGGGAACCAGCCGTGACTTGCTCAGTTGAGATTTTGTCGGAAACAACAATAACAACCTGTGAAAACAACTTCCTCTTCTTCCTTTCGTCGTTCCTTTGTGGCCATTGATGCCTCCTTGCGTTTTTGTGTTTGCAAGAAAGCATACAGCCAACGCCTGATTTTTTCAACCCCCGGCCGAAGCCCGCTCAACAGGCCAACCGCTCAAGGCAGAACCTCCCGGTATTGCACTGGAAACTCGCGCGCGCGCAGCAGAATTATGCGGACCAGGCGACCAATATAGGCGCGCACCACCCATATCGGTCCGGCGGGCTTCAGTCCGCCATCTCCACCCCGACCGTGAAGAAGCGGTCAAGCGCGTTCGTCGGCGAGTGCCATTCCTCGCCCGCGCCAAGCCCCGCCCAGCCTTAGATGGTGTAGCGTTGTCGCGCCGCCGCCGCCGCGCTCAGCGTCGACGATCGCTCCACCTTGTCTCGGAGCGGCGGACTTCTGTCCGCCATCTCCACCCCGGTCGTAAAGAATCGGGCGCGTTGCCCGGCGTAGCATTCCCCGCCCACGCCAAGCCCAGCCCTGCTGTAGATGGCACATCTCCGTCGCGTTCAGCCTTTGAGCCGACGCAACGATCAAAATGCTCAAACTTTCTTCGAGCAAGCAAAATCGGCTATCTTGAGAAAGGCATTCTTCAACACTTCAAGATCAATCTTCGCCATGCCAGCCTTGAAACCAAATCCTTGGGAAAAGACTATGCGGTTTGATTCCTTTACACAAATGGTTTTTCTGTAATCGGCCATTCCCTCCCACGCTATGAAATTCTTCCCTGAATCTTCCTTGTTATGCCAATACACGCCATTGACGGCAATCACCATTGCCGTAGCGGCAGTGCCAAGTAACGAAGAATCGATTACCGCGACAATCTCGCAATCCGGGTCGACCAGGCACGACTTCGCAGCCTTGGCTTTCTTTTTGTCGGACAAACGCTCTCCGTAAAGAAACCCCGAGTCGGTTATCGACATCAAAACCCTGTCCAGACGCTCGCTGAAAGGGAGAGACTCCTCTTCCTTCGCAAGTTCCTCCGCGCTCTTGCTGGTTAAAAACGTCGCAACCTTGCAGTATCCATAAAGCGCGGACAATACTTTTTGCATTTTGCCGTCTTCGACTCTCGAACCACTATTGTTGTACACCCCGCCTGGAGCCAATGAAAACGTTCCGTCTGCGCATTTGGGCGGCTCCCGGATGTTCGCGATTTCTTCCCAGGAAAGGGCGCGGACGTTCGTCTTGGTCGAACCGCCATTGGCCCAACGAAGGCCTCGCTTCGTGACGGCAAGTCCCGTTTTGCCCGAACCGAAAAGCGTCGTATCCGTGAGCGCGAGAATGTATTCGTCCGGCGGCACGGGGAAAGCGGCACGAGCATTGATTATCTTCTTCTCAGGCGCCGTATCCGATGTATAGAAAGCATCTTCCCCGGAGGCCCTGACCGTATGCTCTATTCCTTTATAGAAGAGTTCCCTGTCTCCAAGGGCGTTCTTGGCCTCTTCGCGCGTGTCGAACACCATGCCGAAGGTCGTGCGCGCGATTTCGTCGAACCGTTTCAGCGCATTGTCGACCCGGACCAATTTCCATCCACCGTCGATTTCAAGTTCTTCAGCCTTGGCGACTATCGCGGCCCTGGCGGCGACGGCAAGCTCTTCCGTGGACAGGTCCTGCGTCTTCTCGAACGCGGAAAGCTCGCGCTGGAGCGCCGCCTCTTCGCGCGTCGCGAACTCGCGATTATCTACCGAGCGGGCCTCAAGGTCGAACTTCTTGAGTGCGGCATCGACACGTTCGAGTTTCCACTCGCCGTCGATTTTCAAATCTTTCGCTTTGGCGGCAATCGCCGCCTTGGCCGCGAGAGCCGATTCCTCGGATGAAAGATCCTGTTCTTTTTCGAACGCCGAAAGCTCGCGTTGGAGCGCAGCTTCCTCACGCGTCGCAAACTCGCGGCCGTCCACCGTCCGCGCCTTCAAATCGAACTCCTGCAGCTTCGCGTCGATCTTCCCGAAAGTTTCAGCGGCTTCGACGCGCAATTCCTTCGCCAGCGACAACGCCTTTTCACGATATTCGAGCGTCTCCTCCTCGGTCGCGAAAGCGCACTCGCCAAGGCGTTTGTGAAACGCGCTTTCCTTCAAGTCGTCAAGCGGGAAGCCAAAGAATCCTGCGACTTGTTCAAGTTCGCCCGATTTGTCGCCTTCGTTTTCGTAAATATACTCGTAGAACTCGCTATTGTAGGGATTGAGATCGAGAATCTGCATTTTGGCGCCGTTCAGTGCATCATGCGGCAAATTGCCGCTCTTCATGTTGTTGAAAAGCCTTTCAGCCTTCTCGCGGTCCGCCTTGGCTACTTTGGCGCCATCAAGAGCGACACCGGAATCCGCCATGCAGTCCAACAATTCATCTACGGAGGTTTCGATCGTAATGTAGATCGCCCTAAGCATCCCGTCGCGATTCTTCTTGTAAGCGCTGCGTTTCCCGGTCGAATTTGTAATCGCAGACAGTCCCCAGCTCAGCACATTCAGCGCCCCGGCCGCGATATTCTCATTTAAATTCTTTTCCTTGGCATAGTGTTCGCTGTATTGGTTCGCTGCTTGCCAATTCCCCGCATTGTGCCACCTTTCACTCCTGCTTTGAGTCCCTTCCTCTTCTTCTGCATGTATCGCCGCAACGGCCTCGCACAATTCACCGAAACGCTTGTCCCAAATGCAAGTATCCAAATATTTTTTCAGAAAAAGGTCGCTGTCAACATCATAACAACCTTTTTCATTCATTATCTTCGACGCAAGATCTGCGGCCGGGGCAAAATACCGGTAGGCCCACGCGTTGCCGTTTTCGCAGAAATCATCGACATCTTTTGCGGCCGCGTCAATTTCAGACTCCGCTTTTGCAAACTGCTCTTCCGCCAAAGCCCCGAACCTTTTCCGCAACGCCGTGTATTCGACGCGGCTTGCCGAAACATTCAACTTTCCTCCGAAAATCTGGAAGACCTTGTCGGAAGCTGTTGCTTTTCCCATGGTGATGCCTTGCCCTTTCTTATATGTTTTTATGTTTTCAGAAACTGCGACCGGATTGCCGGTCAAAACCGTTTACAGCCAGAATGTAAGCGCCTGCCAAAGCGGATAGAACATGCCGCCCCAGATCAAATCCCAAAGAGAGGCAAAAATGTTGGTGTGCGTCACATACATCCACCAACCTGGTCCGAAATAAAACACGCCAACGGTTAGATTCGCCAATGTTTCTATAGGATGGCACAACAATCCCACCAAAGGTGCGGCGACGAGCCCGACAATCGACAGCAGAATTCCGAAAAGCAGTTTAAACATGTCGCAAACATATCCCAATACGCCATCGGAACATTTAAGGCACGAAAGGACCTTGTTGGGTGCGGAAGCAAGGTACGCCGTATTATACAGAAGCCCGGAAATACCGTCATAATAGATGTATGTGCGGAATTGATAAGTGAGAAAACCGCGCGCCACCGCAAGTGCATGCAGCCTTTTGGACCACGCACTGTCAGCATATTCATCCTTGACGTTTTGAAACAGAAATCGCATCACAAGCGGATCTCTACAATCGTTGGCGATGCTTGATATATAGAGCATGTCGGATTTGCCTACGACATCTCGATACATCTCGGAAAGATCTGCACAGCAGCGCTCCGCCTGCGCGACTTCGTCTTCACTGGCGCACCCAGACGACAAAAGCGCCGTTGCCGCAGCCAGCATCCATATCATTTTACCTATTCTCATCGCAACTTCTCTTTTTTATTTGTTTACGTCCATTGTTTCAGCCGTTTTTCTTTTCTCAATCGTTCTCAAGTCATCCAACTTGACATCGAATATCGCAATGTGTTCTTTGCCGTCGCAACTGTCATCTTCGATTAGCGTTCGCATTGGCAATTTCTCTATTTTGGGCGGCACGTCCGGAAAATGTTCCCGAAGAAGCGCCACGGCGACCGTTTTTGCCTTGATATTGCGGAATGCCGGGCGAGTCTCGTCGCATTGTTGCCGCACCACCGCCAGGACATGCCCATTCTTCAAATACAGTCCCGTGGCCCTGCCCGTCAACGACTCGGCCCAATCATCCAGCGAAAAGCCGGAGCCGTCCGAATCGAAGAAAACGAGACACGGGGACGGAGCGATCGGGTTCTTCGCGCACTCCACGGCGTTCGATCCCGCCGCATGCGCAAGAGCCGCAGCATCCGGCTTTGGCGCGGGCGGACGTGATGCGCAAAGGCCTGCACATTCATTTGCCGCCGGTCCGGGCTGGGGCCGAGGCGTTTCCGCCATCAGCCCCGCGGCAACAACTACAGCCAAAAGAGTTGCCATATGAATCAGAAGTCGTCGTCTGCGTCCGCGCCGGAATTGAACACGCCGGCGTTTGATTCGCGAACCTTTTGGATTGCGCGCTCCTTCTTGTCGGCAATCTGCCGCCCTTTGGCCTTTGCACGGGAATCAAGCTCGGATTTCACCGCCTTGTTCTGGGCGGCCACGCCCCTGTTGTAATCGCGGACATCGTTCTTCGCTCTGTCGACAAGAGTTTTGTTCGCGGCGGCCCGGCCGCTTTCCAGCGTCTTCACGCGCTCTATTTCCGCGCGCGTCGCATAATTGACGGTTTCCACCTTGAGTGCGACGCCGGCCAATCCCGGCTCGACGGCATAGATGGACACATAGACCGGCCCGCCGACGACGGGATGCTCCACCTCGTCCTGATACAAATACGCACCGCCGCGCACGGGAAGATTTTTGATGGATTCGCTTATCTTCGATTCCATCCACTGCATGGTCTCTTCAACGGATTTGCCGTCGAGCGTTCTGGACTGAAGCGCCTGATATGCAGCCTCGCGGGCTTTCACGTCGCCCCACAGCGAGAAAAGACACATTTGCTTCGCCGACATGTCGGCTATGCGCCTGTTCTTCCGGTGCGTGAGCGAATTCGGCCCCTCGTCGACCAATGCCGCCGAAACACCCATGAACCATCTCCTGCCATCGGCGTCCACAAACTGGACGGGACCGCTCATGAAAGCCGGATTGACGCCGCTCAGCCATTCTTCCACGGATTTGCCGTTCGGTCTAGGTTTGCAGACGACCTTTTCCCCCGTCAATATCGCGCGGGCGGAGCGTTCCAGCGCGGGAGACCATGCAAGCGCGACGGCAATCTGGTATTTGCCCCTGTTCCACGACTCCGACTGCCGGACGCACGTGGCGCCGAAGAGCGGCATTGCAGCCATCGATTCAACGACAGAAGTCTGTTTCAGGGAATCTCCTTTGAATTCCGCCGCCTGCTGTTCGACGCTTTCCCTGGCTTCGCCGGAAATCCCCGGCGCGTTGCCGCCCAGCATCTCGACAATATTTTCGGCGCTCACCTCTTCTTTCACGAACTGGACGATCTGCGCTTTGGCCTGCAGAACGGCCCGCTTTGCAGCCATGTCGCGCCGAACCATGACATCCGCCATTTTTGCTGGATCTTCGCAATCGAAGGATTCGCCGACCACCACAATCAACCGCTTCTTTTGGGCATCCCATCGCCCGATCTTCCATCCTTTGTCTTTGACCCACGCTTTGACTTCCGCCTCCGCATCCTTCGGCTTGGACGGCGGCGGCTCCTTCGGGGCGGCCTCTTCGGCAATTTGCACGGCCTCGACGCCTCCGTCGGCCACCACCTCCGTTTTCCCCACGGCGGCGGGCGCTTCTTCGGCATCCCCCTTGGCGGCGGCCGGCACGGCGGCGGCCTCCCGCCCCTGCGCGAAGATCGCTCCGGTCGATATTGCGGCAGACGCCGCAATGGCGAGTTTCATCATTTTCAGTTTCATCGTTTTTTCCTTTCTTCGGTTTTTGGCGTCCCAACAAAACATTCTTGGAAAAAGTTCAGTCAATCGGCTCCACTTTGATCGTTTTTATGCGCGGCAAATCGTCTTTGCCGATTTTGAACTTGAACCATTTGTAATACGCCACGGCATCGGTTCCGACCCACGGCGTTATCATCCACATATAATGCGAACCAGCCCCCCAAAGGCCCTCGAAACTCAGCATGCCGTAGGTGCCGAAATCTACCGTGCCGCAAGACACTTCAGATCCGTTCTCGTCGCAAAACACCACGGAATAGCGGCACTTTTCAAGCCGCTGTGCATCATTCCATGCTTCATAGACAGCGCAACTCGCCGGATCCAAAGCATAGACCGCTCCTTTTACCAGCGTAAGCGATTTATTTGCGGAACCGATGACAACCACGTCAAGAGGCGAAGGCGGATCTTCTTTGCATAACGAATACGACGGACTGTTTTTCCCCACATAGAGCGCATCACCGAAAAACGGCGACGACAGACGGAATGTATCTCCCATGCCGTTATTACAAAGCTCATCATAGGTGGCATGCTTGGCATTGCTTTCAGCTGCAAAACGCTCAAAATCCCCATTGCGACGGCCCGATCCTTTCGACCCCGTAGCCCGGAAAGATCTGGGCTCGGCAATTGAAATCTGTTTCAACACCCGCTCCATATGCGGCAGAAACTCTTTGGAATACCCTTCGAAATCCACTTCCAGCCTGAACAGCCAGGCCACCTCGACCGTGTCACCGCCATCCTCAAGCACGACAGGTCGGCCCGTGGCAAGCGCTACATCGTATAATTGCGCAAAAACGTGCAGATTGTCAAGTTCCTTCTTCAGCAGCGCGGCGCCGTCGCCATTGCGCTTCACCGTTGTAGTCGATTCCGCATGGAAGCTTTTCAGCGAATCGTCTACCGCAAGTATTTTCGCACTCGTCTTTCCGGAAAGACGCTTTGTCAGCGCCTGCTTGCGCACCTTTGCCACGATTGTAACCGACACAAGTCCGCGAATGTTCCGTTTGTCGGTTATTTCATAGTCTTCTATGACAGCATTGGATTGTGTAAGTATCTCATCCTTGACCAATCGATAATTCTCGACTTCTTGTTCTGCGTCCACATACATTCCTACAGCCGACTCGATCGCGTCGCGATATGCGTCTTTCAAGGCTATCGCCTCGGTTTCACCGACACCTTTCCCGCGAACGCGGATTATGCCGCCATCGTCGCCGCGAGAAAGGTTTGCCGACATGATTACCGCCAATACCGCAAAACAGTATCGAACCGATATTCTCCGCATCTGCGTTTTCTTGCACATTCCGTTCCGCTTCCTTTCTTTCCTGTTTGTGATGCGAGAACTTTGCCGGAAAGAGAACAAAGTCCCCGCGCGCGTACCGCAGAGGCGACTGGTATGCCCGAAAGGAACGCGACGCGGGGACGAAATCAGCATAGTGCGCCCATAGGACGCACCAAGACGATCTTGTCTTGGCGTTGTGCCATCCTTTCAAGATGATTACCAGTCTTCCTGCGGGTCGGCAACTGGCGATATTATAGCAAATTCCGCCGCTTGTGCGCGGCGAAAGTTGGCTTTTTGCCGCCAGCCGTCCCTTCGGACAACCAGTCACCTACACATTACACGCAAGAGAGTCGGGAGAATGACAGCAGAAAATGAAAAAAAAACTTAAGTCGCAGACGCCGCAACTTCTGCGGCGTCTGCGACTTAAAACAGTCAGTCACCGTATTCCAACTCAATGGCAGAGACAAGGCGTTCGACACGGGTCTTGATCTGCGAGACGGAGTTGCGCGGGATGCCGAATTCTGCGGCGACTTCGCCGATCGGACGTTCCTCCAGAACATACTCCCGGTAAACCGCCTTCGACTGCGCAGAAAGCGCGGTCTTTGTAAGCGCCCATTCAACCGCCGCCTTGCGCCGCGCCAGCCGCCACTTCGCATCAACAATCGCCGCAGCATCCGAATCTACAGTAACCTCTACCCCCGATCCAGGGTCGTCCAGGGAAAGATTCGCGCCTTCGCCGCGCGCCCTGCGCTTACGCCAGCGGCTGACAAGTTCGTTCCGGACGAGCGTCGCAAGATATCGGCGGAACTTCCCAGCATCGCCGCCGACCTTCACGCGCCCTTCGCGCAAGACTTCGACAAGCCGCATGAAAATCTCCTGAACGATGTCTTCGCTCTCATCTTCGCTTCCTCGCTCTTCCGCAAACGCCCTGATCGCTGGCGCGTAAAGCTCGAATAGCCGTGTCCATCCGGCCTCGTCACGGATGCCGGTCCTGTCCGATGCCAGACGGACAAGCAGTGAAACGGGCGTATCCGGAAAGCTTGCCATCAGTCCTCCCCCAGCGCAAGCCTGATCGTGCTGTTCCATCCCCATTCGCCGACAAGCGACTTTTCGCCTATGCCGTCCGGCCCGAGCTGAACGTGCAGGGGCCGGCCCTTTTCGTCAACACCTTCAGTCTCGCGGCAGATCGTCCGCCCCTGCCCGACGACATCGTAAACGCCCCATGCGTTCGGCTTCTTCGTCCGGACGCGGCAGGGCTTCTTCGCCATCACGCTTTCCCACTTTAAGCCCTTCTCTACGGCGAGCGCCTTCTTGTCCGCGACAGACGGACCCATCACGCCAAGGGCCGACGCATCCGCCGCGTTCGCGCCACCCGCCGTTGACGCGACAGCAAGTTCGTTCGTCGACGGAAGCCTGAAGCGGCATCCGCGTGGCAGATGTGCCGCGAAGCGACGGTTCAGCTCGGCAATGAACTTCTCGACGTCCGTCATCGACATCGCAACGGCCGGTTCGTCGTCCAAGCCGTCACGTGTATTTCCCGTGACGCGTCGCCACTCGGCGTTCGTGACATGGCTGGCGCCGATCCAGAACGGCGCGGTAGATGCGCCGCGGCATTCGACCATCTCGATGTTGACGTCATCGCCCAGGTCGAAGGTTAGCGCATGATCGGCAACAGATTTAAGATAAGGTGCCTGACTGGGGGAAGCGGCGTCTCGCCGCTTCTCGACGATGTCGCCATTTTCGCTTTCATGAA
>Ga0310695_10015222_pt1 | contig 10277 bp, 10 predicted proteins | sample RumenRJG_04DNA_FD_203882 | JGI IMG/M metagenome (GOLD analysis project Ga0310695, IMG submission 203882) | Bovine rumen microbial communities from Lethbridge, Alberta, Canada - RJG_04 (v2) (version 2) | ecosystem: Host-associated > Mammals > Digestive system > Stomach > Rumen | place: Canada... | reverse complement strand
ATTTTTTACCGCCTCCCACATTGAAGCCATTGATGATTTAGCTGTAGCTATTTGTTCTTCACGAGGAATTTTTGCATAAACAGCATTTATTCGTTCAACTTCTTCTTCATTGATAGAAACTTCTTCAGTGCGTTTTTTTTGCAAGAAGTTGAAAAATGCCTTCAAGAGCTGGAATATCTAATTTGTCGAGTTCCGTATTAAAATACGCATAAGCAAAATCACTCATTTTTAACCTCCATTCCTATTATAACACGACTTGCGTTACTTGTTGCTTCTATCTTCCACAATCATATTTCTTTCCCCTACAAATCATATCTTTCCCCCTCGTCTTCTTCCAGAATCGCTTTCAGCTTGTCACGGAAGGCTGTGATGAAGTCGGCGTCGATTTTTGCCTTGATTATGCGGCGGATTTCAAATGTGCGGTCGAAGCTGTTCGCGGTCTCTATTTCGCGGATAAAGGAAAGGTCCCGAAGGCGGTTCAATGACTCGTCGAGGCGGCGAAAAACTTTTGTCTGGTCTTTTTTTTCGGGGAAGAATGTGTCCAGGCGATCTTTTATGTCGCTTGTGGTGAGGAGGAGATTTTCGGACTGGTTCTGCGATGTGTCGAACTGGTCAAGGGCTTCACGGAAAAGCACACACAGAAGGGAGTCCTGGACTGTGAGAGGCCGCTCGGTTATGAGTTTTGGGATTGCATCTTCTTCTTCGCCAAGTTCCCTTTGCTCCAAAAATGCGTAGCCGTCGGCGTTGTCAACAAAGACATGAAGACCGATTGTTCCGAAATATCGGTCGATATCGCCCTGCCATGCGCAAAGAAGTGACCATGCAGGATCGTTGTTCGACTGGCGGTAAAGCGGTCCCTGAAGAAGTTTTACGCATACGCTTGCCCAGACCGGGCTTTTTTGGTTTTGAATCATAGGAATACCATCCTCGGCACTTTTACAGTCACCGTCCTGTCATCTTTTTGGTATGAAATCTCGTCTTCTTTTTCACAGTCCACGGAGATATATTTTTCTTTGTTCGCGATTGCAAAATATGCCACTAGCTCAGAAAGTCCTTTTTGAATCGGAAAGTCAGAAATCAAATCTTTGAGGGTAAACTGCCCCGCTCCGTGTTTTTCCTTGAATGATGCGATATTTGCATACAATTCTTTTTCGTCGATGTAGAACTGGTTGAAAAGCTCCGTGAAGTCCGAGAAGTCGGTGGCGTTCATGTCGAAAGAATAGATTTCCTTGAACTCGCTGTTTTTCTCCGGGAGAATGGGCTTTCGTGCCTGCGGAAAAGAAGTTCCCGGCTTTGTCTGAACGGTCATTGCATTCTCAGAAATCGGCGATTTTTCATCCCCGAACTTTTCAAAATATTGCCGCATGAGACCTTTAATCTCGGTGGTCAATGCTTTTATCTGCTGCCTCTCGCTTGCGTTTTCCTGACGCAGGATTCTGTTGAGCCGTTCAGTGAGGATTCTGTTCTGCTCGATGATTTTTTGCCCTGAGTTGTAAAGGTTACGCTTTAAATATAGAAGAAAATCGTTAGCATCAGTTTTGACGGATTGTGTAATCGAGCGTGAGAGAGATGCGATTTCGTTGTCCTTGTCCTGGGCGATGAAAGACCAGAAAGAAGAAAAAGACTGACCCTGCGCTGACTGCCGCATTTTCGAATCAGTGTCGAGCGTGTATCCCAGTATGCTTCCTTTTGTCGCCTCAATCTCGCTCTGCTTTTTGTAGATTTCCTGCAGGATTACGCGGAAATTCTCTTCGACCTGACGGAATTCTCCGAGCAGACTCCTTGAATTGCGGACAATTTCTTCAATCCTCTCCTGAACCTGGACATCAGTGTAAGTCTTTACGATTCCAGTTTCCTGAATCTGCTTGATTTCGTCGTCGATTTGCTTCCGCTGTTTTTTGAGCTGGGCGATTCTGGTCTCGGGGTCTTCGTTTATGTTCTGGTAAAGCTCCCGAAGCTGAAAAAGAATCGTCCTGAAGCGGGATTCCGTGCCCACGAATTTCTTAGGCTCAATTTCCTCAAGAAAAGAAAAAAGTCGCTCAAGGCTCGGAGTCAGCTCAACGACCGCAACATTCTGGGAATTATAATAACGGCGGATGTATTCTTTTTCTTCAGAGCACCAGAGGGAAATGTATTTCCGCGCCCGCAATTTGTAATCGGCATTTTCTTTGAGCTGGTCTTGCGTGTTTTCTGAATCAAGCTCCTTCCCAAGAACTTTCTGTGCCTCAATGTTTTCCTGCAAAAAGACGGAAAGATTCGTCTCCAGATCCTCGGACGGAATCGTCGCAAGATTATTCTTTCGGAACTGGCCATACAAAAAAGGAATCACAAAAAGAGATGAAGGAGTTCTGAGCAGAAGAAGAGCAGGATCTGATTTGAGCGTAGAATCAAGAAAAGCCATTTAGGTGAGTTTAGCAGAATTTTGGGGATTGGGGAAGTTGCTGTAAAATATCGACCATTTTCTCTGCTAAAACAGGTTTTATCGACCAATTATCGACCATTTTCTGAATTAACGCGCCTTTATCGACCATTTTTGTTGAAGCTTTGTATTGAGAAATTTCGTTCTTTAAGTGTTGCCTTTGTGTGCTATATTTTTGGAACCTTCAAAACAGAAAACCTCATTATGCGGAACGCTGAATTTGTGCAGGAACGATAGAAGAGGATTTCGCTAGGATTTGTGGCTGAGTTGTCCTACATTTTCTTTCATTTTTCACGGACTACCCAGAATTTTCGGATAGTCTGAAATAGTTTTCAGATTATTTTTCAATCTTCTTAACATCTTCCAGGAACAAATCAAAATCACTCTTGAGATTTGCAAGCTCTTTCTGACGGAAAAGTTCATATTCTTTTTCTGCCTTTTGCATAGCCTGTTCATGGCTGATAGAACCTTTCCCTTCAAGAATTTTTCGCTGATGTGCTACAATCTGATTATCAAGAGCCTTTGTCCAGTCCTGCATTTTCATTGGTTTTTCTTCCAATGCCTGGAATTCTGCAAAATCAAGGAATTCAGAAACAAGAAGATTAAGCCTTTTCAATTCAATCTCAGAGAGATAGTTTTTTGCTATCTTTACATCGTCTTTCGTTACATAGTCACCTTTGAAATTTGTCATACCTACAAAAGGCTTTTCACTGTCTACACGTTCATAAATCAATTCTGCTGCAGTATGTTCGTGTACCGCATAATGAAGTTTATTCTGAACAGTCGCAAAAAAGTTTAGAGTTATTTTAGAACGAGGATCATAATCTGTTGCTGTCGCATAAATATCTGTAACCTGCTGATAAAAGTTGCGCTCACTGGAACGGATATCGCGGATTCGCTGTAAGAGTTCCTTAAAATATCGGTTACGCCCATGTTTAAGTCGCTCATCATCCATTGTAAAGCCTTTTTGGATATATTCATGCAGCCTTTGTGTTGCCCATCTACGGAAACGAACCGCGACATCAGACTGAACGCGATAACCGATTGCGATGATGATATCGAGGTTGTAATGATCTATTTCTCTTTTTACCTGTCGACTACCTTCCTGTTGAACTATAAAGAATTTCTTTATAGTTGCCTCTCGCGGAAGTTCTCCATCTTTGTAAATATTTTCAATATGCTGCCCAATATTCTGGCGAGTTGTATTGTAGATTTCAGCTAACTGGACTGCTGTCACCCATACATCTTCATCTGCGAAACGCACAGATACATTTGTTTTTCCGTTTTCATCGGTGTATAAGAGGATTTCATTATTCAATTGATTTTCTGGCATATAGTTACACTCCTAATTTTTCAAAATCCTGATATAAAAATACCAGAATATTCCGCATAATAACTGCATCTTTTGCTGGCAGCTTACTTTCTCGCAGATAATCTGTTATCTCTGATTCAATAAAGTGCATAGCAGCTTGAAAGAAGATTTTTATTTGACTTAAATCAGTTCTTGTTGATACAGAAAAAGCTGAAGAATGAACATAACTGCTGGAGTATTTGTATAAAACAGTGAATGAATCTTCTAAATCACATTCCTTTGCTAAGGTTCCAATTTTTCTGTCTTTTTTATTTGGAATTTTGCTTTTAGTCCAGCCATAATTTTCTGCAAACTCTGAACTATATTTATTCAAATAATCATCGTGTATTTTATCCCATTCTGGTGTGCTGTTTCCAACAAGCTGAGTAAGATGATATTTAAGAAATTGTAGATGATCTTTATAAACAGGAACTAAATCAGGATTCTGAACGAGATACTGTCCAATTACAAAACTTTCATATAGAGAACGATATTCCACAATCACGCTGTTAAAGCAGCCATTCATTGCAAGAAGCAGAATACTTTTATATTGATTCAAATCATTTTGAAGCTGAACAGAAACATGTTCTGCAATTTGAGAGTTCTTTTTACCTTTGCTTTTTCTTGCAGTATAGTTATAAATTGCAACAGCACAATCCAGAAAAATAAAACACCTTCTGAGCATTTCTGAATTCTGGAGCAATACAATTTCTGATGATGCAATATAATCCTGCCAGAAATGCTGGATAAGTTGATTTTCATTTGCATAAAGGAAAGATGTGAATTGTTCTAAATATTCATCAAGCTGCAATTCTCTTTCAGTAACGTTTCCGCTTTGGGAAAAATCTGTAAGAGGACATTCTGAAATAAGGCGTTTTAGGAATTTTTGATCCATTTTTATAATTCTTTATATTTATTCTTTATGAATTCTGCATTTTTTGTTAGATCTGGGTAGATAGAACCTTCATATATCCCAAGAAGTTTTAATTCATCCATAATGTCTTTTTTACGTTTTCTATCGACAATAAATAATATCTTTCTTTCTTCGAATTTATCTATAATTTCTTTTACATCAGATTTGTTTTTTCCAGTTCCTGTGATTATAAAAGAACCTGTCTGACTTTTTATTCTTTCATTATTTAAATTTGTTTTTACAAAACACCATTGTGTTATAGCATCTGGTTCTAATAATTGTGTGAAGTTAGTTTTTTCTTCCTGTAAGAACCATAAAAATCTAGCTAGATTATTACTTCTCATTAGAGATTCAGTTCCAAAATTTCCATCCATTTTTGAAATATTTGAAAGTATTGTAACTAAATCACTTCCAGTATATTTAATTTCTCTTTCTTCTGGAGAAAAATAATAAACTCGTCCATCTTCATCTTCTGAATTTTTATCATCACAAGCAAAAAACAAAGCAACTAAAGGATTCTCAGTTAAATCCAATAATCTTGTTGGAAGTCCATAATGTTGAAGTTTTGTTAAAATTTCTATTCGTTTATCATCATTTAAGAAATCTGGAAAACGTCTTATCATTTCTTTAATCATTAAATCTTCATTTTCAATCCATTTATCTTCCCTGTAAATTGAAGGTAAAAGTCTCCATCCAAATGAAGCTTGTCCTCTAAATAATGATTCTTCTCTTTTTTTATGAATATCTTCTAAATTTAATAAACTATTAATATCATTAAGATAATCAGTTACTTTATCAATATTATAAACAGTAATTTTTCGTGGATCATAGATAAGATAGTTTTTAAGTTTTAATTCTTTATAATTTCTTTTTAGTGCTTCGAAAATAATAATTCTTATTAACACATAGGAAGTTTTGATTTTTATCTTATGTCTTTTTATATAGGAAAGTACAATTCCAGCTTCAGTTGAAGAATTATTAATTTTATTAATTTGATTTTTTGATAAGTATAAAAAATCCTTTCCGTCAAAACTAAATAATTCAGAAAACGCTTTAATTTCTTCAGTAGTAAAATCCATGTAGTATGCTTTTGTCATTAGTTTTTATCTCCTATTTTTTTCTATTAATTAATATTGAAATTAAATTGTTATTCCAATTTTTTTCAATTCTTCAATAATAAATCCGTTAATTTTATTAAAAGAACCAGGACCACAAACAGTAACATTTTCATCTTTAATGCGTAAACTAATGATATTAATTAAATCAAATTGTTTAATTGTTTTTATTTTTTCAAATGTAAATATTTCAGAATAATCATCAACTATCCTAAAGAAAAGAAAATGTATTAATGCTAACTCTTTAATTCTGGGTGAAATAATATTTTCAAAATTTTGTAATAAATTAACAAAATTATAAAATATTGTATTTTCTCTAATATAGGGATAAATATTAAATCTTACACATAATGAAATTATAGATAAAGCTTGTGCATATAAGGAAGAAGTATGCAAATAAAAATTTAATACATCATCATTCGAAGGTAAAATATATCCTGTTTCTTTTATATATGTCTCATATCTTTCTTTTAAAGGTAATTCCGGATGGTCTTCAAAATATAAATTGTCTCTTAAACCTTCATCAATGCAATCAAAAACCTCATCTAAATTATGGAAGATACTAATATATTCCTCACGTGTTAGATTCTTATTTTTAAAAAGTGAGAAGAAAGCATCATCAGCACCTTTTCTAATCATTTCCATATCATCAAATAAAAAAGAAATTGGTAAAATTAATATATCTGGAAATTTTTCTAAGCAATTTATATTATCATTTATTGCTTTTGTAAGAGAGTTTGTAATTGTTTTTACAATTTCAAGATTCGGGTCTTGTAATGAAATAACTGAATATTTTACAACAACATCATCAATAATATGTTTAGAACTTAAAGCATAAAATGGTAAATGTCTATTTTCAAATGTATTGATATAAGATCCACACAAAAAAACGCATGTATCAAAATTATTTGAATAATTATTTAAGAATGCTTCAATTATTTTCTTTTTTAAAAACCAAAAGTTTTTTATGCCATCTATAATATATTTAGCATTCTCCTCATCAATTTTCTGGAATTGTTTTAATAATGAAAGATATTGCTTTTGAATATCCGCCATTGAATCATATAGAATATTTTGCTGCATATTTAGACATCCGTTCTTTTAATTCGTCACTTAACGAGTAGATATTAGATATTTCTTTTATTGTTTTAAGAAGTGTAACTACACTGTCATACCAAATTGATTTACACTTTTGATTATTAGTATAATCGGGTACACAATGGTATTGATGTCCAGCAGCTTCACATTTTAATAAAGCACATTCTCTTATTGCTCCCCATAATCCATGTTCAAAAGAGGAATCATAATCATAGTAAAGCCCGAATAAATCTTTTTCATTTACATATCATTTACATACTCAGCTTTTAATCTTATATTTTGTGAATCAAAATATCTTGTATCCATATTAAGAAATTCTTCATTAATATAATCATTAACTATTATTTCTAAATATTTATATTCTACATGGGATTTTTCTAATGTTTCAGCTACAGCTTGGAATCTTTTTTCTATCAGTTTTAATTGTCCAATACCATAAGACTGATACTCTGTCCAAATATTCGGTTTTTCACTTTCTTTTTTTAATAAATATTTTATCATTATAAAATCTTCAATAAGAACACGAATTATTGAACGCCCAACTATTGAATTGTATAAATTATATTCAATAATCTCTGAAAACCTTTTATATGAATAAGTAAGTATTCCGATTAATACTAACATTTTATCATCAAGAGGTTTTGTAGCCTCATATAATGAGGCATAATACTTCATTATTTTGTCAAAAAAAATTTTAATTTCTTCAATTTCTTCATCTGTCTCTTCATTTTTATAAGTAATATAAAAAGGTTTACAATCTGTCATACTTGAAATATCCTCCCAAAACTTTTTGAGATAATTCTTATCTTTTTGTATAAATGGTGTGATTCCTTCACAACTTCTTATTGTTGGTCGTATACTTCTCATTCTTTCATCAGAATGGGGAATTTTAGGATAAAGAAATAAACTTTTTAGTGTTTCAACTTTATGTTTCATTCTTCCTGTAATTATTTCAAAATATAAAGACAAATATCTTATATCAGTAGTACATTCGTCTTGTTGTGGATAAAACTTTTTAATACACTCTAAAAGAGTTCTTTTCTTATCTTCATTGTTTTCTTCTGAATAAAAAGCTTTTGCAAATACAGGATATTCAGAATAATTAAATATTAGTGTTAGAGGACTTAATACATCTTCATTATTTTCAGACTTTATAAACTCATATATCTTAACTTGTTGGGCATCCGGTAAATTCAAAATTAAAGAAAAATAAGGTAGTTCAATATAACAACCTATATTTTTTATATAGGTTAATATTCGCATTGTCTTTTCTAAACCTGTTTGTCTATCATATTGCGAATAAATCAATGCCAACCATAACATTTCTGGTAGTCTATCTTTGCACCAACTAATAAATTCAATTCGATCGCTCAATTTCATTAATGGAGGAATAAATTTTCCTTTATCAAATTCATGCTGTGCTAAAGTAGAACTATCCATAATTTATTCTCCCAGTTTTTCGCACAACGGCAGCATTTTTTCTATTGCAGCGACTATGCGTTTTTGTTCTTCTAGTGGTGGTAAAGGTAGAAGTAACCCAAAAAAAATATCTTTATTTAGATGAGGAATTGCAGCACCTTTTTTGGAATTTCTTAATAAATCTTTGTTCATAGATATAAAAGCTAACACATATGGTAAATACAATTTCTTATTAATTATTAATTTCTTAAATGTACTTCCCATAATTCCTTTTTCTTTGTTTATAAATACTTCTCCTGAGTTTTCACCATCAACAAGAATTAATAAATCATTAATTTGTGCAAGTTTCCCAACTGATAAAAACTCAGCTTGTTTTTTTCCTCTTAGATATTTTGCATCGAGTAATGGAAGATTTACGTTTTGTACTTTTTCACCATCAATTAGTTGACAGATATAACCTAGTCTACACCAGCACCAATTCTCTGGAATATCAAAAGGAATCTCATCGTCTGTGATGGGCGGAAATTCTTTTGCGCGAGTTTTGCTTGCAAAACTCGTTGAGCTGGCTTTGCCAGCGACTTTTGCTTTTTCTTTTTTTATTTCTTCCAGCAAGTCCCGTGCGTTGCCTTCGGCGGCAATTTGTGGAACAAGTTTTCCCTGAACGGCTTCCTGCAGAATTGCTTTTTTTGTGAGTGTGCCGATTTGTTCATTAAAGGCTTTGAGTTCTGTTTCTTTTTTGCCGTATTCTTCTATGAGCGGCATGAACTTTTCGATTGCGGCGACTATGCGTTTTTGTTCGGCAAGTGGTGCAAGTGGAATTATAGTAGAATGTAACACTTCTGAAGAAAGTCCTGGCATTGCAGTTCCTTTAGATTGCATTCTATTGGTATTTCTATAAAGATAAAAAATATAATAAAAAAACTTTCGCTCTATCTGACTATAGGGTCGCAAGCGGTGAATATGATTTTGAAAACAAATATCATATCCATAATTCCAAATTGCTGTTCTCCCAAAATATGCACCACCTTCGTTTATTAAAATATCCCCTTTTGTGACAGTACAACGAGGTAATTCATCATCAGAAAAAAACATCTCCTTAACATTTGTAAAATCAAATTCATTCCAATAAAGATTCGATGTTGTTATAAATTTACGAATAGCACCCGATTTATTTATTTCTTTTGCCGAAGAATTCATAGCTTTTCCAGTGTTGTGCTGAAAAATATCACCAACTCTGCACCAGCACCAGCTTTCTGGGATTTCAAACGGAATCTCATCTTCTGTAATGTCACACGGATTCGAGCCAGCTAACGCTGTCTCTGTTTTGGATTTCTTTTTTACAGATTTTCCGTTAGGAAAATCCAATCCGTGTGACAATTTTTTCTTCCGTATTTCTTCTAGCAAATCCCGCGCATTTCCTTCGCTTGCAATCTGAGGAACTAATTTCCCCTGCACTGCCTCTTGTAAAAGTGCGTTTTTCAAATCTTTGGCGGTCATAATGCCACCTTAAAATTCAATGATGAGTTTACATAATCCATTTTTGAAGCAAGGTCAGCAACTTCTTTTTCAATCCAACCGATACTTTCTAACAATTCAGTGTGCAAAATCGCAAGATTTTTTAAATGATTTATACGCTCACAGTGAGAAATTCTATTTCGAAGAATTCTGAAGCTTTCAAATCTTTTTTGCATATTTTTGGCAGTACGCATAAATTTTGGGCAATTTGGAAAAGCGTATCTCAACACATATCCTTGAAAAGGATACTGTGAAAACTTCTTGGAAACAAAAGATGTCCAAAAACCAAGACTTAATTCTGCAACAATTCTGTCATGCGTAACAATATGCTTATGTAATTGTATAGTTTGTTTTGCATTAATGATTTTTAGCTTACTTTTTGAATCTAAGGGGAGAATATCCATCCATTCCTGACCGTTAACATAAGCTGTAAGAGATTTATCTATC
>Ga0310695_10015221_pt1 | contig 10278 bp, 6 predicted proteins | sample RumenRJG_04DNA_FD_203882 | JGI IMG/M metagenome (GOLD analysis project Ga0310695, IMG submission 203882) | Bovine rumen microbial communities from Lethbridge, Alberta, Canada - RJG_04 (v2) (version 2) | ecosystem: Host-associated > Mammals > Digestive system > Stomach > Rumen | place: Canada... | reverse complement strand
AGCGATCATAACGCGCTGGCGCATACCGCCCGACAGCTCGTGCGGGTACATCTTGTACACGCCCTGCGAATTGGCGATACCCACCAATTCGAGCAACTCCAACGCCTTGCGTTTGTTGCGCTCCTTGTTGGTTTCGAATTCCCTTGCGTGCTTGGCCATAGCGTCCTCGCGCTCGGTTTTGGACACGGTGCTGAGCGACGCCAGCATAGCCTTTTTGGCTCTGCGATGGGCGCGCTCTTCCTCTTTGGAATACTTGACGTCGTGCAATTCGAGCACTTCCTCGAGCTGATCGCCTATCTTAAACACGGGGTTGAGGCTGGTCATAGGCTCCTGAAAGATCATGCTCATCTTGTTGCCGCGCAACTTTTGCATGACGGGCGTGGGCGTTTTGACCACGTTGTACACCTTGTCGCCGTCGTTGAAGCGTATCTCGCCCGACACGGTTTGCCCCGAGGGACGCTGCACCAACTGCATCAACGAAAGACTGGTAACGGACTTGCCGCAACCCGACTCGCCCACGACGCCCACGGTCTTGCCGCGCGGCACCTCGAAAGAAACGCCGTTGACAGCCTTGACGGTGCCGACCGACGTAAAGAAGTAGGTGTGCACGTCGTCGAACTCCACCACGTTGTCGGGGTTTTTCATTTGGGTAACGTACTCGGATTCGGGCACGTTTTTGCGGTTGTGCTCTTTCTCCATCGCGCGAGTGATCTTTCGATTCTCGCGAGTGATGCGCGAAGACTCCTTGAACGAGATATAGTTGGCGTCTTTGCGTTTTGCTATTTTTTGTTTTAGTCTGTCAATAACGCTCATACGCACCTCCTATCTGCTCATCTTCGGGTCAAAGGCGTCGCGCAAACCATCGCCTACAAAGTTGAATGCAATGACTGCCAAACAGATCAACGCGCCGACGGGTATCCAAATATAGGTGTACGTCTGCATATCGTTGATGCTGCTGACGCTGTTGATGATCTGTCCCCAAGTAGCCATGGGGAACTTGACGCCCAAGCCCAAGAAGGACAGCGTACTTTCGGTGAGGATAACGCCGCCCAAGCCCATGGTGGCTTGCACGATGAGTTGCGGAATGACGTTGGGGATCAAGTGCTTGGCGATCTTGCGCTTGGCGGTAAGACCGCTGGCCTCGGCGGCGATCATATAATCCTGCTCGCGCAACGAAAGGATCTGACCGCGCACCAAGCGCGCTATGCCGGGCCAACCCAAGAAGCCCAGAACCATCATCATATACACCACGCGCAACATATTATCCAACTTGAGCGTATTGAACATAGCGCCCAAGATGATAAGGATAGGCATGGTGGGTATGCAATAGAAGATATCCACTATACGCATGATGATGTTGTCGATGATACCGCCGAAGTAGCCCGAGATACCGCCCATAATAGAGCCCAATATGATCTCGATAAACACGACGATAAAGCCTATCATCAACGAGATACGGCCGCCGTACATAATGCGCGCCAGCACGTCCATAGCGTTGCTATCCAAGCCCAAGATGTGATCTTTGGAGGGTTTGGCGTAGATATCGGCCACCAATTTGGCTTGTTTGTTGCGGAACACGAATTGCTGACCAAAGCCCTTTTGTTCGGTCTTGACATAGAACTCTTCGTCATCGAATTGCAACACGCCGTTTTCGTCGTAAATATAGTTGCCGTCCTCATCCAAGGATTCCATACGCACGGTAATGTTGCCCTCGGTCTTGCCGGCGTCGGACATAGCGTCCATCTCCACGCGAAAAGCGCGCTTGGTGGCCACCGAAATGGTGTCCTCGCCCGTATAGCGGCGTATGGAATAGGCGCTAAGGCTCATATAATCCACGGTTTCGGCGCCCGTTTTGGCAGCGACTATATAGGCGTCGCCGTCGGGACGAATGGTATAGTTGACGCCCTCGCTCACGAAAGCGTGCGTGGCGTCGTCGGCCTCGTCGAAGCCGCCCAAAGCCGCCAAAGCATCCAGACGGAACGCTGTCGGCACCTCTTTGCTAAGGTCATAGCGGTCGAAACTGAGCGTGGTGGAATAGAGCGCAACGTCGTTGCGAGGCACATCGAGATAGTAGCCCTTCTCGACGCCTTCGGTATAGGCGGACACGCGATAGGTAACGCCGTCCACCGCAAATTCGTCGCCGAGATGCGTGCGAGCCTCGGCCACCATAGCGTCGGTAACGCCCTCTTGGCGAGCGGCCGCTATCTCGGTCAATTCGGGATAGGTACACACGATCTTGTTGCTGCGCAACGTATAGGTGTTGCCGCCATACGCGACCGAAACGGAAGCCACCTTTTTGCCCTTGGCATTCCAGTCGGCAGTAAGGGCGTCCGACAGCGCGCTATCGGCGCTATTGAGGTACAAGTTGAGTTCCATTTTGTTGGCGGTATAGGTGCCCACTGCGGCAGATAGCGCCAACGTGGCGACGTGCACGGTGTCGTCCAACGCCAACGAATAGATCTCGTCTTTGAGCCGAACCACCTTGTATTGCAAATCGCTGCTCGTATCGGTAACGGCCATCTCGCTGAGCCCTTCGGCCTTCATGGTGGCGATATAGCTGTTCATCATATTTTGCAAGGTGCGGCCGGCTTGGCTTTGCGGCGTGACGTATTTGACGTAGTCCTCGTTGATTTTGCCGAAAGCGTAGTCGACCTGAATGGTCTTGTAGGTGGTAAACGTCTGGCTTTGGCTGTAGGGATAGATAGCCGCACCCAAAAAGCAGAATAGGAATAGCACGACCAAAATGCCCAAACCTACCATGGCCAATTTGTTGCGGAAGAAGCGCTTGACGACCAGCAAACCGGGCGACACCGCCTTGACGCGGCGAGCATCGTCAAGCTTCATTTCTTCCGAAACGTCGCTGCCCTGTTGCACCAGCCCCAAGTTGATGTTGTCCTCTTTTTCGGTATTGACGGCGCCGTGATCGACGTCGGCGGATACGGCGGGCTTGTTGTCTATGTCTTTGTCAAATCTGATCTTTGTACTCATAGCCCACCTCCTATTCCAATCTTACGCGAGGATCCACCAGCGCGTAGCAAATATCGCTCATCAAGTTGCCGAGCAAGGTAAGTATGGCCATAAAGGTGAGATAGAACATCGTAAACGGTATATCGCCATTGACCATAGCGTTGTAGGAAGCAAAACCGATACCTTCGATAGAGAACAAAGTTTCGGTGATGAGCGCGCCCGAGAAAAGGCCGGGCAACGAGCCGCCCAACATGGTCACCAACGGTATCATCGTGTTGCGGAAGGCGTGTTTGTAGATGACCTTGCGCTCGGACACACCTTTGGCGCGAGCGGTGCGGATATAGTCGGCGTTGAGCACCTCCAACATATTGGTGCGGGTATAACGCATCAAACCGCCTATGCTGACGATAATAAGCGTCAGAGCCGGCAAGAAGAAGTGCGCCACGCTATCCATAAAATATGTGAACGCCGGCGTAACCCCCTCGACAAGTCTTGCGTTGTGCATACCACCCAACTCGAACCAGCCCAACTTCATGGAAAAGATGAGTTTGAGCAGGGCCGCCGTAAAAAAGGTAGGCAAGGAAATACCGATGAGGGACACGACCGTAACGGCATAGTCTGTTTTACTGTATTGTTTGCGCGCAGCCAAAACGCCCAACGGTATGGCTATCAACAACTCGGCGATAAACGAGATGACGCCCAATAGGAAGCTGTTCCAGACCGTCTTGTGAAACTCCTGCGTAACGGGTATGGTGTAATACCAACTATCGCCGAAATTACCCGTGAAGAAATTGCGAAGATAGATGAGATATCCGCCGAAAAGACCTCTGTCCAAGCCGTACCGCGACTTCATCTCGGTCAGCAACTCGGTAAACGTCTTTATGTTGCCCGGTTTCATTGCCAAATCCCTGGCTTTGCTCTCCACAAAGCTGTGGGGAAGAGAATACATTAGCGCATATATGCAAAACATGACGAAGAGCAAAATGATGATGCTAATCAGTATCCTTTTGAGGATAAATTTTGCCATATTAGTCTCCTAAGTGTAGTGTACGCACATACGCGCACGCTACGCGTTTTTTTACAAGGAAATGCGGACAACAAAAGTTGCCGCACGACACTCAAATAAAAAAATAGGTTTAAGGGGCGAATTAAATTCGCCCCTTTGGGCCTATTGATAGGTTGAACTTACTATTTTACTTCGAGATTGAAGATTTCGTTCAGGAAGCTCCAGAAAGGAGTGGTGTCGGGCGTGATGGTTTCGACATTCACACGCTCGCCGCTGTACACATAGCAGTTCTTGCGTTGATAGACGGGCAATTCGACTGCCCAGTCGAGAATGATGTCCAAGCAATCCTTATAGGTCGCTTTGCGGAAGTTCTTATCCGCGCTCTTGCGGGCTTCCATGATCAACTCGTCCAATTCGGCGTCGGCAATACGATAGTGGTTGGAACCGGTCTTATTGTCGCTGTGGTAGACTTGATACATATCGGGATCAGCGCTGCCGCCCCATGCCGCTACGAACATATCCACGGTGCCGTCTTCCATACGGTCGAACAGGCTGTCGCTGTCGTCGGTGATGTCCAACTTGATGCCGATAGACTCGAGAGCCTCTTTGGCCTTGAGCAACAAAGCATAGGTGGGGTGATCGCCTTTGCTGTCGCCACCAATGATGATTTCATATTCCATCTTGGCACCGTCGGGAGCGGCGGTGAACTTAGAGGTAGTCTCGTCCCAGGTGTAGCCGGCAGCTTTGAAGAAGCCGATAGCGGCTTGCAAAGCAGCCTCCCAGCGTTGATTTTCGTCCATGCTGGCAGCATAGATGGGATTGCCGTTCACGTCCTTGCTGTACGCTACTTCGTAGCCCTCGTCGGCGGGTTGGGGAGCAGCCCAAGAGCAGTTGGAGATGGGGTATTGAATGACGGAAGCACGCTCGTGATAGTAGCTGTTGACAGTGTACTCACGATAGGTGCCGAACAAAGTCATGAAGGCTTTGCGCAGGTTCTTGCTGGCGGCGCTGGCTTTGTCGGTGCCGACCTTCACGTTGTCGGAATTGATGCCGAGGTAGCCGTAGCCGTTGTTGTCGACCAAGTCGGTGGAGATCTTCAACGAGGGATCCACGACCAAGTCTTCTCTGTTGTTGTTGGCGGCTTTGATTTGGTTCAAAACGCTGTCGCTGATAGAGGGGTTGGCGATGTCGATGTCGCCGGTGACGATACCGGGCAACTTATCGGCGTCGGCCATCTCTTTGAATTTGACGTATTGGATCTTGGGGCAACCTTCCCAGTAGAGATTGTTGGCCTCGAAGGTAACGATACCGTCTTTGTAGCTGACGAACTTGTAGGGACCGGCACCCATGGGAGTGGTGGTCTTGGCACGCAAGCCGTTGAGGTCGCCGCGGGTAAAGCCGTAGCTGCCGTTGGCGGGATCCCACTTGGTGGCGTCGCCGTAGTAAGCCATAGGAGCAACGGCCAAGCTGAGTTGATACACAGTGGTGGCCGAGTACTCGGTGGTACGCACGTTGATGATATAGTTCTCCTCGCTGAAGGTGATACCGCTGATGCTGTTGATGTTCTCGCCGTTCATTTCGGCTTGACCGGCAACGGCTACCCAAGGTTCGATGACGGTGCCTACGTAGCTATCGAAATCACCATTGGCGGCTTCGACAGAGGCAGCAGAGAAGAAATTGCCCTCATAAGCTTCTTTCAAGCAATCGACATAGTCGGCGATGGTGGGCCACTCGCCCGCCTCGGTGTCGTACGAATTGCCGTTGCTATCGGTGAAGATGGCGCTGTAGCCACTCACTTTGTAGCGATCGCCATCGTAAGCGGTGACGCCGTAGTAATTGGCACCCTCGGTGGGTTGGGCGCTGATATAGACAGCTGCGACGTCTTCGGAAGAAGCTACTCTTCTGTACAAATTGCCGTCGGCATCCTCAAATTGAGCGGCTTCTTCATCCTCGGTGATGGTCCACAAATTCTTGTAGGAGCCGTCGACCAAGCCGATGGTACCCTCGGCGTCTTGTGCGTAAGCAGTGCCAAAGCTACCGAAGCCCCACATAGACATACCCAAAGCGATGGCTTGCGCGTCCTCTTTGAGGTTGATGCCGTTTTTGCCGCTGTATTTGGAGCCGGCCGCAGCATAGGTGTCGTATTTGGAAACGACGTAGCCGACGATGTCCTCGGCCAAAGCGAGCCAAGCGCCGGTGTCGGCGTTGATGGCGGCGACCAAAGCGTCATATTGAGCCTTGGTGTAAAGGGTGGATTCGGCATAGACGAATTCGCCGGTTTCGGAGTCGAAGGTGTCGAGCACGGCATTGGCAATGGCCATATACTTGGCATACACGTCGCTCTTCAAGTTGGTACGCCACTCGTTCATACCTTGGATGGGAAGGCTGTAGAAAGTGGTGCTGCCATCGTAGTCGACGTCGCTGTAGGCATACATCGAGAAGATGACGTCTTTGACGGTGAGATCGGTGCCGTCGCTGAACTTGACGCCTTTGCCCAAATAGATGGTGTAGTCAACGGTGCCGTCCGCGTTTTGGGTAACGACAAGGTTGCTGATGCCATAATAGGTGTAGTCGGTGCCATTGTAGGGAACGGTCTCGCCCTCGAGGCCCTTGTAGATGATGTTGCCGCCACGGTCCGAAGCGAGCAAACCAACTTGGGTCATGCCATACACGTCCACATCGTAGGCGCTGGTAGCAAAGAAGGGGGAGAACTTCTCGTTGAAGTTGTTGTAACCGACGACCAAGTTGCTGTCGGCGGTATAGGAGCCTTCGCGAGCGGCATGCACGCTGGGCACGACATAGTTCTCGGGATGGGTCAAAGCATAGGTGGGATCGGTGTTCTCGCCGGGATCGGTGCCGGGATCAGTGCCGGGATTGGTACCGGGGTCGGTGCCGGGATCGGTGCCGGGATCAGTGCCGGGATTGGTGCCGGGATTGGTACCGGGATCGGTGCCTTCTTGACCGCTAGGTTGTTTGCCATCGTCGGGTTTCTTGTTGCAACCTGCAAAGATAGACAAGCAGGATACGAGGAACACTACGACGAGCACACAAACTACGACTTTCCAAAGTTTGGACTTCATCATTTTTACCTCCATTAAAAATTCTTTCCTAATTGTAGCGCGGGCACTTGCCGCGTTTTTACCTAGTATGCGCAGTTTTCGCCGTGTAGCCCAATTTGCCCCAAAACCGTGAGAACCACAGTAGACAGAGCGCGGCGCACTTCGGACCGACAGTAGCACCGTGAGGGCTGACTTTTGACGTCGGATACGAACCAAAGCGAACTTGTATACTTTTGATTATACCAAATCGAAAGGCCCATTGCAAGCAATCGCGGGCGGAATACCCCTATTTTTTTCAAAAATTCCTTTAATTTTGCAAAAAACCGCCTAAAAAACGAATTTTATGCACCACAAATGAATAAAAATGCAAGTCAACGTGCCAAATCGTGCCAAATAGAGTTTGTATGCGGCCGAAATACGCCGTTGGGTGCGCTATGGACGTATGCGCGCGTATACGCACACGCCTAAAATAATAAGGTTTGTGGAGCACAAGAAGGCAAAGCACGACGAAGTGCCTTATCAAGGGCACGAAAACTAAATGCTCGCGTCGTCGGTAGCGTTGTGTTCGTCCTCGGCGGAAATGGGCAAAGGGGCCGCAGCGGCCTCTGCGGCGTGTTCGGTACGCTCGAAGCGTTGGCGAACGGACAGCGCAAAGAGCGTTGCAAAAGCAAGGGCTATCCAAAGGGTACACCCCAGCGCCACGTAGTCCGTGCCCACGGCGCCCGCAAGGCAGGCATACACCGCAAAGGCGACCACGGACAGTAGCGCCAAACCGCCGCCCACCAAACACCATGCCTTGGCTTTTTTGAAAACGAAGGCGAAGTCCTCCTCCCGATAGGGCAAGCGGACCAACAGCAATTTGTAGGCGGCAATAGCCACTACGAACACGGCAAAAACCATCAAGACGTAGGGCATAGTGAAGTAGACGGTGCGAAACACTTGGCTATTGAAGCAAAGGGGGGCCACAAACGCCGCTATAGACAACAGGACAAGCACGGCATACACCACGCGAAAAATGCCGAAAGCGTGCCAATCGGTGGGCGAATAGAGGGCGCCCACGTACCGAACGCGGGTGCGCACCTTGCCTTTTTCGTCGACGTAGTCGATATTTTGATAATCGCGGCGTATCTGCTTTTTGTTCATATCCTACCGAGAGCCTTTGCTCCTATCTACCATTCTATACCTAGTTGGGCTTTGTGTCAAGGCACGCCCACCGCGTTATTTGCGCGCATATACGGCTATCCAGGGTTGCGTGTGGTGATGACGCACCTCGACCGAGGCAAAGCCCGCCTTGCGCAAAAAGGCGCACAATTCGTCGGCCGTATACACTGTCATGCCTTCTATCAGTCGCTCTACCCGTCGCCCCTCCTCGTCCATTCCATCCGTTTCGTTGACGATCATAAAGGTGCCGCCCTCCGATAGCGCGGCGTACACGTTGGCAAATGCCACGCCGAGATCTCCCCAAAAATAGACGGTCTCGAAAGCGGTGATCAAGTCGTATGCGCCCGCCTCCAGTGGCAAAGCGGCTACGTCCGATTGCATCAGCCGACAGCGCGACGCTTGCTGCGCATTGTACTGTGCGGCAAGGCGCACGGCAAGAGGCGAATAGTCTATGCCCACGCAGTAGGCATCGGCATAGCGCGCAAGCAGCGCCGCCACGTTGCGCCCACCCCCGCAGCCCAAATCGGCCATACGGCGCACGCCGCCCTCGGGCAATGCGTCCAGCCCGAAGTCGGCCAATTCGGCATGGCGGCCGCCGTTCATGCGATTGAGCAATTTTTTGCCCATCATGCCTTTGGGCTTGCGTGCGTTGTTGATATACTTGACCGAATCGGCCATAGTTCACCTCCCGTGCCGGTAGCACTACTTTTATCTTACACGCCTCGTTCGGCCAAGTCAAGCGTTGCGCCGCACCCCCGATAGGCGGCGAATATATGCGTTTTTCGGCAAATATATATGCAAGTCGTAGACTTTTGCGGATAACATTGGTATAATTGAGGCATTGAAAAAGGAGAATAGTATGACCAGAAAAGAAATGAAACAACTTGCAAAGCAACAACTGCGCGGCAACTGGGGCGTAGCCGTCGGCGCCGTGCTATTGGTCGCCCTCATCTCGGCGGGCGCTTCGGCCATAATGGGCATAGTGGAATTGCTCATTATGGGCGCTATGTCGGTGGGCTTGTGCTCGCTGTACGTCAACATCGTGCGCAAAGGCAGCGGCGACATCACCGATTTGTTTAGCGGTTTTCGCAACTTCTTCAACAACTTTATCACGGGTATTTTGGTGAGTATATTCACTTTCTTGTGGTCGTTGTTGTTCGTCATTCCCGGCATCGTCAAGTCCTATGCCTACGCCATGACTTTCTTCATCCAAAACGATCACCCCGAGATGACCGAGACCGACGCCATCACCGCCTCGCGCGAGATGATGAACGGGCACAAATGGGAGTTGTTCGTGCTTGATCTGTCCTTCTTCGGCTGGTACCTGCTCTGCGCATTGACGTTTGGCTTGCTATTGCTGTACGTAACACCCTACCACAATGCCGCGCGCGCCGCTTTCTACGAGAATTTGGTCGGTGCAAGCCAAGAGACCGCACAGCCCGACGCGAGCGCACCCGTATTCGCCGAAGAAAAATCGGCCGTAGACGAAGCCCCCGTGACCGAGAACGAAGCGGGCGAAGACGGCGTTGCCGACGCGCAAGACGACGCCGAGCCCACGCAAGAGGACGACTTCGACGTGGACGACAAAACTCGCGAGGAATAGCCCCAAACGGATATACGAAAAACACGCCGACAATAGTTGCAACATTTTGAAACTTGCATAATAAAAAACAAACTCAAGATTTTTTTGAGTTTGTTTTTTATATTATTTTTTACATTTTGGACAGCAATACCTCTGTCTATCTTTAAAGTGATCAGGTCTTGTAGACCAAATATTGCCACAATTTTTACATTTATATTTTGCTTTTGATGAAGCATTAATATATTCAAGAACTTCAATATTTTTAGTTAGTAATTCTATTTTTTCAACATATAATTCATATTTTGTTTTATTGTTCTTTTCTTTTATGATTTTAACATTTCTTGTTGGTTTATTTTTACTCTCTAATAATTTTTGTTCTTTGTGAATTGTTTTGATTTCTTCTGGGTTTATTATTCCACTTACAATTAATCTTCCTTTTTCTTCTGAAGGATCTCCAATTATTGTATCATTCCATAATCTAACAACATTGTATTTGGTCGTAA
>Ga0310695_10015220_pt1 | contig 10278 bp, 8 predicted proteins | sample RumenRJG_04DNA_FD_203882 | JGI IMG/M metagenome (GOLD analysis project Ga0310695, IMG submission 203882) | Bovine rumen microbial communities from Lethbridge, Alberta, Canada - RJG_04 (v2) (version 2) | ecosystem: Host-associated > Mammals > Digestive system > Stomach > Rumen | place: Canada... | reverse complement strand
TAGCATATGGGGGATTAAGGAAGAAAACTATTGGCTTATTTTGCTTAAGAGCCTCGTAAAGACCCTGCGGAATCTTTGATTGATACTGTACAATGTCATCCGGACTCGGAATATAATCATTCAAAAAATCAAATTGGAACTTGGTGGCTTCAGGGTTATAGTTTACACCCATATCCAATTCACTTTGGAAAAGCGTTGAGCAGTATAATTCTCCGAAGTGATAGTCTCGCGTAAGATTGCCAGTTCCCCAACAATTATCCCAAACAACATATTTCTCTTTCCAATCTTCGCCTAACTCACGTTCGAGCATTTGGTGTGCATAGTCCACAAAGAGTGTTGGAGTCCAGAAATCGCCTTTCATTCTTCTATCTGCGTCTTCAATCAGACGATCGGCAATACTTGTCATTCTTGTCTTCTCTTGCGGCGTATAGTTTCTATCGAAATAGCCAAAGAAAGACTTGAAGTTGCTGCCATCCATGTTCACGTTGATACCATTACATACGAGAATATTGGGCTTACTGGGATGTTGGTAATAATTTGTCTGGTCATTTAGTACCCCCATAAAGATACCCACTAAATCATGTCCGTTCAGCTTATTCTTGCCTTTAAGGACATTCTTGCAGAAGTAGTCAAAGATATTGGAGATATTATGCTCGGTTACTCTGACGTACCGCTGAATATTGCATGCCAAGTCTTGTATCTTTTCAGCAACTACCTTAAAACTGAAATTCTCATCAATATTAAATACAAACGGATTGATATCAGCATCATTGGCGATTTTAATAACCACCTCTGGATAGTTAAGGTGTGCTTGTGATGGAGCTGTTTCCCAATTTACATCTTCATCTAAATATTTCAACAGAGGATTGGTCTGAAGGGCAAAACATTCATTTTTATCACCCACAAGGCAGACATTTGGTATGATCTTTCCATCCAACTCGAACTTCTTTAAATACCAAATAACTTGTATAAGCACTTTTGCCTTACCAGCTTTGTCGATTAGCAGCTCATCCAATTTATACTCAATAATCAAACGAAACTTATTGCCATTGACAACTGGTTCCATATATCCGTCGCATTTGAACGGATAGGTGTAATCGGTATTGGGGAAGTAAAGGGTCAAGCCGTTCTTATACGGAGTTTCAACACCTCTTTCATCAATCACATCTTTTATAGCGTCGTAAAACTTGCTTCTGCTCATAAACAATAATATTATATCAAGTCATCCTCTTTCGTTAAACTTACCAATTTAGAACCGCTTGATCTCCACTCATATCTTCTTTATTATGGGCTTAAAGAACAATATGAACTTCTCTGTATACTCTTTGTACCACTCAAACAATTCTTCATGCGATTCGGATAGGTCGCAGTACTTGTAAAGGTCTATGCTCGAAGCCTTTTTGTCATCAAGTCTGCGCCAATCAAGCGGTTTGCCAATAGCAGTTTCTGCCTCCTCCTTATGCTTATATAATTCATCAAAGAACTTCTTGTCAATATCTTCTTTCATGTAGAGCTGAATGGTGATTTTCTTCTCTACTGTATTAAGCAGAAGGCTGATATGAACGCCACTCCTTCCAATGGCGATGTTTGTCCAATGGTTGTATGTGGGCGATTGCGTCTTGAATAACTTCGAAGGATGGTTACGCATATACTCACAGAAGGCTGTCCAGAATTCATAGCGGTAATTCTCTAAATCCGAATGTCCTTCATTTGATTTCTGCGATGAACTGCGAACGTCTTTCGACCAACCATTTGGTTTGGCAATGACATTAAACATAGGTGCCGCAGGGCTATCACCAATCTTTATTAGTTCAATCTCTACACCAAAGAAGTTAAACTCTTTATCGGTTATTCGGTTCAACCAGTCTATTGCGGCACGATGCTCCTCCGTGAAATGCTCGGCTATCCAGATGATCGTGACGGCATCCAAGCCAGCAGCGTAGGTTAGTATCTGGCCGAGGTGGTTGTGGTCGGTCTTCTCCAACTGATTCTCTATCAGCACATATTTGTCTGTGCCAGGGTCTACACAGAGGATGTCAGCCCTAAATGGGCCAACATGCTCCTCCTGAGCTTTCACCTCCAATTCATTCATGCCAAGTGCATCTGCAAGTAAAGATATATTTTCCTCCGATGCAAGCCATGGCGTAAAGTCGCTGGCCTCGTTCTGCCAACAAGAACGCAGGTCAACCTTTGTAATCTTCGATAGTTTTATAGACGTAGCCATAAGCAATTGATAGTTTTTAGTTCCTGCAATCGTCTATCAATCGCTGACGCACAAAGAAAGCGTGATGCTTCTCGCGCGTTAAGCTTAGGGGCAATGCGTCGGAATGCCTTGGAACCCCTGACCTGTCTACTCAAGAATGCACCACGCCATTTGGCGTGAGCATCGCATATATTGACAGGTCAAGGCATCATTCCTGATACCCCTTCCTCTATTATTTCAGTGGCGTTTTATTCCAATTAATGTTTCCGACGCATTTTTGGCTTAACGCGAAATAATAGCGAATGCTTTCTGTTAATCCGGATTTCTCCCCGAACCGATGGCAAAGATACAAAATAAATGTGGAATAAAGTGTAATGGAACAAAAATTTCTTCAAAAAACTTGGAAATTTAAGGTTTTTACTGTAAATTTGCAGCCAAGAACGAGTTGAAAGGATGAATAATGGAGATAAAATTGAACGACTACCACAAAAAGGTGAATGCCGAGAAATTGGCAAAGGTGGCATACTGGAAAGAGCATCCGCTTTCGCGTACGGAGTCCTTAAAGAGATTGAGACTCTTGCGGGAACAACGACTTGCAAATCTGTCCAACTGGTAAGGCTTAAGCAGTGGGCTTTAGAGCAGGGTTGCTGGTTCAATGATAGCAACCAATTCGGCGACTTTTTCGATCGTGGTTCGGAAAATGAAGTATATTTATCAACTCAAGGTACGGATATAATTAAGTTGAACGATTTCCGGTATTCTGACGACAATCTCACACCATTCTTCGAACGAATAGAAGCACACAACATCTATTTCCCTGATTGTGCTTACACCATGCTCGGTTTTGCAGAGAACAAGGAGGGACATGTCTGTGCTGTCCTGGAACAACCATTTATCGCTGATGCCCGTCTGGCTACGACACAAGAAATCCATGATGAATTCATCCGCCTTGGCTTCCATGCGGAGGATGAAGGAGGATACTACACTAACGGTCAGCACGAAATATTTGACGCAGTTGATGGTAATGTGCTTATTGATAATGAAGGCCACATGTTTTTTATTGATACCATCATCTTCAAGTCTGATACTGGCGGACTTGATAAGTACAATAGTCTTTCGCCCAGGGCAAGCAAAAACTCACCAAATACCGGTGAATAAAGTGAAGGGAATTCTGCTTGTTTTCAGCAGAGGCCGAGTATTTTTCAATAAGGCAGGGTTATTTGAAAATAAGCGTGGGTTATTGTTCAATAAGCGTTCCTTATTGCGGGGGCGTATAGGATGGTAATATTGAGATATTGATTATTGATTTTAACTTGAATTGTTTGCTGGAACAGGAAATATAGTATAAGATTTAGAATAATATACTAATAATCAATTACTTATTTATAATAATATACTTATTTTACCTACAATTTCATACCCCTTCCTAAAAAAACTGAAATCAATAATAAATATTTGAATATAACTATTTTTATTTCTTTATTTTTGGAAGGCTGAGAAATAATAATTATCTTTGCAGGCAAACAATATAATTGCGAATTATGGATAATAAGATTGTAAGCACGACTTATGTACCTTTGCAGCCACCGTACCAGATCATCAAGTACTCTGGTGACATAGCCATGCAGATAGGTACACTGATTGTGACTATCCAAAAAGAGGGAAACGCGAATGGGTTGGGGTACGCGATAGAAACCCACAGCCACCCTGTTGTGTCGTACGAGAACAAATTCAAGTCAGAACAAAACCGCCAGCTCTCAGATTATCAATTTTTGGAAGGGGCTGTGTGGAACAATGTGGAGGTTAAAGATGTAACAACCATCTGTCTGTCCAATTCTCAACTACCTTGGCAGGAATTTGTGCAATTCCTTTGGCGTGATATGAACAAAAGAATGTGTGTCGCTCTGCCAACAATTGATGCCTATTGGTCGCTTTGCAAATTATGTGGAGGCGTTGTCTTGCCAGACAGTCAAGAATACGTGGTTAAGCTTCAATCAGACATTCATTACAAAGATAATTCTAATACTCCTGTAGTCCGGTCTGATTACTGGGATATTTTTGCACTTAATGCCAACGCAGTTGATGAAGAAATCATGAAGTCTCAGATCTGCAATCAACTAAATAAGTATATTTGGATACTCCAATCTATCAATAAATTATTAAATAATGAGGAGTTAACAATTACTTATGAGACGGACAATGAGAAGCTTCGTCCGTTTGTTGATAATTTGAATAATAGTCGACGATACACAAAACCTTTAGCACCTTTACGAGCCAATGACGGCATTGGTACACTGGCATTCATAAAAAAAACTGAAGCCAATATAAAAGAAGATGAGTAAGGGCGGATATAAAACAAAAAGTATATTTTACCCTAACAGGTGGCAGCCAACCGAAGATCTGATTGCTGATGGCTACTACTATGCCTCCAATAAACGCTCAGAAGCAATAGAAATTGCTGCACACATTATGGCTGCTGCATGTGCAAACGATGATAATGAACTTTTCAATGTTGGATGTGATTTGATGCGTGTATCTAACTCGCCTTGCATCTTTCAGCCTGATTATACAGCTGAGAATGCTACTGACAATAACAACCGTCCTTCCGCCCCCATAACTCCTGTTGTCCCTAATGATTTTGGGGATTGTCAAGAAGAGGATGACGAAAAATGGGATGATAGCTTCGATTTTATTTTTGACAATAGAATCATTGTGAAGAAAGTGAAAAGCACCTTAGATAAACTAACCTTCAAGAAAAACAGTCATGTTACATGGTTTGTTGTATATATTGTCTTTCTTCATTTGAAGTGGTTGACAGAGGGATGTGAACCAAGACCATTCTTACAATGGGTTAACCTTCATTACAATTGTGGATGGAAAAAGGACTATAATTTCATTTTTAGTAGAAATGTTGACGCTGCCCTCAGAAACAATGATATTTCTCTTTGGAAAAACATGTCAGCCAATAACAATATAACTTATAACCAAGGACCAAAGTATTATAATTTTGCAGTTCTACTGAGAAATACTTTTGAGATAGTGACAATTAACGGAAAAGAACAAAAAGAACCTGTTCAGGATTTTATTGTCGGCAAAAACAGAGACCGTTATGAGTTTGTTTTGAATCCCAAGAATCTTATTAATACTGGGAAATAAATCATTATTCTTTTGTCGTATTTGAAGAAACGGGTATTATAAAATCCGTATTCTGCCGTATCAATATAATCAAGTCCAAAATTGATTATACCGTATTACTCCGTATACAGCCATATTTGGCCGTATTTTACTGATACACAAATAGTTAAAAATGCTTTGATGTTTCAGGATAAAGCCGTACCTTTGCGCCATAAAAATAAAAAAATGGCAAACAATAGACACCCCAAAAACGCAGCAAGCGGCACCAAGGCTGAAGGTTCAGTAGGTCTTGGAAATGAGAACATGTTACTAAGTGATCCCTTCGAGCTAAGTTTACGAGCTCATCAATTTATTTGGGGAAAGGAGAGATGGGTCAATGATGAAACCCTTCGTTTTATTAGGAATGCCTTCATGGGCTTCCGTGACGAAGTTCAAGACATGATGGTGGATTGTCTGGACAAGTATTATGAGGAAGGTGGTCCCGATGGAGAGGCTTACCTGCCCTGTCTGGGTGTGGAGCACATAGATTTGCTGCTGAATCAGATGGTGTATAAGATTAATCATGGTTATAACAGATATAAATAAGGTATGAGCACTAAGAAACAAACAACATCAAAGGCCGAGTCGCTGCCAGGCGGCGACTCGGCTACTACCACGACAAGACCACGCCGAAAGGCCGACTCTGTGGTCAGAGGATCGCTCCACAAATGGGAAGGGACTGACTATGCTGAGTTCCATCCTGTAAAGGGAAAAGATGAACCTACCCGCGAGATGCTGAAGCAAGTGGGGAACTCGACTTTTTGCAAGAATCTTGGCAAGAAGGAATCGAGTTACACCCTCCATGTGAATGTGGACGGCGAGAGCCAAGACCCAGTGGCTGAGATCTACGAAATTATGGATGTGTTGACTAAAGACCAGCGTAAGCAGGCCCCCAAACTTCCCGAAGGCAGCCAAGGCCGTATGCTCCACGACAACGGAGAGAATCTTCAAATCTGGCTCGATCAAGAGAGTGGAAAACTGAGTATTCTGGCACAGCTGGACTGCTCACCGAACATCGAACGCATGCTGCTCCAGGCGCAGGCCACGATGAATGTCACCATCGGTAGATACCGCATGGAGATTCTGAACAATCAATCAAATAAATAATGTACTCGTATGAAACGTATTGCAAGATTTGTCTATCAAGACAACCAGTTCTGGGGCGAGTGTCTGCCTTGCACGCTCGCTGTGTTTTTAACCATTATCGACTCGGGTGTGGTGGCGTGGAAAATCGCCACGCGCCAGGCTGTAGAGTATGCCGTGGCTCATGGACTTCCGCTGGATAAATGGACCATGAATAGTGACTTCCAGCAGTTCTGCTTGAAACGCGACGTGATGCCACAAGCGGGTGAGACCTTCCGACAGCTGACCATAGGTGAAAAGCTGATACAGTGGACTAACGCATTGAAAATGTCGCTGCCGTGTTTTATCTTCGCAGCCTCGGAGTTCGACCTTGTGCCAAAGACCGACAAGTGGGGCGACCCTGTACTCGACGAGAACGGACAACAGGTGATGCGTCGTCGCAGACAGCTGAAGGGTATACACCTATCGGGGTTGTTCATGTTCGATGCCGACCATTTGACGGTAGATCCCTACGAGATTTTCAAGCGCACACAGGTACCAGGATTCCCTTGGCAGTTACGTCTGGCCCATAAGACATCGTCAGGTCATGGCTTGCGACTGGTATGCGAACTAAGGCCAGAACTTGGCAACATCGCCGACAATCAGATTTGCCTGGCTCGCGACCTCAGTCTGATGGGTATGCTCGGTAGCACGGGTAAGCCTGTCGTGGATGACTCATGTATCGATGCGAGCCGCATCTCGTATGCTCCGCGTCGCGAGGACATTTACTTCATAGACGAAGAGAATTTGTTTTAGTCAACCATAATATTAACCCTTTTAATTCAATAAAAAATGGAAGAAAAGGAATTATTCGAAAACGGTACCGAGGCCGAGAGCAAGTTCGGCGAGCAGTATCGTCAGGGTGAGGGGCACTGCGCCCCCACCAATCCCGAGAACCGGTTCGACGAGGCTCCCGCCTCTGTCAAGTCATCAACCCCTGAAGCCGCGGCAACAGCCGCCCTTGAGGCCGCAGGCATCATGCCATCGAGAGCTGCACCTACTGACGACGGGCCAGTGATGGTGTTCGACATCCCCGTGGCGGACATCATCATAACAATGATCCCAAATGGTGCACCCGAAGGTTCACGCCATAAGATGGCCTTAAAATTGGCTACTGACCTCATTGTCCTTCTCGACGGCAACCTGAACAAGGTACGGAAAGTGCTGTTGTCGCTGAATTGGGTGCAGGACGTGGTCAAGGAGCGTGGTCAGGACGAGCTTGAACGCATACTCCAGACAGCTCAGAAGCGTATGATAAAACGCGAGGCCGAGAACTACGGCGATCCGCAACCCTCCAAGGAGATGCGCAACGCCATCAAGCTCTTGACCGGTCGAAGCTACAGTCAGCTGAGTCGCGAAGCCCGTCTCACAGCCGAGGGGCACCAACTGGCTGCAGCTGAATACGACATTCAGAAGATGCTGGAGAGTATTGGCAGCGATGTCGAGAAGCTCTTTCCTCACTTCTCACTGCTTCGTCTGCTGTGTCATCTGCTTAAGCGTCGCCACTACATTGCGGCTCTGCTGGTGGGAGGCGCGTTCTGCATGACGCTCATGACCCGCTGCTGGTATCGGTCGGGCATGGAGCCCGGGCGCATCTGCCGCTTGAACAGCATCCTGGAGCTGATCGGTCGCTCAGGCAGTGGCAAGCACATTGCCGTAGACCTCTACCGCCTACTGATGGAACCCGTCAAGTTGTCTGATAAGGCACAGATTGATGCCCTGAACAAGTTCAACGCTGAGCGTGAGCAGCATAACGGCGGCAAAAGCAATAAGTCACCGAGACCGAAGGGCGTGTTCCGCTGCATGCCGTCGGAGACATCGGCTGCTGCTATCCGTGAGGCAGAGTTCAATGCCAAGGAGATGATAGACGGCGAGGAGATGTCACTTCACGTATCCCACTTCAACAGTGAGCTGCAAGACATGCAGCGCCAGATGAAGAAAGACTACTTGAACATCGAGAAGCTCTTCTATAAAGGCTTCCACAATGAGCCGGACGGGGCTTACCTAAAAACCTCGAGTGCGATTGTGGGCGAGTTCGATGTGCACTTCAACGGTGCATACAGCGGCACCCAGACAGCCCTCGACAAGCAGACCACCACAGATAACTTCGGCGGCGGATTGCTGTTCCGACTCACGGTGGTACCCTTGGGCGACTCAAACTTCGAGATGCGTGAGAGTCGTGATTACACGGCGGAGGACGCTGCCAGAGATCAACAGCTTCGCGACTGGGCGTATCGGTTCGATTCATGCAAGGGCGAGATTCCATGTAAGGACATAGATGTAGCTTTGTCGAACTGGACGACTCGCCGAATGGAGGATGCCAGAGAAGAGCAAAACTTCGCCTTGGAGGATCTCATCAAGCGTCCGTACTGGCATGGTATGAATTACGCTCTGCCGTTCATCGTCAGCCGTCACTTTGATCAGATGGTGCAGGATAAGGACGGGCGTATGATCTGTGGCCCTGACTTCAAGACCGACAAGTACGACGTTCAGCTGGCACTACTCATCGAGAGGGCTCAGTTTGCTTTCCAGCAATATTTCTTCCTGGGCATCGGTGAGAAGTACTACGACGATCTGCAGAACGCAGAGAACTTGAACAAGCACCGCCAGAAGAAAACAACGCTTGCTTACAACCGTCTGCCGGAATACTTCACGAGCGAAGACGTGAAGCGTGAGTACGGCTACGAAAGCACGGGTTCGGTATGCAGCCGCCTGAAGATTCTGCAGGATGACGGCATGGCCAAAAAGATTCGCTCAGGCGAGCACAAAGGCAAATATCACAAACTGGTATAACCTTAATATTTAAATATTTATTATTGAATACGTTTTTGCTGTTTCAAAATTGAGGGGTAACTGTCGGGAGATAGGTACCCCTCATATTCTTTTCGTTATTAGCCAAATTTGTTAACATAATTTATATTATTATTTTTGGTTATTCCAAAAATATTTTGTACCTTTGTAGCATAATAATAAAGGCGGGAAGGGCCACACGATGCAGTTGGTCCACTTGATATTCTAACATCACAAAAAACACGACAAAGATGATAGAACTGTATCTTTCAAAGGTTACCGAAACATCGGAAACCGAACAGGCGGGAAAACTCTATGCCCGCGTGAGTTACAAACAGACAATGGGTGTTCAGGAAATGGCACGCCATATGTCGGAGCACAACACCCTATTCTCCGAGGGTAGTATCACCGGTATTCTGATCGACTTCGTGAAGTGTGTGCGTGAGCAGGTGCTTATGGGCAACACGGTGAAGATTGACAACCTGGCCATCTTCAAGGCTACAGTTGAAGCCAATGGTCTTGACACCCTCTATGATGCTGAGCAGGACAAGGTGGCTCAGGCTACTATCGGCACACTGGCCGAGGGTGCGAAGACAGGTCCTGCAGTCAAGGTAATCAAGCTTCTGGCTCAGTCGACTGGTGACTTCACCCGTGATGAGCTGAAGAAGTCCGTGAAGTTTGCTTGGACCGACAAGACCAAGGCAGACATTACTGCTGCCAAGGGCGCAAACGGTGGATCTACGGATTCTGGAAACGGCGGCTCTCAGAACTCCGGCAGCCAGTCAGGCTCTCAGCAGAGCGGCACAGGCTCAGAGACCGAGACCGTAGAGGCTCCGGTGATTAGCGGTGAGACTCCGTTTGACGAGAGTACTCAGGTAAGCATCAGTGGTCCTACAGGCGCGGAGATTCGCTACACCACAGACGGCACAGCTCCTAATGCAGAGAGCAGCCTGTACAGCGAGGCAATCACCCTGACCGACACTGCGACC
>Ga0310695_10015219_pt1 | contig 10278 bp, 5 predicted proteins | sample RumenRJG_04DNA_FD_203882 | JGI IMG/M metagenome (GOLD analysis project Ga0310695, IMG submission 203882) | Bovine rumen microbial communities from Lethbridge, Alberta, Canada - RJG_04 (v2) (version 2) | ecosystem: Host-associated > Mammals > Digestive system > Stomach > Rumen | place: Canada... | reverse complement strand
CCCCGGTTGATTTCATCGGTGTCGACCGTGCCAAGCAGATTGCCCTTGACCACGCAGGATTCAGGGAAAACGAGGTCATCTTTTCCAAGGCCAAGTTTGATAAAGAAACAGACGATGATGATGACGACGGCCCGGAATATGAAATCGAATTTTATAATAATAAAATGGAGTACGAATATGAAATCGACGCATTGACCGGAAAGATCAAAGAGTATTCCGAAGAGCCGGATGATTGAAGGGGATCCTGCGGATCCCCGCTTTTTCAGTTCTCTCAGAACAGTTGAAGGGGATCCCTGCGGATCCCCTCTTTTTTACATCCGGAGTAAAAAATATCGTATCGACGATATTTTTCACTCTTTATCCACAAGTCTTAAGTAAACCGAGAATACTGTTCCCTCTCCCACCGTGCTCTGCACAGCGATCTGCCCTCCGTGGATCTCCACGATCTTTTTGACCATGGACAGGCCAAGTCCTGTTCCGTAGGCCTTTCCTGCAACATTTCTGGAGGGGTCTCCCCTGTAAAATCTCTCAAAAATGCGGGGAAGCTCCTCATGGGAAATGCCGTTTCCGTCGTCTTTCACCATCAGGACTGCTATCTGTCCGTCATTTTCCGGGTTTGCCTTTTTCTCAGGATTTCCTGTATGCGGATGTGCTTTGAGCAGACCTTGTACGAGCAGACTGCCGCCTTCTTCAGATTCCTTCGCTGTTATAGGTTTCTCCAGGGATTCAAGCGCGTCATCTGCTTGTGAGCGTCTGAGACGAACCAGGATATGGCCGTCTTCTTTTCCGTATTTGTAAGCATTGTCGATCAGATTCTGGACCACCCTTTCCAGGAGCATACGGTTTCCGCAGACATAAATGCCGCTCTCGATCTCTGTTTCCACCTTAATGTTTTTTAAACCGATCATAGCCATGTCGCGGGCTGTTGATTCCGTTACAGAGGAAAAATCCAGTCTTTCCATAGGGTAATTTCCGGGACGCAGCTCAAGACGGGTGTAATCGAGCATAGCTCCGATCAAGGCGTTCATGCGCCTTCCCTGACGGGCAATGACCAGCAGGGCACTTCGGTATTCTTCAGGTGTTCTTTCCCTGTCCAGGGCAAACTCTGTCTGCGCCATGATGACGGAAGTCGGTGTGCGGAGTTCATGTGATGCATCAGAGGTGAATTGCTGCTCGGCTTCAAAAGAGTGTTCCAGCCGGTCCAGCATGCTGTTAAAAGAGGCTGCCAGATCGTGGAGCTCGCTGGAGACCTCTCCGATCTCTATCCTGCGCTTGAGATCGTCCCCGCGGGTTATCTCTGACGTGACCTTTTCAATCCTGCGGAGAGGCGCCATAGCCCCTCTCACCGTCACATAGCTTCCTGCTATACCAACAGCCAGAAGTATGGGCACGTAGATCATGGCACTTCCGAAAATATCGTTCAGCTGCTTCTCCTCTGAGGAAAGCGGGACCACTCCACGGATCCAGAGTCCTTCCATGTGATCAGCCGTCAGCTTTCTGTCATATACATAGTACCTGGTTTTGGAATATGTATTGTATTTATAAAGACGGGAATCCCTGAATGACTGAGAGACTGTATCTCTGGCGATCGGGTTTTTACCGTAAATCATAGTCCCGTCTTCCAGATACAGGGCACTCTGAACTTCGTTGATCTCGTCCAGAAAATCATCGTCGACTTCCAGCCATCCCTCCCCGAAGCGGATATAAAAATCATCTTTATCATAGGGATCGGCATCGGCCATAGAAGTGAGAAAGCGGATCTTGTCGCAGTTCTCTTCCACCGAGCTGAACAGGTATTCCCTGATCGTCTTCTGGAGTATTGACGCACTCACAAACCAGAATATACGGAATGTCAGGACCACGATCACCACCAGTACCAGTGAAAACCAGATCGTAATATTCATGGTGATCGATCTGCGGGCGATTTTCTTTTTCATTTTTTGTAATCCATTCCAAATATACTTAAAAGCATTCTCATCGGACAGACTAAACAGTAGAGTTATGAAATTGCGGCGGCTGTGTTTTCAAGGCCGATTAGAAGCCATGAAATTGCGGCAGCTGTGTTTTAAGGCAGATCGTCCCTTATAACATATCCGACCCCGCGCACTGTCCTGATCAGTTTCTGCGTGCCCGGAACGTCGATCTTTTTCCGCAGATAGCTAATATAGACGTCTACCACATTGGTCCCGCCCTCGTAATCAAAATTCCAGATATGGTTTTCTATTTTTTCCCGGCTCAGCACGATGCCCTTATTGTGCAGAAGGTACTCGAGAAGCTGGAATTCCTTGGCGGAGAGTTCGATCCTCCTTCCACCGCGCATGACCTCCCGGGTGCCTATATCCAGGGTCAGGTCCCCTGCAGAAAGTACATTATGGGCACTGCCATGCGAGGATCTGGTCAGAACACGGACCCTGGCCATCAGTTCTTCCAGCGAGAAGGGTTTGACAAGATAATCGTTCGCTCCCGCGTCCAGGCCCCTGACACGGTCCTGGATGGAATCCCTGGCCGTCAGAAAGAGGACCGGTGTTTTCCTGCCTTCTTTCCTGATCTTTTCCAGAACCTTGAAACCATCGGCCCCAGGCATCATGATATCCAGTATGACGACATCATATTCGGCGGCAGACAAGTACAGCATGGCCTCTTTCCCGTCCAGACAGCTGTCTACACTATGGCCTGACTCAGCCAGCTTGGCGGATACGATATTATTCAGATCCTGCTCATCCTCGGCAACCAGAACTCTCATTTTTTCTGTTCCTTTCTTGTTTCTTTTATGCGTGTATTTAACGTATTTCACAGCTGTTATTTTGCAAATAATCGGGGTTTAACAGGCAAATTGTGATAAAATAGGTTTGGAAAAGAAAATATATTGATATTTTCAGGGCACTTCCGCAGCGGCAAAAAGCGGCAGAGCGGAAGTGTTCAATAACGTACGTAATCCAGTATACATGATTTTTCCTGTTGTTGAAAGGAGGACAAAAAGAATGAATTTACTTCAACTGCTCATGGGTGCCATGACTTCACAGTCATCTGTCGGATCTGTTTCCGGCAAGACCGGTCTGTCCAATAAACAGGTACAGCAGCTCATGCTGCTGGCAATCCCTCTTTTGCTCAAGTATATGACCAAAAACGCTTCTTCCGGGAACGGAGCACAGTCTCTGCTGGGCGCTCTTGCACAGCACACCGATCAGAAGAATATGGACAAGCAGATCGATGACGCAGATGAAGAGGACGGCAGTAAAATCATCAGCCACATTCTCGGCAGCAGCCAGAACAAAGTGACTCAGGACCTCTCTGTTCAGACCGGTCTGAAGCCCGACCAGATCAGCAAAGTTCTCGCGATCCTTGCCCCCGCTATGATGAGCGGTGTCTCCCAGGCTGCTTCCAGCGCCTCCGCTTCCAATGAGCCCGCCAAGCCGGCTGGTCCTTCTCTCTCCGGATTGATGGGATCAGGCATCTTCGGTTCTCTGTTAGGGCTCGGCAAAAAAGAAAAAGAAAAAGAAGATGACGATCCTGAATTCAACGGGACCGCTCTTCTTCAGGCTCTCCTGGGTGCCAAAAGATAAGAAGCCGGGATACAGATACTGTTTTATGGACATTCAGTGCAGGAACATCCGGCAGGTTCATTATGTCCTGACATTCTGAAGAAGAACATCCAGCAGGTTCACTTAACACTGATATTCCCAATAAGGACATCCGGCAGGTTCATTTAACACTGACATTCCGAATAAGTACATCCGGCAGGTTCATTTAACACTGACATTCCGAATAAGTACATCCGGCAGGCTTCATTAAGTACCGGCATTCCATAAAGCAGTCATTCCATAAAAGCAGCAAAAAACGGATCCTTCTGCAAAAATATTTGTGCAGATGGATCCGTTTTGTATTTAAGGCTGAATCAGCGAGCTGATCGTATATCTGGACTCCAGCGGAGCCAGTTCCTTCTCATAAAGTTCATCCAGAGATCTGAATCCTGCCAAAGTCCTGAAATTCAACAGTCCGGGCAGGGCCACATCGTCTCCTTCCCCTAAAAGCAGTTCGATAGGAGTGGACGACTTTTCCGGATGTCTGATTCTCGTAAAATCAGTGGTCAGACTTCCGTCCTCTGCCAGTACCAGGTTGTCATAGCGGATATAGTAATAGTACTCCATCTCTGTGTTGTTTGCGCCGGTATAATCTACACGGAAAGCACAGACCAGAAAGTTCCTGCTCTTGTGTCTGGTAAAGGGATGGTCCCCACTGCTCTCCTTCTCTCCGGGTGTTCCATCTCCTGATCCGGCTTCAGAACCGGCTTTCCTTCCGCTTTCTGATCCGGCTTCCCCTCCACTTTCCAAACTATCCTCAGGATCATCTTCCCTTTCGTCTTCCGTCCCGCTTTCTGGTCCGGCTTCAGAACCGTCTTCACTTCCGCTTTCCGGTCCGGCTTCAGAAACGGCTTTCGTTCCGCTTTCCGATCCTTCAGCAGGGTCTGTATTGTCACCGGAATAGGCGTAATACATGCCTGCATTCTCAATGCGGACAATCTCCTCATCCTCTCCGTAATCCTCCTTGATCAGGATCATAGCAGCGTTTCTTGCCCGCTCAGAGAGCTGTTGAAGATGCTCTACTGTAAAGTCTTTGATCGTAGTGGGGTTGATCAGAAGTCCGGAGACAATATACTCCTTTTCAAGAGATGAGGGAACGACCTGGAAATCCGAAATAAATCTGTCCATATCATAATCGGAAGAAAAAGCCCCCTGCACCTGTATGTGGTCCCCGTTGTGGAGATTCTCCCCGGGTACACAGGAAAAAGATATCGGATACTGTCCATGATAGGCGGCAGAGGCCATACCATTGCCTTCAACGCCCGAAAAGCCGACCTCCAGTTCTGCGAACGGATCATATGCTTCTGCTTTCGGAAGCCCCGCAGCTGTCATTACAAGCGGATTGCAGTCAAAGGCAATGGAGAACCCCTTTTCCCTCATCAGTTCCTGCATCTCTTCACTGATTGTAACGTTAAGAGTGACCGTATCTCCGTTGGAAATATTTTCAAGGTAAGACGCTTTTTCATCCTTGCCGTCATCCTCATCCGCTTTTTCCACAGAGTATTTAAAACGGGGCTCTGAAGATACCATTTGGGCCAGTTCATGAATCTCCTCTGTAGAGAGGTCTGTCCCGCCGGACAGCATCTCTTCTTCCAGTTTTTCCCGGAAGCTGTCCCCGTCAAAGCCCGCTGATGCCCGTCCATATCCATCCGCGCCTTCAATGCTCAGCTCAGTATAAGGATCGAGAAGGATTTCCTCAACACGATTTCTCGCAGCCATAAAGAGGGCATAGCAAAGAACCCCTGCCGTCAGCAAAAGTAGAACGACAGCGGTAACAGCTTCCGGAGCGGAAAGCCTGGTTCTTCGTCCCGGTCCGGCAAATGGATTTTCCATTTGAATTTTTCCCATATCCTTTGCGGCTCCTTTTCATAACAAGGCACCAGCTGTCACACAAACACATTATAAACTATAAATATCCAAAAATCTGCGTCCAAAAAAAATCCATTCTGTGAAGAAAAGGTTACTTTTACAAAAAACAAAAAAAGCCCTGAGACAGTTTTCTTTTCGAAAATCTGCTCACGACTGTCATAATAACTGTATCCTTATACTGTTTATGCAACACAGTTACAAAATCAATTATCCAAAAAATCTACTCGATTATATAAACAATGCACCCTGCCTATTTGCCCAGTGCCGTTTTCAGGTGCCAGCATGAAAGAACAAAGGGCAGACAGGGTGCATCAACCATTTCGCACCGGCTCGCCGTTCTCATCCCTTTCATAGCAGCTGCCACGTCGCTGAACCGATGCGCCCCCTATCATTTTCACAGAATCCAAATAACGAGCTGCAGATTACATGAAACAACGTTCTCACATACCAATCATCTGTAATATGTGCGCTAATTATTTCATGGAGACAATACTTAGCGTGCTAACTATTTAAGTTTTACATATTCCTATATAATTGTCAATACTCTGTTAACCATATGCAATAACTTGTATGAATCCAATGAGAAAATGTGGTAATCTTCTATAAGTTCAATAAACAGGAATATCAGTTTCTTGTTTTTATTTTTTTATGCGCCAAACAAACAAAATGGCTCACTCCCGGTAAAATCACAGGGGGTGAGCCATTGCAAAGTACTCCAAAATTATCTTGATCCATAGCCACACTGTTTCCCTTATTGTTCATATAGAAAAGAATTCCGTAGAGCAAAACACTGAGGACCGCTGAGAAAATAGAATGGCCTTTTATTAAAAGATAGACACTTAAGGCAAAGTACAGTATTGCAATGAGCGGGTTCACTTCTCTTTTGCACTCGTTTGTTCAACTTCCATGTTTCTGAAATCCCCGGAACAGTCATCTATGATATAATACATTTCATGAGAAACGAAACCGGTAAGAAGCCGCATTCTTCTGCCCCGGAAATCATCAGGTTTACCAGTTTTATATTATAGAGGAAGCCATGCGGCCCACTGCTCATGACCTGTCCGTTTAAACTGTAATGCGGTATATACATCCCGGGGACAGCGTTATTAATAAGAGACCGATTGAAATGACTACTGATAAAAAAAAGGATAGTAAAACAGAAAAATATTCCAGAGAGCAGGAAATAAAAAACACCAGGAAGATGCGTGAAATTCTGCAGGAACTTCCGCGTTTCTGCAGACAATATTTCCGCGGTATAGAGGAGATGACAGGAGCCAGGACAAGGCTCGCCTACGCCTATGACCTGCGTGTCTTTTTTGAATTTCTGAAAAATGAGAACAGTTCCTTAAAAGGAATGGAAATCCGGGATTACCCGGTCAGCCTGCTAGAACAGATCAGCAAAGAAGATATTGAAGAATATCTTGAATATCTGACATATTATGAGAAAGACGGCAAGGTATTCACAAACGACGCGCGCGGTAAGGCACGCAAGCTGTCGGCTGTGAGGAGTCTTTTCAGATATTTCTATACGTCAGAGCTCCTTTCAAGGGATGTCTCTGCCCTCGTCCCCCTTCCGAAGCTTCATGAAAAGCCCATCATCAGGCTCGATGCGGACGAGGTTGCCGGAATGCTTGACCAGGCGGACAGCGGTACCGAGCTCACAAAGAACCAGCAGCGGTTTCACGGAAAGACCCGTCTGAGGGATATCGCGCTCCTGACACTCCTTCTGGGTACCGGAATCCGTGTTTCAGAGTGCGTCGGGCTCGACCTGGATGATATAGACTTTAAAGAAAAAGGACTCCGTGTACACCGCAAAGGCGGCTATGAATCCATTGTCTACTTCGGCGACGAAGTGGAGAGCGCCCTGAATGATTACCTGGAACAGCGGGGGCAGGTTCTGCCCAGAGAAGGACATGAAAAAGCCTTGTTCCTGTCACTTCAGAACAGACGAATCACTGTCAGGGCGGTGGAAAATCTTGTTAAAAAATATGCCGGACTGGCCACCTCACTCAAAAAGATAACCCCTCACAAACTGCGCAGCACCTATGGAACCAGCCTTTACAGGGCCACAGGGGATATATATCTGGTAGCCGATGTGCTTGGCCACAAGGACGTGAACACTACCCGTAAGCACTATGCCGCCATCGAGGAGGACCGCCGAAAGAGCGCCCGCAATATCGTGCGCCTGCGGAAAGATGAAACACCGGAAACAGATGAATCTGATGACTCTGATGATACGGATTAAAGTAAGGCTGAGGCGGCCCTGCCGCCCTCTCCCCCTGCTGTCCTCTCCCCCTGCTGTCCCGCGTCCGCCACAAGGCAAAAAAACACGTTACACGATATTAGTATACATTACACGATACATTCCACGTTCTGTATCAAAAGCAAGAACCGGCCGGTCCACACCTCAGACAAGTGCGGACCGGCCGGTTCCTGCTCATTTCATATATTATTAACTGCTGCGAATCAATTCCTGATTGTTATAAATCAAGTATTGATTGTTGTGAATCAAGTATCGATCGTTGAGAATCAATTATTTTTTCTCATAACCTGTAATGATTGTCATAAGGAAGCAAAAAACTGTAGCCCATGCAAAAAATTTATGCTGTTTCATTTTAAGTCCTCCCGTAAGTAATCTTGAATGTTAGCTGAACAATTTCTGCCCTGACTAAGCAGAGTTTATGCATGCGGCAGACTGGCTCAGTCAGTGATCCGGACAGAGGATTCCAGCTCTGCTTCACTGCCATTATACTCCACACTGAACGTCACTGTATAGTTATCACCTTCATCCTGTTCAAAAGATGCTTTTACCTTCGGGGTAATATTAAGTCCGTTTCCGGATACAGCATGGAGAATATTCTTTTTCCGAAGAATCTCAACGAGATCATCCATCTCATCACGTGATATATCAGGAATGTCCTTTTTCAGAATAATCCGGATCTCTTCGTCAGCTTCATCCTTTTCCAGTTCTTCTTCAGGCTCCTCAATGGATTCATTTTCTGACTTGTCTTTATCTTCGGTTTCGTCTCTGTCCTCGGCTTTGTCTTCGTCCTCAGCTTTGTCTTTGTCCTCAGCTTCGTCTTCGTCCTCGGCTACGTCTTTGGCCTCAGATTCGTCTTTGTCCTCGGCTTCGTCTTTGTCCTCAGCTTTGTCTTCGTCCTCGGCTTCGTCTTCGTCCTCGGCTGCGTCTTTGGCCTCAGATTCGTCTTTGTCCTCGGCTTCGTCTTTGTCCTCAGCTTCGTCCTCGGCCTTCTCAGATTCTGCTTCTGCACTTACTGAGGACTCACCGGTTTTAGATTCTGAGGCATCTTCAGGCTGCTTCATGTCATCCTGGTTTTCAGGGGCCTCGGACTTATTCTCTTCGTCTTCGACCTCATCCTCTGTACGGCCGGCCTCAGACTCGTTCTCGTCCCCGGTGTTACCTGACTCCTCTTCGTCTTTGTACTCAGTGTCACCTGGTTCTGTTTCGTCTTTATCCTCAGTGTCATCTGGTTCTTTTTCGTCTTTATCCCCGGTGTCACCTGGTTCTGTTTCGCCTTTGGCCTCGTCCTCCTCATCAGAGCTTTGCTCTGACTGGCCTTTCTCTTCTTCAAATCCGCCATCTCCGGAATTGTTATTTCCGTTGCTCTCGTCGGACTTCTCTTCAGATTCAGCCTTGTCTTCTACGGACTTCTCTTCAGATTCAGCTTTGTCTTTTTCGGACTTCTCTTCAGATTCAGCACTGTCTTCGTCAGACTTCTCCACAGAAGCAGTATTATTTTCTTCGGTCTTTTCTTCAGAGGCAGTACTGTTTTCTTTAGAATTCTCTTCAGAATCAGCTGTATTCTCGTTTGCCTTTTCTACAGCATCCGAGGAGATTGTTTCGGAATCAGAAGCCTCTTTTTCGCTTTCGTTATTATCTTCTTTACCGAGCATGTTGGCTGCATCTGTATAAGAGAACGGAAGGCTGTAAACAGGAGCGTTGGTATTTTCCCTTCTGTCGCTTCCATCACCTGTGGTCTTCGAAATAAGACCCGGTAATCCAAACGGCAGGTTCCATTCAGCGTCTGAGGGAGAATTTTCCACTGCGTCTTCACTTTCAGCCCGGGCAAAAGGCGCTGTTATTCCGGCAGCAATCTTTTCAGAATCATCAGGAATCTCCGCTTTCTCTTCGCTGTCCTGAACTGTTGTGGCTGCTTCCTGGGTCTCTTCTTTCTCTCCGCCGTCCTCAGCGATTGTATCAGACTCTGGCGTCCCGGCCTTTTCTTTATCTTCTTGAACTGCAGCGGCAGACTCAGGAACCGCCTCATTCTCCTGATCACCGGGTGTCACAAAGGCCCGGGCTTCAGGTTCTTCCCCGGAATCTTCATTCAAATTCTCAGCTGCTGTCCTCATGGCCTCGGCCGCCAAAGTGAATTGTTCCTCCTCCTCGGACACGTTCAGGTTCCCCTGATCCTGCAGTGCAGCTGTACTTTTTGCGGAAGAATCTGTTTCCAGGTTTGCCTTCGGTTCATTTTTCTTTGACGATGCAAGAGAGGAACTTCCGTCTGCTTCGGAAGAAGCCAGCTGTTTATCGCCGCTTCTTTCGGATCCGGAAAGACTTCCGGCTGAATTCGTGTTCTGTGAAGCATCTTCGGGAGCGGATTCATTACCGCCTGTTGCAAGAGCCTTGATATCCTCATCAGCATTATCTGAAGCAGCTGCTTCACTCTCTTCTGCCTGAGTAACTACCTTTTCGTCTTTTCCCGCCTGAGCAAGTGTGCTTTCTTTTCCGTCTTTTAGATCAGCAACAGCTTTTTTCTTCTCATCCGATTCAGCCGAAGCCAGTTCCGCCTTGCGCTTTTCTTCC
>Ga0310695_10015218_pt1 | contig 10279 bp, 11 predicted proteins | sample RumenRJG_04DNA_FD_203882 | JGI IMG/M metagenome (GOLD analysis project Ga0310695, IMG submission 203882) | Bovine rumen microbial communities from Lethbridge, Alberta, Canada - RJG_04 (v2) (version 2) | ecosystem: Host-associated > Mammals > Digestive system > Stomach > Rumen | place: Canada... | reverse complement strand
CTCGCTGCATTTTCGTAAAGAAATAATACAATTCATTTTACATAAAGAGGTTTCGTATGAACGAAAAAAGTGTATTTTCTACGCTGAACGCAATTGATGTTTCTGACAAGGTAAAGCAGAAACAGAACTTGAGCTACCTGTCTTGGGCGAGTTGCTGGGCAGAAGTCAAGAAAGTATATCCGAACGCAGATTATAATGTGTATCCACAGATTATGGATGACTTCGGCAATACGCGATTCTGGCATGATGACGGCAAGACTGGCTGGGTAGAGGTTGGCGCGATTGTAAATGGTACTGAACATAAGATGCAGCTTGCCATTATGGATCTCCGCAACAACAGCATTCCCGCCGAAAAGATCACATCCACTGATGCAAATAAGGCGCTGATGCGTTGTCTCGTTAAGGCATTTGCTTTGCACGGCCTTGGTCTTTACATCTACATTGGCGAGGATCTTCCTGAAGATGTGTCCAGGGCGAACGAGCTTCGCGACAAAGTGGCAGAGCTTGCCAAGAAGAAGGCTGGGCTGTCCGATAAGGCAAAGGAAAAGGTTGCAGAGTTCTGCAAGGCGGCAGAAAAGAAAGCGTTCCCCGATCTGCCGGATGACGAAATCACCGGTAACTATAATAATATTGAAGACGCAGACATCCTGGAGTCTCTTGAACGCCAGCTTATGTCTGTAAGAAAGTGAGGAAATGATTTATGGGGCTTCGTGAAGGATGCTTCGCAAGAGTGTGGTCGGCTAAAGTTAGCCAGTATTCCGTGAACAGTTATGTTACTGTTTCCAAGGCAAAGAGGGATGATAACAATAACCCTTTGAAGGATGATAACGGCAAGACCGTTTATGAACAGCAGTTCAACGGCTTTGTCACGTTCGCCGGTGATGCAAAGGCGATTATCGAGGGACTTGGGCTTCCTGAAACGATGGATCGCGACAATCCTGTTTCCAAGACGGTGAAGATTGTTGGCTCTCCCGATATCACTTCTTGGTATGATGCCGAGAAGAAGAAGGGCGGAACGAATATCAGGATTCGCGATGTTGAACTTCCTGAGAGCAACGGAGAGACCGCAAGTAAGCCTGCGAAGAAGGCTGCGTCTACCGCAAAGAAGTCTTCTGCAAAGAAGGAATCCGTAAGTTCCGATGATGAACTTCCGTTCTGATTGCCTATGACGAACATTGAAACGTATGAGTCCCTGTTGAAATCAACCAACAGGGACGGCATTGATAAGCTGATTGAGTTTATTAGAAAGTCTGACTTCTACACAGCTCCGGCAAGCACAAGATTCCATAATTGTCATGAAGGCGGTCTGCTGGAACATAGCTTGAATGTATATGATTGTCTGTTAGGCAAATCTGCAAGCCCAGTCTTTAAAGATGTGATGGTTGATTTCATCAGCCAGGGCAATTCTGTTGTAATTGTCGCGCTTCTTCACGATCTTTGCAAGACGTTCATGTATGAAGTGGAGCTGAAGAATAAAAAAATCTACAGCGATCACGGCAAGAAAGTAGACAGTCAGGGAAGGTATGACTGGGAGACTGTGCCTGGATATACGGTGAATGACAGAGTTCCGTATGGACATGGCGAGAAGAGCGTTATGATGATTGAGCAGTTCATTGAACTGACAAAGGCAGAACGCTTTGCGATCAGGTGGCACATGGGATTCACCGAGCCTAAAGAAAACTATAACGCGCTGTCTGCCGCAATGAGAATGTATCCTATTATCCTGGCTGTGCATGAGGCTGACCTTGAAGCAACATATATGCTGGAAAAGGAAGAGTAATGGCAAAAGCGGATATTAGAATATGCCCATATTGTAATTGTCCGTTCCCAGATCATGAACTCAATATAAAGACTGATCCATTCGTAAAAAGCAAAAGCAATCGTTATTACCACAAACAATGTTTTGAAGAAGAACAAAAAGTAAAAGCAAGAACAGACGATGAAAAAGCCGATATTGCCTTGTTGATTGATATGTGGAAAAAGAATATCAGCAACACTGTCAATTACGGCTATTTGCGCAAGGTAATAAATGAATATGTGCAGCGTGGTGTTTCAACAGACTACCTTGTGTTCTGTCTTCAGTATGTAATAGCAAACAGGATGTCGCTAAATTATCCGAATGGATTCAAGTATTATGTTGACAAAAAAGAAATCAAAGATGCTTATGATAAAAAGCAGATGCAGAAACAGTTTGATGCACTGCAAAAAGAACTGAAGGAACGACATAGCGAATCGCCGATTGGGTCAAGCAACGCGCCGAGTTTTGCCATGAAGAAGCAGAAAGATGAGGGCTTCGGAAGCATACTTAAATAATTAAACAGGGAGGGATGGCATGGATATTGCCGAGCTTTCTGATATTCAAAGTGAGGCAGGCATTATCGGCAGCTTGATTGCCCACCCAGAATATATAGAACATACAGAATTTTTACAGCCTCGATATTTTTACAGTGGCGATAATCAGTTGATGTTTTGGGCGATTAAAGAATTGACTACGGAAGGTATTACAAATCTTGATTCTTATAACATCACAAACAAATTAAAGTCCAATAAGGCCGTACAGAAAAATATCGAACGATTTAATATCCCAAGCATCCAGGATTGGATAGAGCATTACCGGATCGTCCAGAGAGATTCTTTAGATGAGTACAAGACACTTGCCGAAGATGTTACGACACTGGCATTCAAGCGCGAGTTGGTCAAATCTCTGGACAGTCTGAAGAATGCGTGCTTCAAACGAGAAACCGATCTGACGGAACTGAGCAACAACGTCTATGGCAAGCTTGACCAGTTAACACAGAAGTTCGTTCAGAGCGAAGAAATAAAGGTTCTCGGTGATGAACTGGATGATATCTGGGCAGAGATTGAAAGTCGAAGAACGACGGATGGTATATACGGGCTTCCGTCAAAGTATCCATCTTTTCTCCCGTATTTTACATATGAGCCAGGTGAACTGGTGCTGATTCATGCCAAATATAAACAAGGCAAATCAGCTTTCCTTATGAACGAAGCCGTTCATAAACTTCAAAACGGTGTTCCGGTACTTGTGGTGGACAGTGAAATGTCAACCAGGCAGTACACAGAACGGCTTCTTGCACATATATCCGGCGTATCCAACAAAAAGATTAAGAACGGCACGTATAATGAGGACGAAAAAGATCGTGTGATGAACGCTTTTGCGTGGTTGAAAAGGCAGAACTTCGTTCATATTTATGATCCGAATATGACAATGGAAAAGCTTTATTCGATCTGTAAAATGCTGAAGCGCAAAATCGGATTGAACTTTGTGGTCTATGATTATCTGAAAGATAACTCAGGAACATCGAGTGAAATCTATAATGCACTTGGTGCGAAGTGTGACTTCCTTAAAAACAAGATTGCAGGAGAGCTTGATCTGTCTGTCCTCAGTGCCGCACAGCTTAATCGAAACGGGGATATTGCCGACAGCTACAAGATCAATATGTACTTGTCCGTTGCGATCCGCTGGGGTTATAAGACACAGGAAATGCAAGTGCGCGATGGTCTTGAATGTGGCAACATGTACGCAAAAATATATATCAATCGACTTGGAGAACAGATGCAGGAAGATGATGACCAGGATTACATCGATTTCTTCTTTAACGGCGATACAATGACGATTGATGAAGCACAGCAGCACGTTCGGGACGAACGATTTTAAGCGGGAGGCGCGAGATCAATGTCAAAATATGACGGCGAAATGCTCAAAGAGATTGATAACCGCGCCGATCTGATTGCATACGTCAGTCAAAATTATGAACTTGAAAAACGTGGGGATAATCTGTACATGCATTGTCCCAAACATCGTGATGATACAGCATCTCTGTCATTCAGCTTAACGGACGGCTTTTATCATTGCTTCTCCTGCGGCAGAAGCGGACGAATGATATGGTGGCTGCACGATTATGAAGGACTGACGTTTGATGAAGCCGTCGAAAAAGCCGCGAGGCTTGCCGAAGTTGACCTGAAGACCATGTGCCAATCAGATTCCATGGTCTTCCTGAAAAAGATACATAAGTGCTTTTTGGATAAGAAGTCTAAAGCAGAACATACTGTGATCAATCCAAAAGAATACGATAAATATAAAAGCTTGCCAGTGCCAGAATGGGAAGAAGAGGGAATTGATCCAGATGTTATGAAGCACTTTGATATCAGAGTTGATGAAAGGCAAAATCGTATCGTGTATCCGGTTTTTGATATTAACGGCAACATGATTAACGTCAAAGGCCGGACACGATATCAAAACTATAAAGAGCTGAAGCTACAAAAATATATCAACTATTACAAGGTCGGATGCCTGGATTACTTCCAATGCCTGAATCAGAACTTGGCATATGTAAAAGAAAAACGTGAAATAATCGTGTTTGAATCTATCAAAAGCGTGATGAAAGCATATGGCTGGGGATATAAAAATTGCGTTTCTGCCGAGACACATTTGTTATCTTCAGAACAGATAGACCTATTGCTCAGTCTGAAGGTTGACATTGTAATAGCGTGGGATTCCGATGTAAGCAAAAGTGATCATGATGTAATTGACAGTTTGCAGAAGCTAAAGAGATTCACAAATGTTTATTACATCTCCGATCCAGAGAAGCTGCTTGGCGGGAAAGAGACGAAGAACGCTCCCGTCGATTGCGGGGAAGAAATCTGGGAAACGCTATACCAGAACAAAAAGAAGGTGGTCTGAATCAGTGAATATAAAGAAGAGATAGATAAAATGCGCTGGTCATATTCAAGACTCAGCTCATTTTGCCATTGTCCGTATGAATTTTACCTGAATTACATCCTGAATGACCAAGATCTATACCTGTCAGAGAACAACTTTTACGCAGAGAATGGCAGTTTATGTCACGAAACACTGGAAAAGATTTTCAAGAAAGAGATTCCGGTTGATGAAGCCGCAGAATATTATGTAAATCATTTGGATGAACTCTGTTACAAAGTTAAAAAGTCCATCATGGACAAAAAAATAAACTCATGTATCGAGTATTTTGCGGGTGTTGATTTTGACTGGCTCAATGCTTATATCATTCTTGGCGTTGAAAAGGAAATGACATTCAAGATCGGCGGCAAGAATTTCGTTGCATATATAGACTTGCTTCTTCAGGATAGAGAAACAAAAGAGATCATTGTAATTGATCATAAGTCGAGCGCATATCCGCTGACGAAGACCGGTAAGGTAGCAAAGAACCATGAAGACACATTTGCCGGATACAAGAGGCAGGCTTACATCTATGCCCATGCGGTCAAAAGCGAGTACGGAAAGTTCCCTGATGTGATTGCCTGGAATTATTTTGCAGACGGCGGTCAGTGGGTAGAGATTAAGTTTAATGAGCAAGAGTACAATGATACAATTCGATGGGCTGAAGATACATTAAAAAAGATTTCAAAGGAGCAGGACTTTGATGCAGCACCGGATTTCTTTTATTGCACACAGCTCTGTAATTTCAGGCATTCATGCGAGTACGCACAGGCCGGTGAATGGTCATGAGGTACAACAACTACCATAAACATGACCATTACGGCAATCCGTGGATTAGCGACGTTGTTGTAAAGCCTGAAGATTATATCAAACGGGCGAAAGAACTTAGTCATACTACGGTTTTTACGACAAATCACGGTGTCACGGGCAGTATCTTTGACTGGATTACGCAGACAAAAGATACGGATTTGAAGCTGATCTATGGCATGGAAGCCTACTTTGTCAAAAGCTATGCGGAAGATGAAGAAGGCAAGCGAGACAGAAGCAACAAGCACCTAATTATCATAGCGCGAAACAACGATGGCGTAATGCAACTGAACGATATCATGAGCACAGCGCACGGAGAAGGATTCTATTATCGTCCGAGAGTTGATTCCGATAGATTATTCGGTTTGAATCCGACAGATTTCATTGTGACAAGCGCGTGTGTCGCCGGTATCTGGGATGATCCAGAGCTTCTGCTTGAGTGCAAAAGGCACTTCGGGGACAATTTCTTCCTGGAATTGCAGGCGCATGACATTGATATCCAGAAAACGGTCAATCGGCAAATGCTGGATTTCAGCAAAGCTTCCGGTATTCCGATCATCCACGCGAATGACAGCCATTACATTTACCCAGAAGACAAAAAATACAGAGAGATCTATCTGCGCGGTCATGATATGTATTACAAAGACGATAACGCTTTGGAAGGCTCGATGATCCTTGACTACCCAGATGACGATACAATTTTTGAACGCTATGATCGCCAGGGTATTCTAACGAGAAGCGAAGCGGAACTGGCGTTAAACAACACTTTGATTTTTGATACATGCGAGAAGATTACTCTGATCAACGATGACATTAAGCTCCCTGAAATATCCAAAAATCCGAATGATGATCTGAAGAAAATAATTAACGACAGATGGCTTAAGGAGCGCGAGACGATTCCAAAAGAAGAATGGCCTAAATACCTGGCTGCAATCAGAGAAGAAGTCAAGGTAGTTGAAGATACGCACATGGCAAACTACTTCCTGATCGACTATAACGTAGCAAAAGACGCGCAGGAGAAGTTCGGCGGGAGACTGACAAACACAGGAAGAGGTTCAGCGCCGAGTTTCTACATCACAAAGATGCTTGGGCTAACCGATATTGACCGAGTGGACGCGCCGATTACGCTGTTCCCATCAAGGTTTATGAGCGTCGAACGTATCCTTGGTAGTAGGTCGTTGCCGGATATAGACCTAAACACAGCAGATAGAACTCCGTTTATCAATGCTACAAAGGCGCTTCTCGGAGAAGAGAACTGTGAATGGATGCTCTCCTGGAAACCGCTTCAGGCTTCTTCCGCTTTCCGTTTGTACTGCAAAGGAAGCGGTATGAACATCAAAGATTATGACGCAGTTGCAAAAGACATTGATGCTTATAGGGAAGATTCCAAATGGCGTGAACTGATAAGAGACAGCGAAAAGTTCATTGGTGTTATTGACAGCGTGTCAGAATCTCCTTGCTCGATGCTTTTGTACTATAAGCCTGTAAGAAAAGAAATCGGGATTGTCCGTATGTCTGGAAGCGGAAAGCTGTGCTGTATGCTGGACGGCTATAACTGCGACAAGTACAAATATCTCAAGAACGATTATCTCACGGTTTCTGTATGGGCAATCATCAAGGATACATGCGAACTTGCCGGTATTCCGATCCCGACAATCCGCGAGATGGATCAGCTTCTCGATGAAAAAACCTATAAAATATACGATGATGGCCTTACATGCAGCATCAACCAGGCTGATTCAGATTTCGCAACGCCTCTGGCAATGCGTTTTAAGCCGAGAAGCGTTTCAGATATGTCGGCATTTGTGGCAATTCTTCGACCAGGATGCGCGAGTCTGCTTCAGGACTTCATCGACCGGAAACCCTACACAACTGGCGTCCCAGAGCTTGATGATCTTCTAGTAGAAGGAAGCCACCGCATGATTTACCAAGAGCTGATCATGAAGTATCTGATCTGGCTCGGCATTCCTGAGACTGGTTCATATGATATTATCAAGAAGATCGCAAAAAAGAAGTTCAAGGAAGCAGAGTTGGCAGAACTGAAAGAGAAGCTTCTTGCCGGTTGGGTAAACAGAGTCGGTAAAGAAGATGGATTCAAAGAAACTTGGGAAGTTGTTGAAGACGCAGCACGATATTCTTTTAACGCCAGTCACAGCCTGTCTTACGCTTATGACAGTCTCTACGGTGCGTATCTGAAGTCTCATTATCCTCTTGAATATTACACCGTTGCGCTCAACTCTTATTCAGGTGATGAAACCAGGACGCTGAAGCTGACAAACGAGCTTCCGTATTTCGGAATCAAGCTGAAGCCTATTAAATTTCGCCTGTCCCAAGCCGGTTATTCTCTTTCAAGAGAGGATAACAGTATCTATAAGGGCATCGGCTCGATCAAACATATGAGCGCGAATGCCGCGCAGGATCTTTATGCGCTGCGAGATAATCATTACGACTCATTCATTGATCTTCTTGCCGATATTGACGAGAAAACATGTACAGACAGCAGGCAGCTACGCATCCTAATCAACCTGAACTTCTTTGAAGAGTTCGGAGAAGCGAATTATCTACTGATGCTTGCCGATCTGTACGACAATTTCCCAGCCAAACAGTTCAACAAAGAACGCCTGGAAGAGTATCATACGCCGATTGATGCGGTCAGACCGCTCTGTTCGAAGGAAACGGCGAAAATGTTTTCCGGTTATAATAAAACTCGTCTTTTATCAGAAATTTCACACTATATGTTGTGTCCAAAAAGAACGTTACTACAAGATCTTGTGGCTCAAGATGAATACCTCGGATATTTTACGATATCCGGCGATCAATACCGTGGTCTTGGCTATGTAAAAGAGGTTGACACAAAATATTCTCCGAAATTGAAGATATACGGACTGAAGCGCGGGGAAATGTTTGATTGCAAAATAGACAAGAGAACGTTTAATAAGAACAAACTTGAAAAAGGAAACCTGATCCGCATTACTGGGCAAGTATCAAAACCGAAATCCAGGCTGAACGAGCGCGGGGAATGGGAGGCAATACCGAATACATCTGATCTTTGGCTGACAAAGTATCAGGTTGTAAATATATGAGGAAGAAATATGAAGGATTTAAAGATAACATTTGATGAATTTGCAAAGCATATCAATGATGCTGTTGCGATCATGACATTGCAGGATAATCTTTATTCGGCTGTTGCCGATTACAATGATCAGCATAGTTCAACAGAGTGTGACTTCGGCTATTTTCCGACGCTGATTGACAACGTGGTTGATCTGCTTGAGAAACTGACGGATGACCATGATAAATGGATTTCCTACTGGATGTTTGATCTCGACTGCGGCAGAGATAATTCTTTACATGCGGAAGATGAGGATGGCAACATTATTCCGCTGAAGACAGTTGAAGATCTATGGGCTGTTCTCAATTCTTAAAGAACGATAAAAAATAATATTGACAACAGGACATGTTTGTGGTATAATCCCCATAGACTTTGAGAAAGGCGGTAACGATATGGATGGTTAGAGTTGAAAGCGACTGTGTAGGATGCGCTCCTGATCTTCCTTGTATCGGCTGTGGTTGTCCATATTATGGGGATCGTCCGCATTATTATTGTGATGAGTGCGGCAGCGAAGCCGATTATGAAGTTGATGGCGAACATTATTGCAAAGATTGTCTTGAATTTATGATCGAGGAAGAGTTTAGCGATCTGTCTTTAGAAGAGAAACTAGATATGCTTGACCATTCGGTTGTAAATTTGTCTGCATAAAATCGCGACAGAAAATAATATAGGAGCTACAAGAGAAAGATGGAAGAGAACATCATTTTATATTCGACCGGTTGTTCAAAGTGCGGAATCCTGAAGAAGAAGCTGGATACATATGGGATACCGTATCATGAGAGCAATGATGCTGATGAAATGCAGCGCCTTGGCATGACAGAAGCGCCTGGACTCATGGTTGACGGCAATCTCCTGAACTTTGGACAGGCCATTCAGTGGGTAAATGCACACGCGAATTCCGGTCAGTAAGGAGTAAGAATGGATATACAGCTTAAGTTATCCAAGGATTTTGAGCGCTGTCTTGAAGAGCTGAAAGAAAAGTATGGCGAGGATTTTGAATACATCAATGGTCTCCATCCTTCACAGCTTGACTTCTCAGAGTTTATCGACAACTTTGTGGACAAGGATACCGTTGCAGATGCAAGCATCGATCCGAACGCAAATGCAAACCACAAAGATATTCGGTCTTTCATGACTGAGAAGGGCAAGGCAGAAGATAAGCTTTTTGGTCTGAACAAGATCTTCATGGAGATCAAGAAGATGTGGGGGCTTCGTACTGCGAAGAAGTGGCTTGAGGCAGAGTTCAGCCGCGCATTCTATCTGAATGATTCCACTACCGCATCGTACTTCCCGTACTGCTGGGCAAACGACTTTACTAGACTTGCCGAAGAAGGTCTTTTCTTCCTGCCCAATTATAATAATGAAGCGCCTAAACATCTGACTACATATTTTGATGATGTAATTGAGTTTGTAAGTTTCCTTAGTAACAGACAGTCTGGCGCTGTCGGGATGCCGAATGTTCTGATTTGGGCTTGGTGGTTCTGGAAGAAGGATGTTGAAGACGGATACTATATGAAAGATCCACAGTATTATCTGCGGCAAAACTTCCAGAAGTTCCTGTTCAGGCTTAACCAGCCGTTCCTGAGAATTGACCAGTCGGCCTTCACAAATGTTTCGATCTTTGATAGACCGTATCTGGAATC